>Ga0228639_1000788_pt1 | contig 13970 bp, 13 predicted proteins | sample 50DmetaG_FD_190532 | JGI IMG/M metagenome (GOLD analysis project Ga0228639, IMG submission 190532) | Seawater microbial communities from Monterey Bay, California, United States - 50D | ecosystem: Environmental > Aquatic > Marine > Coastal | place: USA: California | collected 2016-10-18
AGTATGGGGGATTATGTGGCTTCAGAAGTTGTTAAGTTAATGATTTCAAAAGATATCCCCATTAAAAATGCGAGTATCCTAGTACTTGGAATTACATTCAAAGAAAATTGCCCAGATGTAAGAAATACAAAAGCGGTAGATGTGATTTCTGCGTTAAAAGGATATGGGGTAAATATGACTATTTTTGATCCTTGGGCCAACAAAGAAGAGGTTAAGAAAGAGTATCAATTAGAGTCTACTCAAGAAAAGCCTTCAGGTTCATTTGATGGGGTAGTATTGACTGTAGCACATAAAGAATTTTTAGCTCTTGATTTTGATAGCATTACAAATAAAAAACATATCATTTATGATGTGAAAAATATACTTCCAGCTTCAATAAAAGATGGAGGACTATAACAACAGACATGAAAAACTTTGCATTATTAGGAGCTGCAGGATATATAGCTCCAAGACACTTTAAAGCGATAAAAGAGACGAATAACCTTTTAATTGCAGCCCTAGATAAGTTTGATTCTGTAGGGGTGTTGGATAGCTATTTTCCAAATGCTGATTTTTTTACTGAATTTGAAAGATTTGACAGACATATAGAGAAGTTAAAAAGAAATTACACCAAACTAGATTATGTAAGTATCTGTACCCCAAATTATTTACATGACTCTCATATTAGGATGGCACTGCGAAGAGGTGCTGACGCAATTTGCGAAAAGCCTTTAGTTTTAAATCCGTGGAACGTTGATGCCTTAATGGATATTGAAAAAGAATCGGGTCAGAAAATAAATACTATTCTCCAATTACGATTACACCCGAGTATCATTGCTTTAAAAAATAAAGTAATGTCAGCCCCTAAAAAGGAAAAATATGATATTGATTTAACTTATATTACCTCAAGAGGGAAGTGGTATGATATTTCATGGAAAGGTGATGAAAGTAAATCTGGAGGCATTGCGACGAATATTGGGGTTCATTTTTACGATATGTTATCCTGGATTTTTGGAGAGGTTCAAGAAAATGTTGTTCATCTGAGAGCTAAAGACAAATCCTCTGGATATTTAGAATTTAAAAATGCTAGAGTTCGTTGGTTTTTATCGATTAATGAACATGATTTGCCAGTTTATATTAAAGAAAAAGGACAAAGAACCTATCGTTCCATAACCATTGATGATGAAGAATTAGAATTTAGTTCTGGGTTTACAGATTTGCATACCAAAAGTTACGAACGAATATTGAATGGAAAAGGTTTTGGCATGCAAGAAGCTCAAAAATCAATACAAATTGTTCATGACATTAGAAATACAAGTATAATTAAAAAAGGAAATTTGCATCCTTTTTGCAAAAAATAAAAATTTAAAATGAAAAAAAAAGGTATTATTGTTTCGGGATATTTTAATCCTATACACAAGGGGCATTTAGAATATTTCAACAATGCAAAAGAGTTAGCTGATGAACTTTTTGTGATTGTAAATAGTGATCATCAAAGAAAGTTAAAAGGTTCTAAAGAGTTTCAGCAAGAATCAGAGCGTTTGTTTATTGTTCAAAATATAAAAGCTGTTGATAAAGCTATTATTTCTTTAGACAAAGACAGAACAGTGTGCGAATCTATTCGCACTATTTTTGAACACTATGGTCAAGACTATGATTTAGGTTTTGCTAATGGAGGAGATCAAGATAACAATTCGATTCCTGAAGCACCAATATGTAAAGAATTGGGGATTCAATTAATAGACGGATTAGGTGATAAAATTCAATCTTCATCTTGGTTGTTAAATAAACAATAAACTTTTTTTCATCTTAACCAATCAATCAATTTCATTTTCCTTCTTGTAGAAAAAATCAGTATTTATTATAATCACAACATAGTATTATTTTTCTTGGTAAATCTTTAAATATTATTCCGTATTTTTATATTTAAATCAATCAAATTTTACTTCATTATATGAAGTAAATGAATATATTTGCAGCGAAATTAACATGTTAAAAGTTTATTTTAAAGCTGTAATAGTCTTTAAATATTTATTTTAAAGTTAATTTTAGTTTATCTAACAAATGGAAAAAACAGCTAATATAATCCCTATAAAGTGGTTTGTTTTGTTCACGAAACCTAAACATGAATTAAAAGTTTTACAACGTTTAATTTCATTCGGTATCGATGCATATACTCCAACCCAAATAGTAACAAGACAATGGTCTGATCGAAAGAAGAAGATGACTATTGCTTTACTTCCATCTATGGTGTTGGTAAATTTAGAAAATAAAGATCCAAATATAGTTTTTGATATTCCGGGAGTGGTCAGGTATTTATTTGATCAAGGGAAGCGTGCAGTGGTTTCTAATGTCGAGGTTGTTGCTATGCAATGCTACCAAAACAATACATTACAGACTAATAAAAATGAGCTTAAAATTGGGGATACCGTTAAGGTGCCTCTATTAGAACAAGAGGCTATTTTACTTTCCCAAAAAGGGAAAAAATGTATCGCACAGTTAAAAAAACTAGGTGCTATTGTAACGTTTCAATTGAGTTAATCAATTGAAATTTTTTATTGTAAGAAATATCCATTACTGTGAGTAGTGACGGCGAAGCCGTTTAAAAAGTTTAACTTTATGTCTAAAATCAAGTAATAATGTCAGTAAATTTTTATAAGAAAATAGAACAAGAACTTCAAAATTTAGGTTTTAAAATTATTGATGCTGATTTGCAAAGACCTTGGGGTGCATTTTATTATATTGATGAAAGTCAGGCCCAAGAATTTTCTAATCATTTTTTTAATAGTATTGATGTTAACACTCTTAAAATAGATGGAAAGTTGAGTCCAAAAATTTTAATGGTAAAACCTCAGGTGAAGTTATCATGGCAGTATCATAATAGGCGTGCAGAAATTTGGCAGGTGTATCAAGGTAAAGTTGGTGTGGTACAAAGTGAAACAGATATTGAAACTGAAATGAACGTGTATGCTATTGGGAGTCAATTGAAACTTAATCAAGGAATGAGACATCGTCTTGTTGGTTTGGATGATTATGCCGTAGTAGCCGAAATTTGGCAACATACAGATAAAGTCCCATCTGATGAAGATGATATTATTAGAGTCCAAGATGATTTTGGAAGATAAATAATTAAAATAAACAGTTTAAAATATTAGTTTTTATATATAAAAAATGAATATTACAGTTATAGGTTCTGGATATGTTGGGCTAGTTTCAGGAGCTTGTTTTTCAGAAATGGGAAATAGGGTTACTTGTGTAGATATAGATTCAGTAAAGATTGAAAAACTAAAACAAGGCCTCATTCCTTTTTTTGAGCCTGGTTTGGAACAGATGGTTCTAAAAAACGTTAAAAACAAGAACTTACTTTTTACAACAAATTTAGAAGAAGCCATTAGCGAAGCTGAAATTATTTTTATTGCGGTGGGTACTCCGATGGGAGATGACGGTTCTGCGGATTTACAATATGTGCTAGCCGTAGCGAAATCAATAGGGCAGTCGATGCAAAAAAATTTGATTGTAGTCGACAAGTCCACGGTGCCTGTTGGAACTGCAGATCAAGTAAAAGCAACCATTCAAAAAGAGTTAGATCTTCGGAATTCTGATTTAGAATTTGATGTAGTATCGAATCCTGAGTTTTTAAAAGAGGGAGCTGCCATCAATGATTTTATGAAGCCCGATCGAGTAGTTATTGGTGCTGATTCTGAGGCTACTTTTAATAAAATGAGGGAATTGTATAGTCCTTTTTTTAGATCTCATGACCGCTTTATTACGATGGACATCCGTTCTGCTGAAATGACGAAGTATGCTGCTAATGCAATGTTGGCTACAAAAATATCTTTTATGAATGAAATTGCCAACATCTGTGAAAAGGTAGGGGCAGATGCCAATCAGGTAAGAATCGGCATTGGTTCAGATCAGCGAATTGGATACAGCTTTATTTATCCAGGCGCAGGCTATGGCGGGGCTTGTTTTCCAAAAGATTTAAAAGCACTATCGAAAATAGCCAAAGAAAATGGATATACTGCGAAATTAATCACTGCAGTAGAGGAAGTAAATGATGCACAGAAAATAGTCATTGCTCAAAAAATAGTAAATTGTTTTGGAGAAAACCTAACCGGTTTTTCTTTTGGTATATGGGGCTTAGCCTTTAAACCAGGTACAGATGATATGCGCGAAGCACCTGCAATTTACGTCATTAAAGAATTGGTAAAACGAGGTGCTAAAATAAAAGCTTATGATCCGAAAGCTATTCATCAAGCTAAAGAGTTCTACCTCAAGGAGGTTGAAAACATAACTTATGTAGCCTCTAAGTATGATGTACTAAATGATTCAGATGCACTGGTACTACTCACAGAATGGAAAGAATTTCGTTCTCCTGATTTTGAAGAACTAAAAAATCAAATGAAAAATCCTATTATTTTTGATGGGAGAAATCAATATATAGCTTACGATTTGGAGAATAAAGGATTTGAATATTACAGGATTGGAAAATAGATTATTGATAATAATAATTAATTTTTATCCCCTTTTAAAAATTATTATAAATTAATAAAAAAATGAAGAAAATTTTAATCACAGGTGGGGCAGGTTTTATAGGCTCTCACGTAGTTAGACGTTTTGTCAATAAGTATCAAGACGTTCACATCTATAATTTAGATGCGTTAACTTATGCAGGTAACCTAGAAAATCTAAAAGATGTTGAGTCTAAAGAAAACTACACCTTTTTACACGGTGACATCACAGATGAGACATATATCAACTCCATTTTTAAAAAATACCGTTTTGATGATGTAATACATCTAGCCGCAGAATCTCATGTAGACCGCTCCATAACGGATCCTTTGGCCTTTGCCAAGACCAATATTTTAGGAACTATGGTACTTTTAAATGCCTTTAAAGAACTGCATAAAAACAATTGGCAAGGCAAACGTTTTTATCATGTAAGTACAGATGAGGTTTATGGCTCTTTAGGTGAAACTGGACTTTTCGAAGAAACAACATCTTATGACCCTAACTCACCCTATTCAGCATCAAAAGCTAGTTCAGACCATTTTGTACGTGCCTATGGCGAGACCTATGGGTTGCCATACGTGATTACCAATTGCTCTAACAATTACGGGCAACAACAATTTCCAGAAAAGTTAATCCCCTTATTTATAAATAACATATTAAATGACAAGGCACTACCTGTATACGGAGATGGTAATTACACCAGAGATTGGTTGTATGTAATTGATCATGCCATTGCCATAGATTTGGTATTTCATGAGGGTAAAAATCATGAGACATATAATATTGGTGGTTTTAATGAGTGGAAAAATATTGACCTAGTAAAGGTTCTTTGTAATCAAATGGATGAAAAACTAGACCGCAAATCTGGTACTAGCGAAAAACTCATCACTTATGTTAAGGATCGACCAGGTCATGATTTACGCTATGCTATTGACGCCTCAAAAATTAATAAAGAACTGGGTTGGAGCCCAACAGTTACTTTTGAAGAAGGTTTATCTGAGACTATCGATTGGTATTTATCTAACGAAGAGTGGCTTAATAGTGTAACCTCTGGAAATTATCAAAATTATTATAAAACACAATACAACTAAGATATGAAAGGAATTATACTTGCAGGTGGTTCTGGTACAAGGCTCTACCCCATTACACGTGGTACTTCTAAACAGCTATTACCTATTTATGATAAACCCATGATCTATTACCCCTTGTCTGTGTTAATGCAGTCTGGTATAAGGGAAATATTAATTATTTCTACACCTGATGATTTACCAAATTTTGAGCGTTTACTTGGAAATGGTCATGAATTAGGACTCGAAATATTCTACAAAGAACAACCTTCTCCGGATGGGTTAGCACAAGCATTTATTATTGGAGAAGACTTTATTGGCAATGATGATGTATGTTTAGTCCTTGGAGATAATATTTTTAATGGTCATGGTTTTTCTGAATTATTGGCAAAATCTGTGTCAAATGTAAAAAACCAAAAAAAGGCTACTGTTTTTGGGTATTATGTAAGTGACCCAGAACGCTATGGCGTTGTTGAATTTGATAAGGATAGTAAGGCATTATCCATTGAAGAAAAACCAATAAACCCTAAGAGCAACTATGCAGTAGTTGGCCTTTATTTTTACCCAAATTCTGTGGTTGAGATTGCAAAAAATATAAAACCTAGCCATAGAGGTGAGTTAGAAATTACTACCGTAAACCAAGAATATTTAAAAAGAGGTGAATTAAAGGTTGAACTTATGGGACGCGGTTTTGCTTGGCTAGATACAGGAACACACGAGTCTTTGATTGAAGCATCAAATTATATTAAAATGATTGAAAGTAGACAAGGTCTCAAAGTAGCTTGTCTGGAGGTGATTGCTTGTAAGATGGGCTACATTACCAATCAGCAGCTTTTAAAACTTGCTGAGCCTTTAAAAAAGAACGGCTATGGCCAATATTTAATAGAAAGAGCAAAAGAAATCTAATGAAGTTTACAAGATTAAAAATACCAGATGTTATTTTGTGTGAGCCTCAAGTTTTTGGTGATGAGCGAGGATATTTTATAGAAGCTTTTAGAAAAGATAAACTAGACAAGTTTTTAGGATATTCTATCAATTTTTGTCAGGATAATGAGTCTAAATCATCTTTTGGTGTATTAAGAGGCTTGCATTATCAGTTAGCACCACATGCGCAAACTAAATTAGTACGGGTAATTCAAGGTAGCGTTTTAGATGTTGCTGTAGATATTCGCAAAGGTTCCTCAACCTTTGGCAAGCATGTTTCAGTGGAGCTTTCTGAAGAAAATAAAAAACAACTATTAGTGCCTCGAGGGTTTGCTCATGGCTTTGTGGTACTTAGCAAAGAGGCTATTTTTGCCTATAAGGTAGATAACTATTATGTCCCAGACTGTGATAGAGGCATTGCTTTTAATGATAGCAGTCTAGGTATAGACTGGAAAATTAATCGAGATGAATTGCAATTATCTGCAAAAGATCTAAAACAGCCCTTGTTCAAAGATGCTGACTACTTTAACCATTCAATAAACATCTATGATTAACATACTAGTTACTGGCGGCAACGGTCAGCTAGGCTCAGAGCTTAAAGAAATAGCTCCCAATTACCAAGATTATAACTTTTTGTTTACAGATGTTAAAGACCTGGATATCACAAATCACAATGCTGTAGTAGCTTTTATTAAGAGTAATAATATCAACGTTATTATCAACTGCGCTGCTTATACTGCGGTTGATAAAGCAGAGGAACAAAAGGATGTAGCTAATGCTATCAATCATTTGGCAGTGGCTAATTTTGCGCAAATAGCAAAGGACAAAAATATTAGGCTTATCCATATATCTACAGATTATGTGTTTGATGGCACTAACCATAAACCCTATATAGAGACAGATACTCCAAATCCACAATCTGTATATGGGAAAACAAAATTGGACGGGGAGCTAGCTATGCAGCAAATAAACCCTGCAAATTCTATCATTATACGTACATCCTGGGTGTATTCAAAATTTGGAAATAATTTTGTGAAGACTATGCAAAGACTGGCTGAAACAAAAGATCAAATTTCTGTAGTTTCAGATCAAATAGGGTCGCCTACAAATGCTGCAGACTTGGCTGAGGCGATTTTAATAATACTACCAAAAATTAGGAATGAAACTATTGAAGTTTTTCATTATTCCAATGAAGGGGTGTGTTCATGGTATGACTTTGCTCATGCCATATTTGATGTAAAAGGGATTTCTATTAAATTAGACACTATTGAAAGTAGCGAATACCCAACACCTGCCAAACGACCGTTTTACTCTGTGTTAAATAAAGAAAAAATAAAAAATATATACGGGATTAAAATTCCACATTGGAGATATAATTTTAAAATATATAGTTATTAATATTAGAATCGTTGAAAGTTTTGAATATCCAACAGCGACAAATAGGTCTTTTTGTAGTGTTATTAACAAAGCAAAAATAAATCAGGATTTCAACACTAAAAATTCCTTTTTTAAGGAATTCATTAAATAAAAGTTTAACAAAATAAAGTTATATAAATTATGCCCATAAAAGTAATTGCAGAAATAGGAATTAATCATAGTGGCGAAAAGCTTAAAGCTTTTAAACTTCTTCAAAAAGCACATGAAAGTGGGTGTTGGGGTGTTAAATTTCAATATAGGTCAGATGACTTTTTTGCAATTAACGATGAAATGGGGTCGACTCTAATCCGTGAAGAACTTGAGAAAAGTAATTTAAATAAATCTTGGATACCAGAGTTGATTCAAAAATCTAATGATTTAGGTATTTCAATTGGTTTTTCTTTTTTTCGAGTAGAAGATTTAGAAGAATTCTTTTCAAAAGACATGAGAATTGATTTTATTAAAATACCATCTCCGGAATTTAGAAATATTAATTTGATCAAAGAAGCAAAAAAATATACAGACTGTATAATGATTAGTTACGGAGGGGGTGAGGAAAATGAAATTATTAAAGCTATTAGTGATTCTGATTTGAGAGAAACAGATATAGTATTTCATTGTATTTCAAATTATCCTATTGCAATAGGTAATCAACAATTAAGTTTTTTGGAAAGATTAAAAAAAATGACAATAGCTAAAACGGGTTATTCTTCTCATGATGAAGATTGGGAAATAAATCTTCTTGCAGTAACTTTTGGTATAGAATTTATTGAACTGCATATTTGTGAATCAAAAAATGATATAGGCCTAGACATTTCTACCAGTTCTGAACCTTCTCAAATAAAAAAGTTAACGCGCATTTTAAACTCGTATGATGAGATTTTAAAATGTGAAAAAAGAATTCCAAATCAAGGCGAAGTTCTAAACGTTAGGAATTTAGGCACTTCACTATATTCCAATGTTAATTTAAAAAAAGGAGATCGATTAAAAAACACTTACTTTATAGGAAAATCTCCAAGAATTGGACTTTCTTACGAAGAGTTTAATAATATTGAAGATAAGATACTCACCAAAGACATCAAAATCGGAGAACCTTTACTCATAGAACATTTTGAAGAAACTAAATTTAAATTGAGTAAAAATTTAATTAAATTTTCTAATGATAAAAGAATATCCCTTCCAGTGAGGTTGCATGATTTTAAATTATTTAAGGATATTTTTAATTTTGAACATTATGAATTCCATTTTTCTTATAAGGAAATTTATCATTTAGCAGAGAATGGTTTTTCAGAATTATTATCGATTATTGATAAATCATTAACTATTTCTATTCATCTTCCTGATTATATTACTAAGGATGAATTAATTAACCCATTTTCAAACAAGAGTAAAGTTAAAGACACATCTGTACTAATAATTAATACCTGTTCTGAATTAGCGACTGAAATTAAAACTAAAACAGGAAAAGAATGTATTATATTAGGTTCGTTTTCAATGAACCAGTTTAAAACTAAAGCTGAGTTTTACTCAACGTTTAAAACGTTCATTCAAAGTAACGAATATAAAGATAATAGAATCGTAGCACAATGGCTTCCAAAAAAAGCTTGGTACTTTGGAGGTACAGTTTTAGTTGATCTTTTTTGTTCTAAAGAAGATATTGATCTTTGCTTAGAATACGATATTCCAATTTGTCTTGACATAGCACACCTAATATTGTCTGCAAACTATTATAATGAAAATTGGAAAAAATGGTATGATTTACTATTACCCTTATGCAGGCATATTCACCTTTCAGATGCAGAGGGTGATGATGGAGAGGGTGTAACATTTGGTAAAGGGGATTTACATAGTAAAGAGGAAATCCTAGATTTGGATTGTATTAAAGTACTTGAAATATGGGAAGGGCATCATAATTCAGGAAAAGGTTTCAAAGAAGGTCTTCGTTATCTGTCAAATAAATAAAGATGATATTAATAACAGGCGCTTTTGGTCAAGTTGGAAAAATTTTACAAGAAAGACTTGCCGGTAAAAGTAAACTTATTCTAGTTGATAGAAGTTTAGATGAGAATTTTCAAGTAAATTCATCTAGTGAATTTATGATTGGTGATCTTCAAGATATAGAGTTTGTTAAATCTATATTTGAAAAGTATAAAATCAAAAGTATATTTAATTTAGCTACAAACTCATTTGTTGAGAGGGACAAAAAAAGTGAGTTAAAATTAAAAAATAGGTGTTCTGTATTTGATAACATTATTGAAGCTGTTACTTTATACTGTGTTATTTCAGAAACATGGATTTTTCAGCCATTAAGTTCTGAGATATTCGGTGTTCCAAATTACTCTCCTCAAGATTTAAGAACTAATATTTCGCCTATAACACCATACGGATTTCAAAAAAGTACTGAACTACTTAAATGCAGATACTTAAATAATAAAGGATTTCAGATTTTTCATCCAATTTTATATAATCACGAATCAAAATACAGATCATTAAAGTTTTTTACAAAAAAAATAATATCTTCTTTGGTAAAACTTTCAAAAGGAGAAGAGATTGAAATCATTGAATTTTATAATAGTCAGAGCTCAAGAGATTTTAGTTATGCATATGATTTTGTTGATGTTTTTGTTTTAGCAATGAATAGTAATATTATTGGAGATGAACTTATTGGATCAGGTATTAGAATGAAGGTAATAGAGTTTATAGAGTTCACTCTTGAAGAACTCAATATTAGTTATAAAATAGTTGCAAATAAGTCTAATAATGTCTTAAAAATAGTTTGTCAAGATAAAATTATAGCAAAAGAGATTGGACAAGACATATCTGATATGCATCGAAATTTCTGTTTTAATGGTAAATTAAAAAATAGTTCTTTAAGTAAAGTTAAAATTACTGGAGGTAAAGATTTAATAAGAAAATTAATACTGGATGAAATCTCAAATTAAAAATAAATATATAGTTGTTATTCCTGCTAGGGGTGGATCTAAATCAATAAAGTTTAAAAATATTCAAAGTTTCAACGGAATTCCATTAATATCTTTTGCCGTAAAAAAGTTCAAAAAATTAGAATTAAATTTAAAAGTAATTGTGACTTCAGATTCTGATGAAATTTTAAATTTAGCCTCAAAAGCTGGTGCATTTTGTATAAAAAGACCAATTGAGCTGAGCGGAGATAATGCAACTTCTGAATCTGCGATAACTCACGCAATAAAAGTTTACAGTGAAATAAATAATAAATTTAATTCAATTATTTTTCATCAATGTACAAGCCCATTAATTTCTGAAAATTCTATTTTAAAAATAATTTCTGCTTTTGAGGTTAATTCAGAGAATACAGTTTTTTCTGTTGTTGAAGAAAATAATCCTATTTGGGTGTTCAATAGTGAATTAAATAAATATGAAATTTTAAATAATAAAGAAAAAATAAGAGGTCCTAGACAAAAAAGAAAACCACAACTTATAGAAACGGGTGGTATTTATATTTTTGACAGGAGGGAGTTTGAAAAGAAGGGGAACCGATTCCTTGGAAATCCCTTACCAATTGTGATACCCAAAAAAGAAAGTGTTGATATAGATGATCCAGAGGATTTAGAGTATGCAAATAAAATAAAATAAAATAAAATAAAATAAAATAAAATAAAATGAAAACAGCGTTAATTACAGGTGTTGCGGGTCAAGACGGAAGTTACCTATCTGAATTACTTCTAGAGAAAGGATATGAAGTACATGGAATAATAAGAAGATCTAGCTTAGAAATAGTTTCTCGTATTGATCATCTATACAAGGGGTCTGACAAGCATCCAAACTTTTATCTCCATTACGGAGATGTTACAGATTCAAGTAATATTGATAATATAATTTCTAAAGTTAGACCTGAAGAGATTTATAATTTAGCTGCTCAAAGCCATGTTAGAGTTTCTTTTGATATGCCAGAGTATACAGCTAATGTAGATGCTTTAGGTACATTAAGAATATTAAACTCTATAATTAATCAAGGTCTAGAAGATAAAACAAAATTTTATCAGGCTTCAACAAGTGAACTCTATGGTAAAGTTCAGGAAATACCACAGAATGAAAAAACTCCTTTTTATCCAAGAAGCCCCTATGGTGTTGCTAAGTTATATTCTTTCTGGATTGTAAAAAATTATAGAGAAGCATACAATATGTTTGCTTGTAATGGTATTTTATTCAATCATGAAAGTCCAAGAAGGGGTAATAGTTTCGTGACAAAAAAAATTGTTGAACAAGCAGTTAAGATAAAAAATGGTCGACAAGATTCTATTAAATTAGGAAACATTTATTCCAAACGAGACTGGGGTCATGCAAAAGATTATGTTGAGGGAATGTGGAGAATGTTACAACAGGATTCTCCTAATGATTTTGTACTTGCTACTGGTGAAATGCATTCAGTAAAAGAATTTATTGAAATAATTTTTCAAAAACTTAATTTACCTTTGCAATGGAAAGGAGAAGGTTTAGATGAAAAAGGTTTTAATCCAGAAACAGGCGATATATATATAGAGATAGACCCTTACTATTTTAGACCAACTGAAGTTGAGCTATTACTTGGAGATCCTAGTAAAGCTACTAAAGAGTTGAATTGGAAAAGAGAGTATAGTTTTAGTGGTCTAGTTGAAGATATGGTAAATTTTGAGCTTGGTCTGTATAGTTAAATCTAATTCACTAATCTAAAACTTTAAATTTTAAGCAAGTTGAACAATAACATTCGTATTGCTAAAAACACATTAATACTTTATTTTAAGACAATATTGACCATGTTGGTCTCCCTATTCACAGTAAGAATTGTTTTAGATGTTTTAGGTATAATTGACTATGGTATTTTTAATGTAGTTGGTGGAATTGTTATGATGTTAGGTTTTCTCGGTGGAACAATGGCTGGTGCTTCTCAGCGGTTTTTGGCATTTGAAATTGGCCGTAATGATAAAGTTAGATTGAAAAAAACGTTTAGTGTTACTCTAACTATTTATGTATTTATTGCTTTCCTGGTAATTATAATTGCTGAAACATTTGGTTTATGGTTTGTTAATCATAAAATGGTAATCCCACCAGATAGGATAGAGGCAGCCCGTTGGGTATATCATTTTGCGGTATTTTCATTTGTTATGACTATAATAACAATACCTTACCAATCTGTTATTATCGCTCGAGAGAAGATGAATATATACGCCTTAATAGGTATTTTAGAAGTTGCGGCTAAACTATTAATTGTTTATTTGTTAGTATTAATTTCCTTTGATAAATTAAAGTTATATTCTATGCTTGTGTTTATTACAACTACAATAATTACTTTAATTTATCGTACTTACTGCAAGAAAAATTTTGAAGAAGCGACTTTTAAACTTTCAAAAGATTGGAGTATTTTTCGTGAAATCTCAACCTATGCAGGATGGAATATGATTGGCTCAATAGCAAATATATTTAGAACTAATGGCGTAAATATTCTCTTAAATTTATTTTATGGGCCAATTGTAAATGCAGCTCAAGGTATAGCTTTTCAAATAACTGCGGCTATTAATAATCTGATATTAAATTTTTATATGGCCGTTAAGCCACAGATAACTAAGACTTATGCATCTGGTAACAACATATATTTTATCAAATTAGTATTTCAAAGTTCCAAATTTTCTTTTTTTTTATTATTACTTCTCACAATGCCATTAATTATAGAAACTCATTTTATTTTAGATTTGTGGTTAATGGAGATACCTCCATATGTTATACTTTTTACTAGGCTGATGATTATTGGGTTATTGATTGAAACCATAAATAATCAACTTATTTCAGCATTACAAGCATCTGGAAAAATTAAACATTATCAAATAACTATTAGTTTAATGTTGTTATTGATAATACCTATTTCTTACCTGTTATTTAAATTTAAAGCCCCCCCAGAATCTACGTTTTATGTTTCAATAGGAATAGTTTTATTATACTTTTATCCGCAAATATTCATTGTAAAGAAAGTTATTCAATTTTCTGTAAAATTATATTTTAATCAAGTAATAATTCCAATTATTATTGTAACAATTATTTCATATGTATTACCTTTCATTA
>Ga0228639_1000793_pt1 | contig 13946 bp, 10 predicted proteins | sample 50DmetaG_FD_190532 | JGI IMG/M metagenome (GOLD analysis project Ga0228639, IMG submission 190532) | Seawater microbial communities from Monterey Bay, California, United States - 50D | ecosystem: Environmental > Aquatic > Marine > Coastal | place: USA: California | collected 2016-10-18
TGGCCATGCAGCGTTTTATCGAAATATGGACCTCGGTCCCGTCGCTTTATTTGCTGATTATCATCGCCGCGGTGATTGAGCCGGGCTTTTGGATTTTGCTGGGCATTTTATTATTATTCTCATGGGTCGCGCTGGTTGGCGTGGTGCGCGCCGAGTTTTTACGCGCGCGCAATTTTGAATATGTCGAAGCGGCGCGCGCTTTGGGCGTCTCCAACACCACCATTATGCGCCGCCATTTGCTGCCCAATGCCATGGTGGCGACACTGACTTTCATGCCCTTTATCCTCAATGCGTCCATCACCACCCTCACCTCGCTCGACTTTTTGGGCTTTGGCCTGCCGCCCGGTTCGCCCTCATTGGGAGAATTGCTGGCGCAAGGCAAAGCCAATTTGCAAGCGCCCTGGCTTGGCCTATCAGGCTTTTTCACCATTGCCATTATGCTGTCGCTGCTGATTTTCATCGGCGAGGCGGTGCGCGACGCGTTTGACCCGCGCAAGACCTTAATGTGAGGCCGCCCATGACAGCGCTTTTAAATATTGAAAATCTCTCGGTCGGCTTTATCAGTGATGGGCAAAAATCCACCGCCGTGAATAATATCTCCTTTCGCATCGGCCATGGCGAAACCGTCGGCTTGGTGGGCGAAAGCGGTTCGGGCAAATCGGTCAGCGCCTTATCTATTTTGCGCCTGCTGCCCTATCCGACCGCCTTTCATGATGCCGGCAAAGTATATTTTGACGATGTCGATTTAATGGCCCAGCCCGAGCATGTGATGCGCACCGTGCGCGGCAATCGCATTTCAATGATTTTCCAAGAGCCCATGTCCTCGCTCAATCCGCTGCATTCCATTGAAAAGCAAATTTCCGAGATTATTGAAATTCATCAAGGGCGCAGCCGCCAAGAGGCGCGTGAGGAAACCTTGCGCCTATTGGCGCGTGTCGGGATTCCCAATGCCAAAAAACGCATGAATGCCCTGCCGCATGAATTATCGGGTGGGCAAAGACAGCGCGTGATGATTGCCATGGCGCTGGCCAATCAGCCCGATTTATTGATTGCCGATGAGCCGACCACGGCGCTTGATGTGACCATTCAAAAACAAATTCTCGACCTGCTGAAGGATTTGCAGGCCGAATATGGCATGTCGATTTTGCTCATCACCCATGACCTCTCCGTGGTTAAGAAAATGGCCGAGCGGGTTTATGTCATGCAGGATGGGGATATTGTTGAAGACGGGCCGGTGGCGCAGATTTTTGACGCGCCGCAACATGGCTATACCAAGCAGCTTATCAATGCCGAGCCGAGCGGCACGGCCCCGGCTTTACAAAAAACCGAGCCACTGATTGAGGCCGATAATTTGCGCATTTGGTTTCCGATTAAAACCGGTCTTTTGCGCCGCACCAGCGACCATATTAAGGCGGTGACCGATATCAGCTTCACCGTCAATCGCGGCGAGACACTCGGCATTGTCGGCGAAAGCGGGTCGGGCAAAACCACTTTGGGGCGCGCGCTTTTGGGGCTGCAACGCGCCGAAGGCAAAGCGCGTTTGGACGGCAAGGATATTATCGGCGTGTCGCGTAAAGCGCGCCGCGCTTTGCGCCGCCATATGCAGATTGTGTTTCAAGACCCGTTTGGCGCGCTCAGCCCGCGCATGAGTGTCGGCGATATTATTACCGAGGGGCTGCGCCTGCATGAGCCGCATTTAAGCGCGCAAGAGATTGAGGCCCGCCTGCATGAGATTATGCGCGAGGTCGAACTTGAACCGGCCATGGCAGCGCGTTATCCGCATGAATTTTCGGGCGGCCAAAGACAGCGCATTGCGATTGCCCGCGCGCTGATTTTATCGCCGCAATTTATTGTTTTGGATGAGCCGACCAGCGCGCTTGACCGCTCCGTGCAAGCGCAAATCATTGCGCTGCTGCGCCGCTTGCAGGCTGAAAAAGGCCTGACTTATTTATTCATCAGCCATGATTTAAAAGTCGTGCGCGCCCTGTCGCATCGCGTCATGGTGATGCAAAACGGGGTCTGTGTCGAAGAAGGGGCGGCCGAGCAGATTTTCACCGGCCCGCAAGAAACCTATACGCAAGAATTGCTGGCCGCCGCATTAGACGGCTGATTTGCTCACGCCAAGCGCTTGATGCAGCTCACCGCCCCGCCACCGGCGGCGTCAATGCGCGTGCAAGCCGCATCAAAGGGCTCTTCCGCCACCGCCATATGATGCGCATTGGCATGCAGCAACAGATTATCGCCCGATATAAAACCGACATGGCCCTTCCAAAACACAATATCGCCATAGGCGGGGCTGTCGGTTTTCTGCCCCAATGCCGCTTGCTGCATATCGCTGTCGCGCGGGCAAGCATAGCCGCAGGCCACCAAAGCGGCCTGCACCAAAGCCGAGCAATCAAGGCCGGTCGCCTCGCGCCCACCCCATAAATAAGGTGCGCCGATAAACCGCCGCGCCACGGCCACCGGATCGGCCTCAAAGACGTCATGCGCCACCATATGCGCGCTATAAAGAAAACCGCCATGCGCCAATTGTGCAAAGCCGTCTTTTTCGGCCACCACGCTCAGCTTGGCACCGAATGAAATGGCCATGAGCGGGCGGCTTTTAATATTGCGGGTGCGATAGATAAAACTGCGCGGCACGGCCAGCTTGTGACTGACGGCTTGCGACGCGGCAAAAGCATTATCGGGCACATAGCCGACATAATCATCAGCCTCGGCTTGACCCCATGCCCAGCCGTTTTTTTCCTCAAAAATCCGAAATGTTTCGCCATAAAGAAGCTGGCTATCCTGCATGGCGCCATCCGCCGGACTGCGGCGCAGAGTGGCCACGGGCGAGGTCACTTGCTTGACCACGCCATCGACAAATTTCGGCGCGTCAATCTCGCCGCGAAGATGGGCGGCGGCTAAATCATCGCGCCAAGGGTTGAGGCGCGGGTCTGGCTTTTGTGCTGGCATGTCAGCGCCCGCCGAAACGGCTTTCCAAATAATCATAAACCGCGCGAATGGCTTGCGCCTCGCCGCCCACCGGACGGCCGGCGCGGGCTTTGGCGTTCCACGCATAAGTGTCGAAATGCACCCAATCGGGGCAGCTCTCGACAAAGCGCGCCAAAAACAAAGCAGCCGTGATGGAGCCGCCCATGGGCGATGATGAGATATGGCTGACATCGGCAATCGAGCTGTCGAGCCAGCCATCATATCCGGCCCAAAGCGGCATGCGCCAAAGCGGGTCATGCGTGGCCGCCGCCGCCGCACTCAGCCCTGCGGCCAACCCATCGCTATCGGTATAAAACGGCGTCACTTCCGGCCCCATGGCGACACGCGCCGCGCCGGTCAAAGTGGCGAAATCAACCATCATGTCAGGGCTTTCGCTATCGGCCTCGGCCAGCATATCGGCCAGCACCAAACGGCCCTCCGCATCCGTATTGCCAATCTCGACACTCAGCCCTTTGCGGCTGGGCAGCACATCGCCCGGGCGAAACGCATCCGGCCCAATGGCGTTTTCAACCGCGCCAATCATCAGGCGCAGGCGCACCGGCAAGTGCGCGTCCATCACCGCATCGGCCAGCGCAATGGCCAAAGCCGCCCCGCCCATATCCTTTTTCATTAAATCCATATAAGTGCCGGGCTTTAAATTCAGGCCGCCCGTATCAAAACACACGCCCTTGCCGATAAGCGTCAGCTTGGGCGCATCCGCATTGCCCCACACCAAATCAAGACAGCGCGGCGGCTCTTGAGCGGCGCGCCCAACGGCGTGAATCATCGGGTAATTTTGTGCCAGCAAATCATCACCGGCAATGACGTTAAGTTTGGCTTTATGCGCGGCGGCGAGGCGATGCATCACCGCTTCCAGCGCCTCCGGCCCCATATCAGCCGCCGGTGTATTAATCAGATGGCGCGCCGAATAAACCGCACGATTGAGCCGGTCAATGCGCGCGCGGTCTGTGCTTTTATCGAGCACAAGGCGCGGCCAATCACCCTCATGTTTGGTTTTTTTATAATGGTCAAAACGATAACACCCCAGCGCCCAAGCCAAGGCGGCCATATCGGCAATGGCCTCAGGCGCAGAGGCATCAAGGCGATAGGCACCGGCGGGTAATTTTTTCGGCAAAGCGGCCAAGGCCATCGGGTCGGGAGTTTTGCCCAGACCCAATAAAACCGCTTCCAAGCCACCGGCGCTATCGGGCAGTAATAACACCTCGCCGGCGGCGGCGGTGAAATGCGCCGTCTCCATCCAAGCCAGATGCGGCCCGGCCAGCCCTTTTTTCCAATCGGCCAAAAGAGCGGGCGTTAAAGCGCGAATGAGACAGGCGGGTTTGCCCTTATCAATCAGGTAAATATCATCCGGCAGGGCCGGAAAAATGCCGTCAACAGACATAAAAAAATCCATCACAGTGAAAAACTGTCGACAGACTATCGCGCCGTTAAAGCGTAATCAATGACCAGCTCAGAACCGTTGACATAGGATGAGGCATCGGAGGCCAAATAAACCACGCCATTGGCAATATCATCGGGATGCCCGGGCTTGCCGCCGGGCACGCTGGCCGCGGCCAAATTAATATCAATGCGATTGCCGCCCGGGGCCATCATCTGCGGATTATTGGCAGCAATGCCGGAAATTTCACGGCCCCAAATATCCGTGTCGATAATGCCCGGATGCACGCTATTGCAGCGTATCGCCATATCGGCAGAGGCACATTCGGCAGCAACTGATTTTGAAAATAAGCGCACCCCGCCCTTGGTGGCGCAATAGCCCGCCAGACCGGCCGCGCCGCGCAAACCGGCAATGGAGGAAATATTGATAATCGAAGCCGGCCCGCTTTCAGCCATGAGGGGAATGGCGTGTTTGCACCCCAGAAAAACCCCATCGAGATTAATCGCGGTTTGGCGGTGCCAATCCTCTAGCGACATCTCAATAACCGACATGCCAATGGCAATACCGGCATTATTGACCAGCACATTTAACCCACCTTCATGGGCTTTAATATTGGCGATAATATCGCTCCAGACATCCTCTTGGGTGACGTCTTGAGCCAAAGCGCGCGCCGTGCCGCCTGCCTCTTGAATGAGCGCGACGGTTTGTTCAATCCCCGCCTCATCAATATCCGTGACAATGACGCTTGCGCCCGCTTCGGCCAGTTTTTGCGCGCAAGAGCGCCCGATACCGCCTGCCGCACCGGTGACCAATGCGACTTTTCCACTACAATCATTCAACATAAACAATGCCGCCTAATCGCGACAGATGACGTTCATTTTGGTGTAGCCCTTGACGAAGCTGGAAATATTCCGGCTCGGTTCGCCAATCACTTCAACTTTAGAGAAACGCTTGAGCATTTCATCCCACAGAATTTGCAATTGCAATTCTGCCAGACGGTTGCCGAAGCAGCGGTGAATACCAAAGCCGAATGAAATGTGATTGCGCGCATTGGGGCGATCAAAAATCAGTGCATTGGGGTTTTCAAATTTCCGCTCATCGCGATTGCCCGACACATACCACATGGCGACTTTATCGCCTTTCTTAATGGTCTTGCCGTGCATTTCGACATCCTCCAGCGCGGTGCGGCGCATATAGGCCAAGGGTGTCTGCCAGCGAATGATTTCTGCCACCGCATTGGGGATAAGGTCGCGATTGGCGCGCACTTTTTCCCATTCGGCGGGGAACAGGCTTGAACCGTAAATGGAGGCTGACATGGAATTACGGGTGGTGTCATTACCGCCGACAATCAGCAAAATCAGATTGCCCAAATATTCCATCGTATCCATATCTTTGGTTTCTTCGCCATTGGCCAGCAGCGTAATCATATCATTACCCGACTTGCCGATACGGTCCTGCCAAAGCCCCATGAAATATTCAACACATTCCATTAATTCGGCGCGGCGTTGCTCTTCGCTTTCCACAATACCGGTTTCCGGACCGGCTGTGGCGACATCTGACCAGCGGGTCAGCTTGCGGCGGTCTTCAAACGGGAAGTCAAACAAAGTGGCGAGCATCATTGTGGTCAGCTCAATCGACACTGTATCGACCCAGTCAAATTCTTCATTCACCGGCAGCGTGTCCAACAGATTGGAGGTGCGCTCGCGAATCAGCGTTGACATTTCAGCCAAGCTCATCGGCGAGACAATCGGCGCCACGGTTTTGCGCTGCACATCATGCTTGGGCTGGTCCATAGCGATAAACATGGGCAGTTTGAAATCCTCTGCCTGATTGGGCAGCACGATGGATGGCTCAGAAGAAAAACGCTTATGGTCCGTATCAATGGCCATAATATCATCATAGCGCGTGACCGACCAAAACGGGCCAATCGGGTCATCATTCAATGTGCGGTCCGGCGATGTCCAGCCATCCCTCGTGTAATGCAGCGGGTCTTCATTACGCATGCGCTCAAAGACCGGCCACATTTCTTCCGATGGCCATAAATGCGGATTGGATACATCCAAATCCTCCAGCGGCGTGTTATAGGCATAATCATGCCCGGGCACGGTTTCTTCTTTAATCGCTTCGCTCATGTCGGTCTCCCACAACAAATTCGGCACCTATTTGGCGCAATTCTAAGGCAGCGCCTAAATATGACGCCTGCGTCATTAATTGTAACCATTAAAAATTCGGCGTTTCAAGCCTTTTTGTTGAAAACACACCGGTTTTTTGTTCGGCCGGGCCTATAGCGCTTGCGCCGCGGCATTGGCAAATCTAAGGTCTTAATTGCACAGGGGTCCGGTCTGTTTATTTTGCGCCGGTGAGAGCACACCCTTTGAACCTGTTTACGGATAATGCCGCCGCAGGGAGTGTCGGCGTCACGCCCGTTCTCCCCTTTGGCCGGTCTTGTTTTTGAGATTATTTTTGAGCTTATTTTGGAAAGAGAACCGCCTCATGTCACAAGCCCCCAAAACCGATAAGAAAACCGGATTTTCGCGCGACCAGGCCCGACTTGATGACGCCTCCATCGCGCCGCTGCCGATGAGCGAAAAAGTTTATGTCACCGGCTCGCGCGATGATATTCGCGTGCCCATGCGCAAAATCACGCAAGACCCGACGCCGACCGATATGGCGCAATCGGGGCAGATGGAAGAAGAAAACCCGCCGGTTTATGTTTATGACACATCCGGCCCTTATACCGACCCGAGCGTTAAAATTGATATTCGCGACGGGCTGCAAGCGGTGCGCCAGCCATGGATTGAGGGGCGCGACGATACTGAGATTTTGGCCGGGCCAAGCTCGGCCTATGGGCAGGAAAGATTGGATGATGAGAAGCTCGCCGCTTTGCGCTTTAATCTGACGCGCCAGCCGCGCCGCGCCAAAGCCGGTAAAAATGTCAGCCAAATGCATTATGCCCGCCAAGGCATGGTGACGCCGGAAATGGAATATATCGCCATTCGCGAAAACCAAAATCGCGACGCCTATATGCAGGCCTTGGCCGCCAGCGGTGATAAGGGGCAAAAAATGGCCGCCATGCTGACCCGCCAACATGGCGGCGAGGCTTTTGGTGCCAAGCTGGTGAGCGAGATAACGCCCGAATTTGTGCGCGATGAAGTGGCCCGGGGCCGCGCCATTATTCCGGCCAATATCAATCATCCGGAAACCGAACCGATGATTATCGGGCGCAATTTTCTGGTTAAGGTCAATGGCAATATCGGCAATAGCGCGGTCACCTCATCAATTGGTGAGGAGGTCGATAAAATGTCATGGGGCATTCGCTGGGGGGCCGATACGATTATGGATTTATCGACCGGCAAACATATTCACGAAACCCGCGAATGGATTTTGAGAAATGCGCCCGTGCCCATTGGCACTGTGCCGATTTATCAAGCGCTTGAAAAAGTTGACGGCAAGGCCGAGGAACTGACATGGGATATGTTCCGCGACACGCTGATTGAGCAAGCCGAACAAGGCGTTGATTATTTCACCATTCATGCCGGTGTGTTGCTGAAATATGTGCCGCTCACGGCGGAGCGCATGACCGGCATTGTCTCGCGTGGCGGCTCGATTATGGCCAAATGGTGCTTGGCGCATCACCAAGAGAGCTTTCTCTATACGCATTTCGAAGAGATTTGCGAGATTATGAAAGCCTATGATGTATCCTTCTCGCTGGGTGATGGGCTGCGCCCGGGCTCGATTTATGACGCCAATGATGCGGCGCAATTGGGCGAATTGGAAACACTGGGCGAGCTGACGCAAATTGCCTGGCAACATGATGTGCAAGTGATGATTGAAGGGCCCGGCCATGTGCCGATGCAGCTGATTAAAGAGAATATGGATAAGCAGCTCGACTGGTGCGATGAAGCGCCGTTTTACACGCTCGGGCCGCTGACCACCGATATTGCGCCCGGCTATGACCATATCACCTCGGCCATTGGCGCGGCGCAAATCGGTTGGTATGGCACGGCCATGCTGTGTTATGTGACGCCGAAAGAGCATCTCGGCCTGCCCAATAAGGATGATGTCAAAACCGGTATCATCACCTATAAGCTCGCCGCCCATGCCGCCGATTTGGCCAAGGGCCATCCGGGCGCGCAAATTCGCGATAATGCGCTCTCTAAAGCGCGCTTTGAGTTTCGTTGGGATGACCAGTTTAATCTGTCACTCGACCCCGATACGGCGCGCTGTTATCACGATGAGACCCTGCCCAAGCAATCCATGAAAGTGGCGCATTTTTGCTCTATGTGCGGGCCGCATTTCTGCTCAATGAAAATCACCCAAGATGTGCGCGACTATGCCGCCAAGCTGAATATGAAACCGGAGGACGCGCTGGCCGATATGAAGCAAACCGGCATGGATAAAAAATCCACCGAGTTCCGCATTGGCGGGGCCGAGGTTTATAAAAAAGTCTGAGCCGTCAGCCGCCGCCCTATTTCCAGCCGCGTGGATTGTCGGCCATTTCGGCGTTTTTGGCGTCCATGACGGCTTTAAGCTGCGCGGCAATGGCGGGCTTGCGGGTGGAAATATCATAGGCCTCGCCGGGGTCGGCGCGCATGTCAAACAGCCACGGGCCTTGGCCTTGCCAAATTGGAATGGAGACCGGATCGGTGGGATATACGACCGGCTTGCGGGCGCGATATTTATGCCGCTTGTCGCGCACCGCCATCAGCGTGCCGGCGGCGTAATAATATAACACCGCATGTGGGCTGTCGCCGCCGCGCAAAGTGGCGGCAATGGATTTGCCATCCATCATGCGGTCGGGCGGCGCGGGCAATTGCAACTCATCCAATAGGGTCGGCAATAAATCCGTGCCCATAACCAAAGCCTCAGAGCGTCCGGCGGCAATTTCTTGCGGCCAATGCGCGATAAAGGGCACATGCACACCGCCTTCAAAACTCACCCCTTTGCGCCCCCGACCAATGCCGCGCCCTTCCCACCACGGGCCATTATCACTGGTGATAATCAACAGCGTATTGTCAAAACGGCCGCGTTTTTTAAGCGCGGCGACAATGCGGCCCACCGTATCGTCCAGCCCTTGCACCACATCGCCATACAGACCGGCCTCAGAGCGGCCCGCCTCATGCGGCGCAGCGTAAAGCGGCACATGCGGGAAATTATGCGCGACATATAAAAAGAGCGGCTTGTCTTGCGGCGCATCGGCAATAAAGCGCTCGGCCTTGGCGGCATAAAGCGGGTTGAGCGTGGTTTGGTCAAACGGCGCTTCATGGGTCACGCGCTCGCCCGCCCCCGCCTTGCCGCTGACCAGCGTGAAGGGCGACATATCATTTGAATAATAAGTGCCGAAAAACTTTTCAAAGCCAAACTCGGTCGGAATGGATTTATCATGGTCGCCCATATGCCATTTGCCGACCATGGCGGTATGAAAGCCGCGCGCGCGCAGCACATCGGCGATTAAAATTTCTTCGCGCGGCAGGCGCACCGGATTATTGAAAAACCGGTTGAGCCGGTCGAGCGGCGTGCCGGAAGGAAACGGCACATGGGTCAATCCGGCGCGCGGTGCCATGCGACCGGTCAACATGGCGGCGCGCGAGGGCGAGCAGACCGGCGCCGGCGCATAATAATTTTGCATCACCAAACCAGCCGCCGCCAGCTTATCCATATGCGGGGTTTTAATCATGCGATTGCCGGTAAAGCCGACATCGCCATAGCCCAAATCATCGAATAAAATCACCACCACATCAGGCGTATTTTGTGGCGCATTTGGGCGCGTATTTGAGGCAGCCAGCGCGCTGATGGATTTCAGATAAGCGGCTTTGGAGGCCATGCGGGCATCATCATCAGCCTGTTCATAAAAGGCGATTTTAACGCTGATATAGAGCGTGGCGAAAATCAATGCGGCCACCGGCAGGGCCAAAACCAGCGCCAAGCGGGCCAGCCATTTTTTCAGCACCGGCGGCACGGACGGCATTAGCTGACGCCCAAATCGACTTCCAGCCCCGAAATCGCATTGACGAAATTATTCGGCGCATGGGTCTGCTGGCCGGTCCATTCAATATTCGGAAAGCGGTCGAGAATACGCCGATAAGCGGTTTCCAATTGCATATTGGCAATACGCTGGCCGAGGCAGACATGCGGGCCGGTGCCAAAGGCCAAATGGTCTTGCACATTATTGCGATGCATATCCATTTTATCCGGCTCGTGAAACACATCAGGGTCACGATTGGCCGCGCCATAATACATAATGACTTTTTCGCCGGGCAGAATTTGCTGGCCGGAAAATTCAGCCTCGGCCAAAGCCGTGCGGCGCATATACATGACCGGCGACACCAGACGCAGCGCCTCAGGCACCAGGCTGGGTGTCAGATTAGGGTCATCCAACAGCATTTGTTTTTGGTCTTTAAATTGCGTCAAGAGCCGCATCGTGCCCGATAATGAATTGCGGGTCGTGTCATTGCCGGCAAAAATAATCAGCAGCCATGAGCCGTCCAGATAAGACTGGTCCATCGGCGCGCCATCAACCTCGGTTGTGGCAATCACGGTCAATAAATCATCGCGCGGATTTTTGCGGCGGTCTTGCAAAACCTTTTGCCCGTAATTGAACATTTGGCGAATATTCCAAAGGAATTTCATAATGAAGAACGGGCTGATTTTGGCATTGGGGTTGGACACAATATATTGCGCGTTCTCCAAATAATGCATCCAGCGCACAATTTTGGGGCGGTCTTTTTCATCAATGCCCAGCATTTCGCACAACGTGTACATGGGCAGCCATTCAGAAAAATTGGTTACCATATCCACCTTGCCGTCATTTTTCCGGGCAATGGCTTCCATATTATCCAGCAAGCGGTCCACCTCGCCCTCCACGCGGCTTTGCAAATGCGCAATATAATCGGGCGTAAAGAAAGGCCGATGCGCCATGCGCAGCGGAATATGAAAGGGCTGGTCCATATTAATCATGGAGTTAAGCGCCGCGCCGCTCAGGCGTTTGGGGCCCTGCTGGCGGGCGCTATAGCCCATTAAAATACCGCCCTTGCCGGAAGAAAATGTCTTGGCATCTAGGTCGCATTTTTTCACATCCTCATAGCGTGACAGCGACCAGAAACCGGCAACATCCGTATCCGCCGGGGGTTGCCACCAAGCCACAGGCGCTTTCTCGCGCAGCGTGTGAAAATATTCATAAGGCTGACCATGTTCGGCAAAAGCCATAATATCCATCAGGTCAAAACCCGCAGGCGTTTCATATTTCACATGCGGCGGACGATAAGCATTGTCCTCGGGCTGAATAATATCTGACAAAGATTGCATAACAAAACCTCAAAAATGACGCGTGCGTCGTGATTATAGAGCGCGTCAAGCGACGGGCAAGTGTTTAGCGACGTGAGTTTAGCGACGGGGGTCTAGCGACAGGGGTTTAGCGACGCGGCTTACCCGCTAAGGCTTACTCACTAAAACAGAGCCGCTAGGAAAGCGCCAATAGGGCCAAGCCACCGGTCGCGCCCATGAGATACGCCCCGGGCAGGCGAATGAGCAATTTATGACCGGCAAAGCCGAGGCCGATAAATAACGCCGCGCCCAAAAGATTCATTGCCACCACCGGATAGGCCATCGGGGCCGCGACCGGATTATAGGCAATATGGGTCAGCGTCAGGCCGGAGACCAATAATAAGACGGTGAACATATCCCAAGACACGGTGCTGAGCGTGACCGCGCTTTCGGGCAAATTACCTTTGCGAATTTCACCCAGATACATGCGGCGGCCCAAAATGCCGTGAAACCCCGCGCCGAAAAACGCAATCGCCGCAGCGGCGAGTAAATACCAAAAAGCCATGTCTCTCTCCATCGTCAAATTGACTGGCTTGAAAATTGACACACCCTCATGCGCAAGGCAAGACGCGCCAAAACGACGTCATCTTAACCGCCAAAGAGTTAACAGCGCGTTGATGGGTTTTTGTTGCAAGTCGTGATGCAGGCTTTATACAAACGACGTGGCTATTGCCAGCAGATGGCCAATAGATGGAGAGGTGCCGGAGTGGTTGAACGGGGCGGTCTCGAAAACCGTTGTGCGCGCAAGCGTACCGAGGGTTCGAATCCCTCTCTCTCCGCCACGCTAAAAGCACCCGCTTGCCCGAAGGGCAAGCCCGGTGCGCCTTCCGCCTTACCGAAGGGGGGGCAGCGCAGTCATGCCGCAGGCATGACAAGTCGGCAGCTAAAAGCACTTACCGAGCAAAGCGAGGTCTAGTGCGCCTTGCGCCCGCCTTCGGCTTTTCCTAAGCTTTGCCCCTGAATAAGGAGGGCGCTATGCAGGATTTCACAGATAAGGTCGCGGTGATAAGCGGCGGGGTGAACGGCATTGGTTTCGATATTGCCAAAGCACTGGCGCGCGAAAAATGCCATGTCGTGATTGCCGATCTTGACCAAGAAGCCTGCGATGCGGCGGCAGCGGACATCGCCGCCCTTGGCGTCACCACGCTGGGCCATAAATGCGATGTCACCCAACAGGCCGATATTGTGGCTTTGGCCGATGCGGCTTGGGCCAAATTCGGGCGCGTTGATATTTTGTTTAATAATGCCGGTGTCAGCGCGGGCCTCGTCTCATCGCCCAAAATGAGCGATGCCGATTTGCGCTGGATTTTTGAAGTTAATTTTTTCGGCAATTGGCATATGTGCATGGAATTTTTGCGCCGCTTTAAAGCGCAAGACAGTGAGGCGCATATTTGCAATACCGCCTCTGAAAATTCCATTGGCTGGCCGATGCCGCTTATGGCCGGATATAATGCGTCCAAAGCCGCCGTGCTTGGATATACCGGCATGTTGCGCATGGAATTGCCCGACCATATCAGCGTCTCTTTGCTTTGCCCGGGCTGGACGCAAACCGATATTGGCAATTCGGGCACAAGGCGGCCGGAGCAATTTGGCGGCCCGAAAGAGCCGCGCCCGGGCTTTCCTATGGATGGCGATTTTGTGCCCTATGCGGTTGAGACCGTCGGCGCGCATTGTTTGGCCGAGATTAAAAACGGCGCGTTTTATATTTTCCCGCATTATGCGGCGCGCCATTTGGCCGAAGAACGCAATGATGAAATCATTGCCGCTTTTGATGCGCAAACCAGCGCCACGCCGGATTGGCAAAAACACGATACGCGCAGCTTTTTCGAAGCCATGCAGGCCGCGCGCGATAAAAAGGAGTAAGCTCGATGAAAGCCTTAAAGGTAAATGAATTACTGCCCGATTTGGCCGGTGTCGCTTTGGAAGAGGTCGCCACACCCAAACCCGCAAAAGGGGAAGTCTTGGTCAAAATACGCGCCGCCAGTTTGGGCTTTCCCGATTTCCTGATGACGCATGGCGGCTATCAGCTCAAGCCGCCCGTGCCGTTTTGCCCGGGCATGGAGGGCGCGGGCGAGATTGCCGAGATTGGCGATGATGTCGCGGGCTGGCAGATTGGCGATAAAGTTGTTTGTGGCGGGCTTGGCACATTTGCCGATTATATGGTGATGGCGGCTGACCGTTTGCGCAAAATTCCCGATAATCTCGATTTCGCCAGTGCTGCGGCCACCGGCTCGGCCTATCTCACCGCTTA
>Ga0228639_1000861_pt1 | contig 13373 bp, 14 predicted proteins | sample 50DmetaG_FD_190532 | JGI IMG/M metagenome (GOLD analysis project Ga0228639, IMG submission 190532) | Seawater microbial communities from Monterey Bay, California, United States - 50D | ecosystem: Environmental > Aquatic > Marine > Coastal | place: USA: California | collected 2016-10-18
ATAAATAAGACCCCTAACATTGATCGAATTGCAAACGAAGGTATCAGGCTTAATCACTGTTACGTTACAAACTCAATTTGCACACCAAGCCGTGCTGCTATCCTCACAGGGACATATAATCATGTTAATTGCGTAACAACATTAAATACGCCTATCAATAATAGGCTCCCTAATGTTGCAAAACATCTTCAATACGGAGGTTATCAAACTGCTATTGTTGGAAAGTGGCACCTGGGCGAAGGTAAAGAGCATGAACCAACTGGATTTGATTATTGGTCAGTATTGCCAGGCCAAGGAGACTATTTTGACCCTAAATTCATTGAGATGGGAAAGGAAATAGAAGAGAAAGGATATGCTACGGATATCATAACCAGTAAGTGTATTAATTGGTTGTCATCTCGAAATAAAAACCAGCCCTTTTTCTTAATGTGCCACCATAAAGCTCCACACAGAGAGTGGGAGCCACATCCAAAAAACCGAAAGCTTTATGAGGAGGACATAAAAGTACCTGACACCTTTGACGATGACTACAAAAACAGAGCAAAAGCCGCTGCCGAAGCAAAAATGAGAATTAAAGATGATATCACCTACGATGATCTTGGATTAGTCCAACCCGAAGGTGGATCTGAAATCGGTGAGCGTTCTAGAGCAGATGGCAATAAGCGGAAAATACCAAATCCCAAAACACTCGATGGTTTTGAGCTGATAGACAAGCATACGGGAGAAAAATTTACTTTCACCTCACCTGCAGAGCTGAGCAGATTTAAATATCAACGTTATATAAAAAGATACCTAAACACTATTGCATCAATTGATGAAAGTGTCGGGTCATTGTTAGATTATTTAGATAACGAAAATTTAGCTGAAAACACGATTGTAATTTACACTTCTGATCAAGGTTTTTTCTTAGGTGAACATGGCTGGTTTGATAAAAGATTCATTTATGAAGAATCTTTCCAAATGCCTTTTTTACTGAGATATCCAAGTTTACTCCAAGCCGGGCAGATAAATAACGATATGTGTTGCAACGTAGACTTCGCACCTACTTTTTTAGATTTTGCTGGATTGGGTATCCCTAATTATATGCAAGGCGATAGTTTAAGGCCTATTCTGGAAGGCAAAACCCCAGACAATTGGCAGCAAGTAGCATACCAAAGATACTGGATGCATCGAGACCCTGATCATAATGCCTATGCTCACTACGGACTACGCAATCAACGCTATAAAATAATTTACTGGTATAACGACGGTTTTGATCTTCCAGGAACAAATCACGGTGGAGAAGATAAAGAGTGGGAGCTTTTTGACTGCGAAAGGGATCCTTTGGAATTATTTAATTTGGCAGATGATAAAGAATTTACTGAAGTATTTTCTCACATGAAATTACTACTTACTGAAAAAATGCTCAAAATAGGTGATATCCCTGCTCATGATTGCTAATCTTGCCCTTTGAAATAGAATTTTTCACCAATTTTGACTAACCATCATATGCTTAATAATTAGGCTATAAAATCAGGATAGGCTTACTGATGGCCAATTTACGTTACGTTTAAAAAAATATCGGAATCTACCAACTAAAATTCTGTTTATGATAAACTACGAACTGATCCACATCTGGAAAATGTAATAAAAATCTATGCGTAACTTTAGGAGAAAGAAATGTCCCTATATGAAAAAATGAAAACCGCATCGCAAAATCGTGATGTAGACGCCTATTTGGAATGTATTCATGATGATTTTGTCTTTGTACGTCATCAATCTGGTGCTGAATTGAGCAAGGAGGAATGGACGCCCATGCTCACCACAATGATGCAAAGTGATAAATTAGAAATAAACGACCAGCGCTGTATTTATGAAAATGATGAGATTCTAGTAACCCATTCGATGATGAAATTTCCAGATGGATCCTCTGAAGCTGTGATGGTTGTTAACCAGCTCAAGGATGGTAAAGTTGTAAGAGCAGAAACAGGTGCAACCCCGATTGCGGGTGCATAATTTTAAACAGGAGGATTTCTAATGGTAGAAAATTTTGGTGGTTCTTTAAACCTAATTATTTGGATCATACTGACAGTTGGCGCTGTGTATTATAGCTATAGATGCCTATTCCAAACGAAAGCATTCAATGATCAGTATGGGTTTGGTGACCAGGCAATGTTTATAACACGGTTTGCTGGTTCCCAAGTCGGAGCTGCAGCACTAATTTCAATTTTTTTGCTTTTCAATGGGCCATCTGGTGCTTGGGCTTTTGTCGCTTTCGGATGGACACAAGCACTTATTGCAGCGATTTCAGGGTACCGCACACTAAACAGTGATTGGGCAAGCATTGAAGGCGTTAAACCTACTGCTGAGGGCTATATTGCTCCAATAATATTTTTAATACTTTATTCAGTTCTATTATATAATATGGGTGATATTCTTTACGCTTAATCTTTAAACTATCCTTTATAACGCAAAAGCGTAAAAAAATCAGAGCTAAAATAAGTTTGAGCCAGCGGTACTTTGCATGATTATCGCTGGTTTTTAAATTTAATTCTAAGGTTTTGTATTTTTTAGCCTTGTTACGTGTTTTTTAAGGCAACAGTTATAATTGAGGAACTTCTAGATCTTAAATACTTGTGTTTAGCGAACCGCTTTTCATCCTCTTAGAGGGGCTAATTTTCTTGGTCAACTTTTTTAGTTATCAGGTAGATAAGCTTTTTCATTATTTTAAATTCAGTTTTTGCTTTTAAGAAAAATGGCTGAAAACCAAAGGCATGGTGAATGTAACGCTCAGGGGTAGATAATTAAAAAATCGTTACTAGTTCACCGAATTCATGTTTAGATAATACTAATATGTTTACTCTACTTACATACATCTTCATTTTATTATTTTTTGTAATAGTTTTGTCTGCAATATTTACGACCATTATTACACAGAAAATCAAACGCTCTATCCCAAAATTCGGAAAAATTACTAAGCTCAAGGAAGCCGAAATACATTGGTATGACTCAGGTCAAGGAAGACCTATTATTATGCTGCATGGTCTTGGAGGAAATTTAAGAAACTTTACTTATGCTTTAACAGGACAACTCGATAAAGATTATCGAGTTGTTGCTATAGACCGAGCCGGATGTGGGTGGTCTAAAAGGTCTAAACCTGAAATTGCAACCTTGCAGGGACAAGCGCAAATTATATCAGAATTTATTGAAGAAGAACAAATTGAGAAACCACTAATTGTGGGACACTCATTGGGCGGTGCAATCGCTTTGGCTTTGGCTCTAGAGTATAAAAATCAAATCGCAGGTCTCGCATTGATATGTCCAGTAACCCAACCGGTTGATAAGGTGCCTGATATTTTTCGATTTTTGAATATTTCCAGCCCATCGTTAAGATTTTTTGTAGCTCACACCTTTTCATCATTTGTTGGAATCTTGAAACGCAAAGATACATTTAAAATTGCATTCTCTCCTGAACCCATTAGTGAAAATTTTTCTATAAGAGGCGGCGGTGACTTAGCTCTTTCTTCTAACGTTTATATAAAAACATCTGAGGATCTAGTATTCGCGCTTTCGTCGGCTCCATTCCTTGTGGGGCGCGAACAAGAATTAGATGTTCCTACTAAAATTTTATTTGGCGAACAAGATAAGGTTCTTGATGCAAAACTACATGGCGAGAAATTTGCTAAATTATCAGGCGCAAAAATAAAAATTTTGTCGGGCAAAGGTCACATGCTACCTCTCACCCAACCTGAAGAGTGTTCTGCTTTCATTCGCAATATGATGAGCGAAACATTAATTTAAACTCCTAATAATTGCTGGAAATTTGACCAATGAAAAAGATGGTTGTTTAGCTGGTAACTTAGTAAACCGAATAGTCTTGCCTTAACACAAAGCCACTAAGCTACCAACACCATCACCCAATATGATAATGAAAAGATAGGTCTAGATAGCCAAAAGTAAATTAATACCGCTGCGTAATCTTTGACATGTTTGAATTTAGAATTTTTACTGAACTAACCAGCCAAGGAGTATGAAAATGAAAATTATATCATCAGTTGAATTATCGAAAGGATATGAGCACTGGAGAGATTTGTTTCTGGCAAACGAAAATTTTAGACAGGATCATGGAATAAACGTTCTTGCTTATGGGCATGAAGAGGGAAATAAAGACAAAGTTTGGGTATGCATGGAAGTTGAGTCCATGGAAAAAATGATGTCCACAGTTGACAAACCAGAGATGATAAAGTTGCGCGAGGAAGCAGGCGCAAAAATAGAAACTCAAACTTTTGTAAAATTAATTGAGTGAAATTAAGAACCAAAAGCTCCCTGGGCACCAGTTTTCACGAAATTACCAGTATTAAGTTCGCTAAACGCTTGTTGAAGTTCGGCTCTCGTATTCATCACAATTGGCCCATGCCAGGCAACCGGCTCACGTAAAGGTGCGCCGGAAATCAATAGAAAACGAACACCATTTTCGCCTGAAGACACCTCGATCTCATCACCATCACCAAATACAACTAAAGTGCGATTACCAGACTGATCCCTTATTTTCATCTCTTGGCCATTAAACTCTTTTTCGACATTCACTCCAAAAGGGTCAGACGAATTACCGAAATCAGCAGATCCCTCAAAAATATAAGCAAACCCTTGACGGCGTGTATCAAAAGGAAATCTCCTCTTAACATTTGGCATAAGGGTTATATCTAAATAAGAAGGATCTGTTTCTATGCCATCGACTAAGCCTTTATAACCCCGATAATCCCCCGCTATCACTCGAATATGTGTTCCATCATCATCCGTTAGAGTATTTATTTCCTTAGAAGCAATATCAAGATATCGGGGTGTACACATTTTTTGAGCCCTAGGTAAATTCGCCCATAGCTGAAATCCATGCATCTGACCCAACTCATTTCCCGAAGGCATTTCTTGATGTATTATGCCCGAACCCGCCGTCATCCATTGCACATCACCATCACTCAATGTCCCATTATTACCAAGTGAGTCACTGTGCTGAACATTTCCTTTCAGCACATATGTTATGGTTTCAATGCCTCGATGTGGATGCCATGGAAAGCCTTTAACGTACTTATTTGGGTCATCATTTCTAAAGTCATCCATCATTAAAAAAGGATCAAAGGGTTCTGTTTCCCCAAAACCAAATACACGATGAAGGTGAACACCTGCACCCTCCATGGCAGGTGTTGCCTGGCTGCTAAAGTTTATGGGTCGAATAGACATATCAAGTTCCTTTGATCTCTAAATTTTCATGTTTCGTAATCTAGTTAGTCCAGATCAGCCCGTGAATGAGGCTCGAAATAATCTATGTAGGGCCCGACAGGAATAACTCGAGTTGGATTGATCGTTTCGTGGCTACCATAATAATGTTTTTTAATGTGTTGCATATTTACTGTCTCTGCCACACCAGGCATTTGATAAAGGTCACGAACATAACCAGAGAGGTTTGCATAATCCTCTAAACGCCGGATGTTACACTTGAAGTGCCCAAAGTATACTGAATCAAAACGTACCAATGTGGTGAAAAGTCTCCAGTCTGCCTCAGTTACAAAATTTCCTATAAGATAACGATTGCTCGACAGCTTATTTTCGAGCCAGTCTAACGTCTCAAAAAGGGGCAGAAGTGCTTCTTCATAAGCTGATTGAGTTGTCGCAAACCCACACTTATAGACACCATTATTTAAAGAAGAATATACGCGTGTGTTAATTTCATCAATTTCTGTACGATATTCTTCAGGATAGTAATCACCCGGTTTAGCTCCTACATCATCAAATGCGTTATTCAACATACGCATAATTTCCGAAGACTCATTGGATACTATTGTCCCAAGCTTCTTATCCCACAAAACAGGTACAGTGACCCTCCCAGAATAATCGGGATCGGCGGTAGTATAAACCTGATGCAAAAATTTAGAACCATTTACAGTATCAGGCATCACGCCCTCTCCAGGCTCAAATGTCCAACCATTTTCGGCCATATACCAGTGAACGACGGACACAGAAATGAAAGACTCAAGACCCTTTAAACTTCGAAGGATCAAAGTTCGGTGAGCCCAAGGGCACGCTAAAGAAACATACAAATGATAACGTCCAATTTCAGCTTTAAAGCCGCCAGTTCCTGAGGACCCAACATTACCATCTAAAGTTATCCAATTTCTAAATGATGCCGATTTTCGGACAAAACGACCACCAGTACCCTTAGTTTGATACCAGCGGTCTACCCATTTTCCTTCTTGAAGTAGTCCCACAAACTATTCCTTTTCTTTTCCATTAAATAACGACATTCTGCTAAAGACCCCATATTTGTAATTAACTAGAAATCGGTGATAGAGGCCAGCGCATTACTGATTAGCGATCTTTTTTTGTACTAAGCGAAGAAATTGTAAAAAAGCTTATAATCAATAGTGGGAAACACAAGGAAAAGGACCAACGCAAACCTAAATGTTCACCTACAAATCCTAAAATTGGTGGAGCGAGAAGAAAGACTACAAATACAAACTGTGCTAATGAAGCTACATTTTCCTCGGGAGTTTTATCACTTCTCTGTGCCGCCGCTGACATAGCTAGGGGAAAAATTACTGCACTGCCCCCACCCATCAATAGAAAGCCAATTAGTGCAGTTACAGGCTCAAACGAAAATACAACACAGCCTACTCCCAAAACCATGATAATTAGACTATAAAGGGAGACCTTTTCCGGACCATATTTATCAACAAACTGATCTGCAAAATAACGTATGAACCCTTGAGCAATTGCAGCCAAAGCTAATGATAAGCCGCTCACTATAGGGACAGTATCAAAAATATCCCTCATAAAAATAACTGACCAATCAATACTTGCTCCCTCAACAAGCATCGCAGAAAGCGAAAAAAACACTAACATAAAAATGCCTTTTGAAGGCCAGACAAAGCCTTTATTTTTGACCACCATGCCCTGCCTACGAGGTTTAGCGGCGTTGTATTTCGCGAAAAGAAAAATTGTCAAAACACTCACTAATACTGTGATCAAAGCGAAATGTAGAAATGGCGAAATCCCTAATTGTGAGAAGCCAGCACCCGTAATTCCAGCACCAAAAAAACCAAAACTCCAATAAGCGTGAGAACGGTTCATTATACGATGGCCACTATGCGCCTCTACACGATCAGCCTCCAAATTTACTGCAACTTCAATAACTGCAATTGCGGCACCGCCTAAAATCAAAATTCCCGCAAACATGTGTGGGCTTTGCGAGAGCCCGGCAAAGCACTGTGAAATACTGAGTAAAGGTATTCCCAGCATCAATATATGTCTAAAGTCAAATCTACGTACTATTCGATCCGCAAATAAAAGAGTAAACTGGACACCAAGGGGCAAACCTATCAAAGCAAAACCGAGCGTTGCTTTATCAATATTCATTTGAGTTTGAAGATCCCCCAAGCGCGGAAATAAAGTTCCAAGACTAAACGCGTATAGAAAAAAACTGACGAATACAGCGTCTTTTGGTTTACTTTGGAAATAAGTTCTCAAAATTTTATCCCATTAAAAACTTGAACAATATTAAAGTAGAAAAAAGCGTTTCAACAATAGAAATTTTGTTAATGTAGAAAGTTCAAATTGAAAAGAGATAAGAAAAATTCGGAAAGCTTGAAATATTACTCTAAACAATAAATCAATGTCGCTTCAGTCCTAGATGCTTGCAAAAAATTCTGATCTAGTATGTCTATGAAATCAATTATCCAAGGAAATACCGCTGTATTTGGATCTGTAAGTGCAGTAATTGCAGTATTTTGCTTTTCGATAAATGATGTCGCAATTAAATTTATTAGTAACGACTATGCCCTACACTTAGTGGTTTTAATCCGCTCTCTTGTTGGATTAACGGTTTTATTTTTGTTCATCATTCCATTTTCAGGTGGGCTCCCAACACTCCGCACAAATCGACTTGGGCTTCATCTTTTAAGGGGTTTTTGCGTTGTTTTTGCAAATATCACATTCTTTCTAGGATTAGCCGCTTTGCCATTAGCTGAAGGAGTGGCAATATTTTTTATAAGTCCACTATTAATAACTGTTTTTTCTGTCTTGTTTTTGAAGGAAACTGTTGGTCCTCGGAGATGGGCAGCAGTCGTGATTGGGTTGATCGGAGTAATAGTAATATTAAGGCCTGGTTCAGCTAGTTTTCAAACTGCATCTCTTTTACCCCTATTAGCAGCCTTCGGATATGCTACTTTACATATGCTGACGCGTTATATTGGAAAGACTGAGTCCGCAGCCTCAATGTCATTTTACATTCAAGTAACTTTTCTAATAATTTGCTTAGCATTTGGCTTGATAATAGGTGACGGAAAATTTTCTGGTGGAGGTGATCCTTCTCTGGAGTTTTTATTTCGAGCATGGTCTTGGCCCAGTAGCAATCACTACTTGATCATGATTTTAATTGGTGCCGGCAGTGCCTTTGGCGGATTTTTTATTTCACAAGCTTATAGAATTAGTGAGGCTGCTGTTGTAGCCCCTTTTGAATATATTGCACTGCCAATTGCAATTTTTTGGGGTGTGTTAATATTTGGAGATTGGCCAGACAAAACTACTTTAGCTGGAATAGCTCTTATTTTAGGATCCGGGCTCTATATAATCTGGCGAGAAACAATTTTAAAAGACGCAGAAACTTTAGGAACGCCACGCTACAGAAGATGAACACTACATTTCATTTCAATAGAAATAAACCTTAGCTATTGATAAAAACCTGCCATCAAAACACCGTCTTTTATTTCTGCGCATCTAGTAAAATGAACAGGATGACAAATTGCAATTTTGTGAACCTCATTTGAAAAAGCCGACGCTGTTTTAACGTTAAAAAAAGGCGAGACTAAATTAAGCGTTAAGACAATAAGTATCGCATATAATACGACTATGATTGACCTAGGGATTTTTATTTCATGAGTAATTTTTTTATCCAATTTTTCATTCCTTATCTTTACTTTTATCTGAAAAAAATTTCTTAAAAACAATCATCACGACAATAACGATAATAAGAAATATGAAAACAGATGTTAATATAGCTGCAACATCTTCATCTTCTGTGAAGTCAAAATATAAAAGCACTGCAAAAATTGCAGCCACTATCCAAATCACAGCTGCTCGCAACCTCCTTATTACGACTACCAAAAACGGCAATTCATCCATCATATATTTCTCCAAGCTCTAGATAGTATACTTTTTAACTTAACAATTTGATAGCTTTCCATGAGATGCGTCTAGGACGCTAAGTAGTAATAGAAAGTCAACTAAATTTAAATAAAGCACACCAGTCAATCTGGTGAATTACCGCACGTTACACTCAAAAAAAAATAAAAAAAAATGTATCAAAAGTTTTCTATACAGCTAACATAGAACTACCGTGTCAAAAAATAAGAATGAACTTAAAAAACAAAACATCAGGGAGTATAAAAAGTGCAAATTACTATACTTGAAAAAGCAAGGAAAGCCCGTATCGGTTTGTCTTTAGCTGCAACTGTTTCACTTATATTATCACTGTTTTCCTCAGTGGCATATGCTGAAAATTTAGTTGCTAGAATGTCCGGGCATTGGAGCCCAAAACACCAGAGTGCAATCCACTCTCAAATATTTGCCGACGAAGTCACCAAGCGTTCAAATGGCCGCTTAACAATTGAGTTTTATCCATCAAAGCAGCTTTTTGGAATCAGAGAAGTTATGGGGGCAATTACCTCAGGAGCAGTTGAGTTAGGTGGGGTCGTGGGAGTTGTAAGTTTTCCTCCAATAAATAAAAACTTCAATGTTGCGTCATATCCTGGCCTCTTTTCTTCTTACGAGCAGCAGAGAAGTTTTTTCAAAGATTCTGAAGCAGGAAAAGCTGTTTGGAATGACCTAACAAAGAAAAGCAACTCAAAATTAATTATGTATAATCCAGTTGGACCTGTAATGACGTTTTCTAGTGAACGAGAATTAACAGGTATAGACGTGATGAAGGGCCTTAAAGCTCGTGCATTACTTAAAAGTGAGAGACCAATGTGGGATGCTATGGAAGCAAACACCGTTTCATTGCCCACGGGAGAAGTTTATACAGCCTTACAAACTGGAATGATTGATACGATTAATAGCCCCCCCGGCAGTATTGAAGCCTATAGTTGGTGGGAATATCTTAAATATGCACAAAAACCATATCAATATTTTGCTGATGCCTACATTATGGCTAATCAAGACTGGTTCAACTCACTGCCAGCTGACTTACAAGATTTAGTAATGGAGGTTGGCGCTGAAATTGGTGATCTGGCAACTAATACTATTTTGGATGCTGGCGAAAGTACTCTGAAAAAATTCGCTGAACGCGGAGGGGTAGTTACTGAACTTAGTGGTGCCGAAAAAAGTAAGTTCGATGCTATGATGACTGACAAGGTTATGCCGGCAATGGCAGATATGTTTGATCAAGATGTTCTACTAGCTGCTGAGGCGTTTGCAAAATAGTCGAGACGAAAATCAGTAGAATTTGGGATTGTTAAATGTGGGTTTTGACCAGACTAAATAATTTTTTGTCAAAGCTATCATACTCATTAGCAATGCTAATAGTTGCAATAATGGTAATGGCGCTGAGTTTAAGCGCCATTACCAGATACGTTTCTGGAACCGGTTACGACTGGTTGATAGAATTACCCCCAGTTTTAGTGTGTTGGTTAGTCTTTCCACTTTTAGGTCCATTGTTGAAGGAGGGAAACCATATTCAAGTTGATTTTCTATCATCTTTAGTATCATCGACTACAAACAAATATATTAAAATTTTAATGAACATTACTGCCTTTTTAGCGTCGTTAATCTTCATTAAAGCAGGGTTTGATGCCACTGCGCTTTATTATCGTCTAGGTCAGATGATGGAACTAGAATTAGATATTCCTATCTGGTGGATGTACTTATCTTTTCCAGTTGGTTTTGCAATCCTTGCTCTGTTTTCAATAGAAATGACCATTCAAGCTATTCTTGACGCAAGAAAAATTGAGAAAGGGACAAACTGATGTACCTTTTCGCATTTATTTTATCTCTTTTGCTTCTTTGTATATCTGTTCCAATTTTTTTAGTTTTTGGAATTGGAAGCTCCATAGCTGCTATAGCTGGACTTAATCTGCCATGGTCAGTTTTAATTCAGGTCTCTTTCGGAGCATTAACTAAACACGTTCTTATAGCAGTTCCGCTTTTCATCTTTGCAGGTACAGCAATGCTGCGTGGAGGAGCTGCAACACGATTAGTGCACTTCGCCACGACATTAGTTGGTCATTGGCCCGGTGGTCTCGGGATAGCTATGGTGATTTCTATGGGCTTTTTTGCTGCATTCTGCGGGTCAATTCTTGCAGCCATCACTGCTGTTGGCACGATTATGATGCCCAAAATGATTGAAGAAGGTTATCCAAAACCCTTCGTCGTTACACTTGCAGCATCGGCTGCCTTATTAGAGGCACTCATTCCACCCTCGAACGCAGCAATTTTATTCAGCGCTTTGACTAATGTACCAGTCTCTCAAACATTTGCAGCAGGTATGATCCCAGGAATAATTCTATTATTTTTAATGATAGGAGTAGTGCTATTTAAGTGCAGTGACATTAAAGGAAGTAAAAAAGCCACAGGTTATGAAAGGATAATTGCCGGTAAAAATGCTATTCCCGCTCTTATTACACCTGGAATTATTTTAGGCGGAATTTATGCAGGATTGCTTACTCCATCTGAGTCAGCCGCAATAGCTGGGCTATGGGCTCTCATAATGGGATTTATTGTTTACAGAGAACTAACCTTGGATGGCTTACTGAAATGCCTTAAAGAAACGGCCGCAATCACCGCAGTTATATTCGCAATAATAGCAACAGCAACTTTTCTAAGTGTAGTCTTAACATATACACAACTACCCCAAAAAATAATTATCTACTTTACAAGTTTAGGAGCTGGGATTTACTTCTTTTGGTTTGCCCTCGCATTGATCTGCTTAATCTTGGGAACATTTATTGAAATTGTTCCAGTGTTCTACTTAACGGTACCTATTTTTGCTGCAATCGTAGTTTCACTAAACCAAAACTTACTTCATCTTTACGTAGTGTTTGTGGCATTCGCTGGAATTGGAATGATAACCCCACCTGTTTGCGTGGGAATATATACTGCCGCTGGTGTTATCAAAGAAGATCCTTCTCGTGCCTTCAAGGAAGTTCCATTGTTTGTCGGGGTAGGAGTATTTTATGGTATTCTTATGATCTTCTTACCCATTACTGCAACCTGGTTACCTAATTTACTAAGGTAAAAGATTTAAAATATGTGAGATAATTATTTTTACTCTTAAAGTCATAAGTATAGTACTCTTTGTCACTCTGTTTGGAATTATGGCTGCCTGGTACTTGGTGCCAAAATTTCTTGAAACTCCATCTTATAAAGTAGTTGAAAAAGATGGAAACATTGAAGTCAGAAGCTACGAAAGTATCTTACTTCAATCGGTAAAAGTATCAGGCGATCAATATAAATCTCTGAGGCTCGGATTTAGACCACTAGTTAATTATATCGGAGCCAAGGCACGCGAGGGAGAAAAAATATCAATGACTGCTCCAGTTATACAGTCTTTGAGTGACACCAATAACGAATGGATCGTGTCATTTTCTATGCCTTCAAAGTATAACAAAAAAACCCTACCAGAACCAAATAATAAACAAGTGTATTCTGAAGAAATAAAAGCAACAATGGCAGCGGTTATAAGATTTTCTGGAAAAACTGATAGAAGTGGCCTCCTTATAAAAGAAAAGGAAAAAATTCTATTGGCTTGGTTAAAAAATAGAGACTTTAATATAATCTCTAAATCAAAATACCTTTTTTACAATGATCCTAGCACACCAGGTTTTCTCAGACGAAATGAAGTGATGGTTATAATTTCTGACTAAACCCGGTAAAAAATCTTTTCGCGTGTAATACCAAAGCATTTAATGAATTTGAAAAACTTCTTTTTCGTTATTTTTGTTAACAAAAATTTACTGTATTAACTTTGATACATCCGTTTTTTTCGTACTCGAGTTTCAATAGTGGCAGCCTCACTGCCATCATGAAATGATCCAAACCATCTATCCCAAGGCATCTCCACTGTCCCATAATTACACTCAAAGTAACGATGATGAAGCTGATGAAAAAAATCACCCATCTTAGCACGCTCTTTATTAGCCACATAAAGCTTTTCAAAACCAGAATGGCTGAAAATTGGATGAATTGACTGCATATAACCATGAAACATTAAGTGGACAGGGCTGGACGCTAATATAAAATGAATCAAAAAATTTGTATAAAATAACAAATGCTCGATTGGGTGCATTGAGATTCCTGACCAAGGACCCACATTGATATTGCGATGATGGAGAGCGTGTGCAATCCGA
>Ga0228639_1000866_pt1 | contig 13332 bp, 10 predicted proteins | sample 50DmetaG_FD_190532 | JGI IMG/M metagenome (GOLD analysis project Ga0228639, IMG submission 190532) | Seawater microbial communities from Monterey Bay, California, United States - 50D | ecosystem: Environmental > Aquatic > Marine > Coastal | place: USA: California | collected 2016-10-18
TTTGATTACTACCAAAAATTGTGAGATGGCGAGCCTGTTCATCCGACAAATGCGGGTTCTCGTTTTTCATTCGCTGAACGGCGTCCTCTAGCGTCGGATACCGACGGGTTAGCCGACCTGAAGATTTGCGTAAGTTGTCCATCCATTTTCGAATCTGATCACTTTTTATCTTTTGCGCGTGCTTCGCCTCCATTTCAGGAGAAGGACCTAGCCCTTCGATAATAACAAGCTTGCTTACTTTAGACGGATAAAGTGCAGCATAAAGTAACGAGATCGCTCCACCCATCGAGTGTCCAATAATCGTCACCGGATCCATTCCCTTTTGATGCAAGAGCTGAGTGATATCATATAAATAATCTAATTGATTGTATGCTCCTCCAATCATCCAGTCACTGTCACCATGACCACGCAAATCAGGGGCGATGATGTGGTACTCATCGCGAAAATGCTTGGCAACCCAATCCCAGTTCCTGCAGTGATCGAGCCCACCGTGCACTAGAAGCATCGGCGGCGCAGTCGGGTTACCCCAATCCACATAGTTGAGACGTAACCGTTGCGAAAAGTAATTGTGTGAGGTGGGTCCTGCAAATAAAGATTCTTTATCAGGCATATGGCTTGTCTTATAGTAGAATTAACTTTGAAACCACAGTGTACTCGGAATCGATCCGGACTGAAATTGTTTAAAAACGAGTCCTGCAGAGTGCATGTTTATGCTCAAAAAAAAATCTTTCAAGCACCGAACAAAAATAACTAACTGAACGATTATTTTGTTCGATTTCCTTAATAATTTCTAATTCAAAGCAAATCAGAGTTGTACTGGAATTCAACAACGCCTCTTTAAATCATTAATTTAAAGAGCTAAATAAACTGATAAATCCAACAAATCTCGCCGATTCTCAACATTTTACGACAGTGCACTGTCATAAAACCCGCAAAAACCAAATAAGAACGAGAATTGTTACTATTTGCTATTGCAAATGATTCTCATTTGCGTGTATGATCCCGCCCGATATCGATTTTAAGTCTATTATTTTTAGAAAGGAAACCTTATGAACCGTTCAAGAAACGTCTTATGCGCTGCCATTCGCACCGCGCTAGTGCTTTCATCATCCGCTGCAGCTGTAAACGCTTTCGGCCAGGTAGAAGAGATAACAGTGATTGGAAACGTCCTTCAATCAAATCAAGTTAATTCGCTTCAGCCCCCCATGCCGATTCTCAACGTGCCACAGTCCGTGTCAATCACTACCTCCGAAGACATCCGGTCGCGAGGTTTTCGCGAGCTTGGCGACATCGTTCGATACACTCCGGGTGTAAACACTTCGCAAGGAGAAGGACACAGAGACTCAGTTGTTTTTCGTGGCGTAAGGTCCACTGCCGACTTCTACAGAGATGGACTTCGTGACGACGTCCAGTATTTCAGATCTCTGTACAATGTAGAGCAAGTTGAAATTCTCAGAGGCCCAAATGCCCTACTATTTGGTCGCGGCGGAACCGGCGGGGTCATTAACAGGGTAACCAAACAGGCCGTCGTGGGTGGACAACTCGGGTCATTCGATATCGGTACAGACACCTACGGCGCATACGACCTTGCAGCGGACATCAACGTTCAAACTAGTGAAAATTCGGCGCTTCGTATAAACGTCCACAGCGACTCACTCGACAACCATAGAGATTCTTTTGACGGCGACCGAGTCGGCTTTAACCCAACATTTAAATTAGAGCTCAGCGACCAAACGGTGCTCGATCTTTCATACGAGCATGCTGACCATGAACGCTTCATTGATCGTGGCGGCCCCACTCAGAACGGTCAACCGGTGGAGGCCCTCTCGGGTACTACCTTCGGTAGCGGAGACACAAATGTACAGACCTTAACGGCTGACATTTTCAAAGGCACTCTGCGTCATCAATTTTCTGAGACGAGCAAAGGGCAGATCAGTGTGCAGGTCGATGAGTTCGAAAAAATGTATCAGAATCTTTACGTGTCCGGCTACGATGGGTCCCTCGTCACTATGGACGGGTACAGAGACCCGACGGAGAGGGAGAACACCTTCTTTGATGCAAACCTCGTTAATGAGATCAACACAGGTTCGATAAAGCATACGCTCTCAATCGGCGCTCAGAGGATAGAGACGGATAACAGTAACTATCGATACGACACCTACTGGTCAACGACGGGCAAAGACAAGGAAACATTTAACGTCTCGACCCCGATGAACTTTAGCGTCAACGCAGCCGGAGACCCGACAAGAGTCGACTTTACAACGAAGATGAATCGCTCAACAACATCAGAGATCGAAACAACTTCCTTTTATGTTCAGGACCAGATAGACGTCTCAGATAACCTGATTGTGATGTTGGGCGGCCGAATTGACAAGTTCGACATCAAGGTCAACGACGTCAAGGCTGGGACTTCGCAGTCAAGGGAAGACGATGAGTTTTCACCGCGAGGCGGACTAATTTTCAAGCCTCAGGAAAACCTGTCAATTTACGCGAGCTACAGCGAAAGCTTCCTTCCGCGATCCGGAGAGCAGTTCAAAAAACTAGACTCGAAAGCCGCTAGCCTCGATCCAGACGTTTTTGAGAACACTGAGGTCGGTGTGAAAGTTGACATCATGCCAGGCCTTACATTTTCTGCCGCTTATTTCGAAAGCGAGCAGGAGCAGGCAGTCCGCGACAGCGTTTCTGGAGAGCAGAGCGAAGTCGTCGGCTTAAAGGTCGATGGGTTTGAATTAGAGCTCAAAGGGCAGATTAACGACAAGCTCTACATTGCGGCGGGATATGCAAATATGGACGGAACTACTGGAAAAGGCGGCGAGCCACGGGAAATTCCTGAATTCACAGCTCACCTTTGGGCTAATTACCAAGTCAGTGACAATTTTGGATTTGGCATTGGTATGACGCACCAAGACGACTCCAACATCAGCAACGACAAACCTGGACTTATTCTACCAGACTACACTCGTTGGGATGCTGCAGCTTACTGGACTGTTTCAGACAATACGGAAGTTCGTCTAAATATTGAAAATCTGTCTGACGAGCTATATTTCCCACACTCGCACAGCACCCATCAAGCCTCAGTTGGCAAGGATGCGAACGCGAGACTATCGATAACCCGACGGTTCTAAAGCCAACGCGGGATTGAAGGTTCCTCTCCGAGCCTTCGATCACCGCACCCAAGTCTAATGTGCCTCCTCGTTGCCCCTTTCTTAAGGGGCTTTTTTTTGATTTCGACGAGCTTAAGTGAGCGCCGACTTTTCTATCATCCGCGTTCAATTAAACCCAATTTAGCTGAATAATAAAAAGAGCTTCGACTCTAACTCGGCGCTCTCAGCGCAGACGATCGAAACGCGCTCTCAACTTAATTTTAAGCAATGGTATTTTACGATTCCTTGAAGTAAAGTTTTACTAAGTTTAATAACAAGAACCGTTAAAATATGGCTCATAAGACCAAAGCACAATCAAAAAAGCAAACCTTGAAACGACGCGACTTTTTGCGCAACAGCGCCGGCGCAATGGCAAGCACTTGGCTCAGCGCATGGCCATGGCAAAAAATAGCTGCACAAGAGAGCTTGCGCACCGGAACCGACGACTGGGACGCAGGCCTTGTGCGGCACTTATTGCCAGCTGTAAATGAAACAAGGTTTCTCATTAAGGCTTCCTTCACCAGACCACTTAAAGAGCAGCCTCGGCTGCAAATTCGCAGCGGAAGTAATCGGCAAAGCGTTGAAGGACACCTTAACGATACGATTGGTGAGTTTTGGCAGTTTTACGCAACTAACCTTAAGCCCGACACTCAGTACGAACTGTCTATTCAAGACTCTTCTGGAAGCTCACTGTGTGAGACATGGCCGTTGTCGACTTTTCCATCTCCTGAACAGTCCCCTGAAAGAGCTCGCATTTTATTTTACACCTGCGCAGGGGGACCTGAAGGCGACTACTTTGGGATTGGTGACCGTCGGGGCAATCTACCGATCGCTATCCGCCAAAGGTTGCTAAAAAGGGGATTATCGTTCGCTCCGCAAGCAGCAGTAGCGAATGGAGATCACATTTATTGGGATCTTCACACCTGGCAGGGAGAAGACGCTGGAGAATTAAGCGCAGCAGGACGCAAATCAAACTTTGATTATTCTGCGCGAGTCATGGGCGGAAGCAACGAAGAGGCTATGAAATTAGCGGCCGGGCCACAGATCACCCCGCTATACGGCACAACGTTTCGATCCACTCCCGTTTACTTTTTGCAGGACGACCACGACCATTGGGAGAACGATTCACCACTGACTTATCCCGTACCCTGGTTTCAGCTGCAACTCGCTCGCGCAACGCAACAACTTTACTACCCAGAATTCCTTCCGGACACAAAGCGAGCCGCAGGCCTACCCTACTCAATGAATTACAGTCATGGTGAGGTTTCGGAGAGCTTTGGAACTCTGCGTTACGGAAACCTTCTCGAAGTTTTGCTCTACGACGTCCGTCGCACCCTCAGTGTCGGCGGGCTAAATTCTGCTTTTCTTGACCGAAACGTAGAGAATTGGTTGATTCAGAGAACAAGGTCAAAAGACACCCAGCACTTGGTGCATGTTCCCTCTAACCCCCCTGGGTGGACCGCCGGCAAGTGGGGCGAGTGGTACCCCGATGTTTTGCATCCAGAAACAGGTCAACTAACGACCCTGATTCCCAAACGACATTGGAGACAAGGCTGGCTCGAGCAACATGACAGAATCATGCAGTCATTAGCGGATATGAAACATAGGAACCCATTGATCATTGCTGGTGACCTGCACGCCACAGGCGTTGGCACCATGCATGGTGCCGGTAAACTTAGTTTTACCGACAACCCCATAACCAATGTCCTCTGTGGCCCAATTGGTACATCAATTCGAGGATTCCCCTCGGTGGTCCGCGGAGTATCCGCAGCCCCATCGCAATATTTGGACTTTCAAGAACAAGTACCGCCAATCGAAGAACATGGTTTTGCTATTGTCGACTTTGAAACTAATAAAATAACGGCAAAGCTTTTCAAATGGGATGTGAATAATCAGTCATTGGACGCGATTGATACATTGGAACCTTATCACTCGGTGGTACTAGATCGGCCCTAACTGAGTTCGTCAGGGAAGCCCCCGAGCACCCTTAGTCCTTAGTATGCCGCCTATAAGAATTTCGAAACTCTGCTATGCCAAAGTGAATGCTCTAAAAAGGGTGGCTTTGCAAGAAAGAAAGAATGGCAGCAACGGTTTCTTTTGGCTTTTCGAGTCCTATAGCGTGACCGGCCCCTGAAATTATCACCAAAGACATTCGATCTCCATGCTCTGCCCTCATTATATGACCGTTTTCTATCGGGGCTGTGAGGTCATCCTCTCCCATAACCATAAGCATTGGACCACTGCCACCAGCAGACCAGAATTCGACAGCAGTAGTTTGATTTGCAAACCTTTGTGCATCGCGTGCCTCAGGCCAATATTTCAAATTAGTAACATAGTCCAAGACTACTTCATCATCGGTTTCTGAAGAAAAGAGAGTCTGGCGAGCAAGCTTGATCTTTTCTGCTTCGGAGAGCCCAGAATTGCTCAGCAGCTTGCCTAAGGCACCCGGTTCAGTTAATGCAGGAACGAGCCCACCTGCCGCAATAAGTGTCAAACTGGAGATTCGATTCGGATAAAGGGTCGCCACCATGCGCGAAGTGCGGTTGCCGAATGCCCATCCCATCATGTGGAATTGGTCAGATCCAAAGGCCTCTGCGATAGCTATCACATCGTCAGCGAGGTCACGCATACTTAGGTTAGTAAGATTACCAGCACTTCCCATAATTCCTCGCTGATTTACTACTACAATATGATATCCACCATCAGCGATAAGCGGCGCTATGTGCTTGTACCTCGAATGATCACCCCCGCTCCCGGGCAGGGCAATAACAAGCTCTCCGCTCCCTTCCTCAGGAACCCACTCCACTATGTTTAGTCTCGCATGTTCAAGGTCTATGAACCGACTCTCCTGCCCAACCAAATAACTTGGTAGCACCAAAAGAAAAAACATTTGACCCGTCAGATATTTTTTCCACTCAATCCCCATGCCTGTTTAATCCTCATTTTATGAAGCCAAATTTATTGAATAGGCCATTGTTAAAAATCAGAATCTTTTCTGGTTTAATGCTGGTATTAAAGCAAATATTAAAAGAACTGGAAAATGAAACGACGCACTTTAGTTAGTCTCATAACGATTTTTTTGATCGTCTTAGTATGCGTCGTCGTGTTCGAACGAGATATACCCTCAGCAACAGTCGACGCAAAGTACAGCAACGCACAATCAAAATTTTTACTTACTGAAGACGGGTCAAGAATTCACTACCGAGATCAGGGAAATATCTCTGGCACCCCCATCGTGCTCATTCATGGCGCCATGGCATCTCTTCATACTTGGGAGCCCTGGGTGCGCATTTTAGACCAGAAGTATCGGATTATTACCCTTGACCTTCCAGCTCATGGGCTTACCGGACAAGTTAAGAGTGCTCGCTATGGGGACGGCGCTTTTATTTCGGCAATCAATTCAGTTACCGAGCATGTAGGGATCGAAAAATTTATACTTGGTGGCAACTCAATGGGCGGCGGCGCAACCTGGCAATATACCTTGGAGCATCCCGAAAAAGTTATCGCCATGATCCTCGTTGATTCGGTCCCACCAGGAAACTGGAGCAACTCAGAACCAGAAACAGACAGAGGTCCAGGACCGCTAGCCTTTAGATTGCTTCAACAGAATTGGTTTCGAGCAATAGCCGCATACATTGATCCCTGGCCTCTTGTAGGACAGGGCCTGCGTTCGGCCTATAACAACTCTCCAGTGGTGAATGACCAATTGGCTGCGCGCTATTACGAGCTAATCATGCGTAAAGGGACCCGCTCAGCAATTCTTGGTGGCGGAAAGCCCTCAACCCGAGCGACTAACCAGTTATCAGATCTAAACTCTCTCCAGCAACCCACCCTGATAATGTGGGGTGCACAAGATTCAATCATATCCGTCTCGACTGCCTTATTATTCGAAGAGAACATTCCTAATACGATGACAATTATATACGACGACCTGGGACATATCCCAATGGAAGAAGATCCTGAGCGCTCAGCCGCGGACGTAAGAATGTTTTTGAATTCCTTAGAAAAATAAAAATGATTGCGTCTTAACTCGACTCTCAAAAAAATAATCAGCAGAATTTTTCATTGGCCGTTAACGGTTAGCCACTTATACAAAAACTTTCACCAATCGGGTCCCACCTGCTAGGTTTTGCTATCGGGGTGGCCGTTAAGTCTTCGGGCAAACATCCACTTAACAGTTTCGAAAACTCACCGACCTCTGAAAACTCTGGACTGATCCATTTCTCCATCAACGCCTGATCGTTAAAGTCTAAAATCAACGGCATGGACTTCGGTGAAATTTTGTCCCAGGCAGAGGATACCGAGGGCAAAGTTATTATCGAAGCCGAATACACCATCTCACCAGTTTTTCGACTTTTATATTCTTTGTATAGGCCACCGAATGCGATCGCTGAACCTAGTAGCTCAATCATATGATAAGTTTTCCTGTCTCCAAAGCCCTCAACAAATGCTGTAGCTGGAATTATGCACCGAGACTCTCTATAAGGTAAAAACGAGATTCCCTGACGGTTGTGCAACTTGTCGGCACGGGAGTTAAAGCTAGAATACTTATAGTTTGGCTTTAAAGAATTTTCATCGAGAAGTAGCCACCACAGAGCCTCGGAAACTGTTCTACCCACCTCCGATTGATGAATTATATCAATCACACTGCCAGGTGCCAGATCACTCTGCAGTCGGACCTCGCTCGTAACAGAGAGAACTTTGCATAATGACGCTATTTTCGAGCCATCTTTCGTATTAAAGCGTCCACACATTGCTTTCAGCACTCATTAAAAGTTACAGTTTATCTTATCAATTTACGCAAAAAAGTTTTATCTTCATAGCGCAATATAACAAAGGAATTATTATGAATTCTGCCGCATTACGATATAAAGTTTTATTTTTTTTAAGCTTAACAACTGCCCAAACTGGTCTCTCTCAGACCGACATCGACCAAGCAGCTTGCGAGGGGCTAAAAGATCTTAGAAACTTAACGCTCACCCGCGCGGAAATAAAAAAAAATCCTATCGACGATTCTGCTTATTGTTACGTGCGAGGCATTATTAGCCCAGCCATCCATTTCCACGCCCAGCTTCCACTGCCGAAAAACTGGAATGGTCGGTTTCTCCAGTGGGGCGATGGAGGAAAGGACGGAGACCTCGATTACGCCGACCATCGAGTTGCGCAAGGTTACGCTGTAACAAACAGTAATCTCGGACACGATTCAGCTGTTGAGCCCGGCGCTTCTTTTGGTTTTAATAATCGCCAAGCTGAAATCGATTTTGGATATCGCGCTGTACACCTTACAGTGCAGGCTGGGAAGCATCTCATCCAAAAATATTATGAAAAAGAGCATGACTATTCATACTTTGAAGGGTGTTCGCAAGGTGGCAGACAGGGCTTCATGTCGGCTCAACGGTACCCAAAAGATTTTGATGGTATATCGGCGGGCGCACCTGCATTTAACTATCAAGGTCTTAACGCCGCTGGCACCTGGAATTTACAAAGAGTATTTCGCAACAATTTAGTTGGAAATTTAGCCGTTGACTCTAATGACGATGGTAGTCTCGATAGCCTTGCACTAGTCCAAGTATTACATGAAAGCGTTCTGCAACGCTGTGACGCAAACGACGGAGTACTTGATAGGCTAGTAAGCGACCCCCTCAGCTGCAACTTTGATCCTAAAAATGATCTAATCGAAGCCATGTGTCCCGCAACCCCATCGGGCGAACCCTGCTTTACCCAAGCGCAAATCGAGACAATAGCAGATCTCTATGACGGCCCTAAAGACTCTGACGGCCGCGAAGTTTATCCTGGCAAAATGCTGGGCTCTGAGTTGAGCTGGCCGGGTTACTACCTCCCATGGGAAGGAAACAAGATGGGGCCCTCAAAACTGATGGGGGTTGCGGGCGACCACATGAATTATTTGTTTTATGAGAAAGATCCGGGCGTCGCTGTTCCTGATGTCCGCGATATCAATTACAAAACCAAAACTACAGGAGCAAGCCCCGAATTCCATTGGATCGACTGGAAGATTGACGACTTTTTTTCCGGCAAAGGCGACCTAATGAAATCTATTACTGATGCCAATGACCCCGACCTTAATCCCTTTCTGCTTAATGAAGATGGAAAAATGATTATCTATCATGGCTTGACGGACACACTCATTGTCGCGAGCGATACCATCGACTACTACAATGATTTAATCGACGTCACTTTTAACGGAGACAGTGAGGCGGCAAAAAAGAGCGCACGACTTTTCCTCGCCCCTGGGATGAACCATTGCGGGGGTGGCGCCGGCCCTAATGCTTGGGACAAGCTGTCACCTCTTGTAAACTGGGTTGAAAATGGGGTGGCACCTGAAAGCATAGTTGCCACACACATCACGAATGGGGAAATCGATAATGAGAGACCTCTATGCGCTTATCCGAAGCAAGCAAAATACATCGGATCAGCTGGTGGTGCCGCCAACCCACAAAACTGGCGCGCTGAAAACTTCCAGTGCCAATAGGAGACAATCAGGACATCTCTTTCCATTGAAAACGGTAATAAAAATCATTCGGTATCGTTTATGAAGCTTATCTCAATTCTGATCACACTTTCCTTAACTTCGCTTACCACAGCTGCGGCAGATGATGAACGTCCTCGAGCACGCGATGCAGGAATCGTTGTTGGTGTTTTTGAACCAGGGATTAACAACGCTATCACTGATGTTAGTAACGTGAGAGTTGGTCACGCTACAGTAGTGCGGGGCGATGACATCCGAACAGGTGTCACTGCAATTATTCCAGCCATGGGGAATCTTTATACTCACCCCATTCCTGCATGGATACACGTTGGAAATGGTTATGGAAAAATTATCGGTGAGACACAGGTACGAGAGTTCGGTGAAATAGAAACCCCAATCCTACTGACATGCACCTTGTGTGTTTGGAGTGCGGCAAACGCCTTGAAGGAGTGGATGTATATTCAACCTGGCATGGGTGAACACACCGTCAATCCAGTGGTAGGCGAAACAAACGACGCGCGGGTAAACAATATGTGGGCGGATCCCATTCAACGCGAGGAAGTATATCAAGCGTTGGATTCCGCGCGCGGAGGCTATGTCAAGGAGGGCAGCGTTGGCGCAGGGACAGGCACTCAAGCGTTTGGTTGGAAAGGCGGTATTGGAACAAGCTCTAGAGTGCTCCCAGAAGCACTGGGCGGTTACACTGTTGGCGTATTGGTGCAAACAAATTATGGGGGCGTGATGAGTATAAACGGGGCTCCTGTTGGAAGAGAACTAGGAACTTACTCTTTCAGAGATGAAACTCAACCCGACAACACTGACCGAGAGGACGGCTCGGTTATGGTCGTCGTTGCGACAGACGCGCCTCTTACATCGCGGGGTCTTGCGCGTCTGAGTATGCGGCCAATGCTTGGGTTAGGTAGAACCGGATCCTTTGCGAGTAACGGATCCGGAGACTATGTCATAGCCTTTTCTACAAATCCATCCGTCAGAAAACCTCGCGTAAGTGCGACGCCTGTTGCCACTGAGGTACTTGTTAATGATTCGTTGTCCCCATTATTTGCCGCCGTAACGGAAGCAACAGTAGAAGCAGTCTACAACGCAATTTTTAAAGCAACGACCGTAAGCAGCGCACGAGGCGAACTCAAAGCTGTCCCCATTGAGCGCGTGAAAACTATCTTAGAAAAGTATAACGCCCTTCACTGGGGCACCAATCTCGAGTCGCCTAATAGGGGTTTTTAAATACATAAACAATATTTTTAGACTAGGATTTCAGCTCGACGAACATTTTCCAACATAGGAGAGAAAGATATGACAAAGCAGAAGAGAAGTGGCGGGTGTCTCTGTGGCCAATTTACCTATACGATGGATGAAGAGGCAGTAGTGTCAGCATTTCACTGCCACTGCCTCGATTGCCAAAAATCTACTGGATCAGGAAAAGCAACGATCATAGTCATCCCCGAAACAAATCTGCAGACTAAAGGGGAGTTAAAATATTATTCAGTGGTCGGTACAGATGGCGCAACTATTGAACGTGGCTTTTGCGAAAACTGCGGATCGCCGATAGTCAGCGCAGCCATCGGTCCAAAAGATTGGGAAGGCATTAAATTTATCAAGGCAGGAAGTCTTGACGATTCTTCGTGGGTTGAAGTAACCGCGAATATCTGGAAATCCACGGCAAGAAATTGGTCACCCGTGTCTGAAGAATTACCTACTTTTGATCAAAACTTAAGAGCGTAGCTAAAACTTCTTTGATACGATTTGGCGTGTTATCTTTTTCTCATTTATGGAGCAAGTAATCTCCTAATAAAAATGCAAGGGACGTTACTATGAAGTTTCCGCATATAGTTAGATATTTTTCAGTCGCGCTTTTATTGATGACTTTTTCTGAACTATGCTCTGCAGAAGAAATACGAACCGGCGTGCTAAGGACACCCGACAGCCGGTTTGAAAATCTATCTGGTTATAACTTCCAACCCCACTACCTGAACATCAGCGGATTTCGCGTCCATTACATTGACGAGGGTCCTTCAGACGGCGAAGTAATCCTGATGCTCCATGGCGAACCTTCATGGTCGTACTTGTATAGAAAGATGATCCCAATCTTTACAGAAGCGGGTTATCGATCAATAGCACCAGATTTAATCGGATTTGGTCGATCTGACAAGCCAATAGATATGGATGTCCACACTTATCAGTTTCATGTAGACACTCAGACCGCTCTTATTAACGAACTTGGTTTGACCAATATCACTTTTGTTGGGCAAGATTGGGGCGGCCTTATTGGGCTGCGAATTGTAGCCGAAAATGAAGCAACATTTTCTCGGGTCGCAATTGCCAATACAGGACTGCCAGACCCAGCAGCTGAACCAATAGCTGACGATAGCGCTTTTATGCGATGGAAACGGGGAAACCAAGTAATGATCGAGCGTGGGGATATTGACACTGGGCGTATGTTAGCCAGGAATTCCGGTGATCCATCCGTCCGGGTCGCCTATGACGCACCCTTCCCCGACCCAAGTTACAAGGCCGGCCCATTGATCATGCCACAACGTGTTCCAGTGACTCCAGATTATCCAGGAGCAACAGAAAATGCAGCAGCATGGGAGGTTTTCAAGCGATGGGAGAAACCATTTCTGACCTCATTCAGTGACAGTGACCCTATAACAGCTCCGTGGTTAGACAGGTTTCTAAAAGAGATTCCCGGCGCTAAAAACCAGCCACACAGCACAATCGAAGGGGCTGGTCACTTTCTACAGGAACAAAAAGGAGAAGAGTGGGCGCAGCTAATAGTGCAATTTCTACAAGCCAACCCAGATCACTGACGCCCATATAATCTCTCGTTTTTACAGCGGAAAGACTAGAATTTTTGCTCCACCGTCAAAAAGCGAAATACCGGATCCTCGCTCACAAAAGAGCCAAGGGTCGTTAACGTGCCTTCTTCTTCTCGCCATGCCAAGTAAGTATCGTATTTTTCTTGCGATTCCCACTTGCTAATCACGTCAACTGCGGCAGGCTCAGCAGCTAAAGTACAAAGACTCAGTTCGCTGCATCCATCATAATTTCTCGTGTCTGGTAACTGCGCTTTGAACCACTCAAGAAACTCATCCCTTTTTTCAGTTTTAATTTTTAACTGTAAGTTTACTATCACCATTTTGGTGTACTCCTTTTTATAAAATATGTGTGATATCACATAATAAAGGTAGTTTTCACTTTCTTGCAATAATAGATTTCTCCGATAAAAATCAGTAGAGTTGAACCTATTGTCTCTGTTTTTTTATAAAAACCTGATCAACGCTAACTGGTCTAATATCCGTATGTTGGGACTTTTTATGAATGTAGTTACCAATTTTAAAAGTAAACCTTTGCTTATCCATCTTTTTCATCACTGCCAGTTATTCCCCAGAACAGACTTACCGTTACACTCCAAATTAAACTGTACGGAAGATGGAGTAAGCAATAGAGATTAATTTACCGAGCTTTTGCGCATGCGGTTCTGAACACTAAAAAAATTATCGCCGCGAAAAAATACTTGGAAGGCAAAGAAATGGAAAAACTCATGATCAAAATTGATCCAATTAAGAACATTTACCCTGATGTAGTTGCCCTATTCTTTTTGTTCATGGTCCTCTTCAGCTCGGTCACGAATGCGCAGAGTAACTTGGTTACTTATTCTGAAAATCAGGCGCTGGCAGGTGAAGA
>Ga0228639_1000870_pt1 | contig 13314 bp, 11 predicted proteins | sample 50DmetaG_FD_190532 | JGI IMG/M metagenome (GOLD analysis project Ga0228639, IMG submission 190532) | Seawater microbial communities from Monterey Bay, California, United States - 50D | ecosystem: Environmental > Aquatic > Marine > Coastal | place: USA: California | collected 2016-10-18
ATGCTCTTTTATTTTATTGATTCGCTCGTTTGCGATCAGGCATTTCTAAGTCGACAGTGAAAGATACAGGGATCGACTGCGGTAAGAAGCATATCGCATCGTCGCAGGCTTGATAGTTGAGGGTGCCTGTAAAAGTTAGCGCATCTAATGTCGACATCGCGCTCTCGGCTTGCTCATCTCCATTCATAACAATCTCCTGGAGAATTGTGAAGGGTGACTGATATATCGGGACATGTTCATCAAGCGGTTCAAAGAAATATATTTCGGACTCAGGATAATTGACGGGCTCAATTCGAGCAAGCTCAGTAGGGTCAAGCTCGAAGCCTATGACTCGATAACCTTTCTCTTCAGCCCCTGGCGCATAGACGTGCATCCCAGCTCCAGGAGCGACATCAAGAGCCAGAGAAAAACGGGTGCCTACGGTTACAGAGGTGTTCGAGGGATAAGCAGTAAAACTAAGGTGCGCTGTTTCTCCCCTAACTGCTGCAATTGGGGAGACTCCGACCCCAGTTTTGAGCATGATATTAGAGGTGGTATTGCGTTCCCGGTAAAACTCCTCAAAGAACCGAGAAGTCACTATACCGTCCCTGTTAAGAATAAATGTGCCAGGATAAGGCGTTCCTACGATCAGGCTGTTGGCACCGAACGCAGAAACATATTTTGCAACGTCTGCTTGAACACCTGGATCATTAGCTTTATCTCCCACACCCTCTTCGGCGACCGTGTTGAGAATGCCAAAACTTTTTATAACGCGTGACTCAGGATCCGCGAGAAGAGGGAACGTAATACCTCTCCTCTCGGAAAAGTCGGAAACTACATCGACGGTATCATAGCTGATAGCGGCGACGCCAATGCCTCGCTGTTGCAGGGTGTCTAATTGTTCTTGCAGCTCCACGAGCTGCGCTTTGCAGTAGGGTCACCAGTCGGCAGAACGGTGAAATAAAAGCATAAGGCCATTCGGCCCCGACACTGAATCTAGAGTTTGTGTCTCACCGAATTGATCAGTAAGCTTGAAGTCGGGGACGGCCTCACCAACCTGAGGACCAAGCTCCGCCACAACAATGCGTTGACGTTCAGCGCTCAATCCTAACGCGGCAATGATGGAGAAGCAGCTAGCTAAGGTTATTTGTAAGGCCATATTCCTCATGGACCAAACCCTATCACATTTTCTTTGCTAGCGTTACCTTCAATTTAATTACTCGATCACTATCTGATGTCTCTCCTAAATCACATATTCTACGCCGTTTTGTTGTAAGCCAACAAAATCAATATTAGATGCGTTCATGGAGTGTTCTGCAACGGCCAGTCCAAAATCACTATATGAAAGTGTGCCTGAATCAAGCATTTGTCCATATTCATCTAAGATCGATTGAGGAGCCTTTAGGCCGGTTAGATTCGTGTAGAGTACGTCCACCACAGAAGAGCCTATGGGAGATTGGCCAAAAACAAAGCTCATGGCGCTGGACATCAATTGCTCATATGTCATGCCATTATCAAGCGCATGAAGCCCAGCACCGACGTAAGTTTTGTCGGTTGCAGCCTCTTTTCCTAGGATAGCGGATAGCAGCTTAATCGTTTTGCCCGCGTTTCCATCAAGGTCTAGTGCTAAATAAGTATCTTTAAACTTCAGTCGTTCGATATTTCTGAGGGTATCGGTGTCGCTGGACGTAACCACATTCCAAGCGCTTGCTAGAGATATAACCTCTGAAGAGGTAGCGTAGTCGACAAATTTTGTCAGTTTCGCGTCTTTATAGTCTGTTGTGTAAATGGCAAGATCAATACCTGCTTTACCATCGAGAACATCACTTCCGGCTCCGCCTGTTAGCTGATTGTTGAGAGAGTTTCCGGTGACTGTATCTGCGCCACTGCCTGTAATAACGTTCTCGATATCAGTTTCAAAGGCAATACTGAAGTTGTTTTCTAGTCTCCAGCCGTTAAAAGGCACTGTGCTGTAGGAGCCAGCTGAGAGATTTATGTTGCTGCCTTCAGAAAAATTGTAAAAATTAAGTGTGTCCGTTCCTCCTCCATCCCATATGAGTTTGATTTCTGGAAGGTCAGGGTCAAAAGTATAAGCTGTGTCTGTACTATTGTGTTCGGTATTAGACCCATATAAATATTGTAGCGCCGCAACGTCGTAAGCCATCGGGGTTGAGGGTATGGCATATTCTTTTCCGTCAATAACTTTCGTTGAAGCGCCGTCAATAGAAAATTCACCGGCCATCACCGTGTATTCTCGCGAATTTTTTTCTTCTGGGAAAGGTATGTCAGGATTGTCGTTGGGATGCTCAACGCCTAACGCGTGAAATATTTCATGATACATGACGGTTAAATCCCCAATAGGGGTTTGGGAACCGACCTTATCTGAGCTTTCGGCCATGGCGACCAGGCCAGTTGAAAAATCAGACCCAGCGAAGTTCTTATTGAACCAGATATCTCCTCCTCGGGGTTCATCGTTTGGAGGGTCTGCAGTGGCCACGATCCCTGGTAAGAAAACTCCCTGCTCATCTGTGATTGTATTAATACCAAGTCTTATAGTCCCAACAGTTTCTTCGCCCTCAGCAACTTCAATAAAATTCACACTGATATATTTTTCTATTTCGTTAAAAGCTGCACGAATGTCTTCTTGTTGTTGTTTGCTGAAAGAAACGGGTGTAATTTCTCCAACGTCGTCTTGATAGCTATAGCCTGCAGAATTTTCTTTGCCGGTTGGAAAGCTAAACGAGATGATATTTTTTCCTTGATTTGATTCTTTTGTTGTAAGAAACGGGTCACTTACCCATTTAATAGGAACGCCCTCTCTTTTGTTGAGGAGTGCGTCTATATGATTTACTCCAGACAGTGCTTTTAATCGGACTTTTTGCCCTGATTCCAAGTATGTCTGCCTGTTAAGTTCTGCACTCATTTGTAACTCCAATAAAAAGGCATTAATATTTATCAATAAGAGATAACCATAACAAATCGTGGTGGCAGGCCAGGTATTGATGATCTGCCACCATGATTTTTATATAGACTGACTTACGTCAGGATGTATGCATCAACGACGAGAGTCTTCGCAAGCATATCGAGTGTGCTTCTATGAAGGTTTTGAGTTCCGTCGCTAATAGTTACGACTTCCTCTAGATATGCTTTTGATCCCTCTCTTCGCCAAATTCCAACTCCCGCTCCTGCGACCATTGTGTTCTCGTCTATGAAGCCTCTTCCCTGTCCTTGATAAGTGCCTCCACTTCTATCGGCGTTAAATCTAAATCGAATTGTTGAATAGACTTTTCCGTACGCCCCCATTGTCGCCTCTAAGTGAATTACATTCTCCTCGTCACCGATTTCCATTGAAGTGATGTTCATGACCGACTGTTCTTGTCTCGGCTGTAGTGTTAGTGGTGCTGTAATGCTCATCTTCTTAGCCTCCATATCTTAATTGGTTTATTTGTATAAAAGTAATTCGCAGCGAGACCTTTTGTGGTTTGCTGTGAATGATTGATCAATTAATTTCCGCGAAGGGGTGATTGATGTGTGTGCTTTACTAGCCAACTACTGCCGTCTTTTATCAAAACCAGAGATACCCATGCTGGGCTACTTGTTGTCGCTCCGCCCCCATGAGGATATATGTTCCACCATTGCATAAAGCTGGCGATTGCAACATCTCCGTGAATCGAAACGATTGGATTCTCGATGGTCGTTACAAATTCAGTTTTACCACCGTTGATCGCTTCCTCGGCTTTTCGAGTTGCTACCTGTGTTGTTCTATTTTTAGCTTCGTTGGTTTGTCGCATCCCATTCGCAATATGAATACGATCTGATCTCATCAAGTCTGCCTGGGCCTCGAGATCGTTTTCTAGGTTGCCGTATTGGTAAACAATTGCCATAACGTCACTCTCGTCATCTGCAAAGGCTAGCGTAGGCAGGCCGACAGCACTTGCAGTGAAGGTCGCTATCGAGAGCTTAGCGCATGCTTTTGCTACTGCAATAAGATTAAAGTTAACTCTATGATTAAATAGTTCCATCTTTTACTGCTCCTTTTAAAGTTGAGTGTTTATTGGTCGTCCGGTTAAGGGTTTGTCCAAGTTTTAACCGTATTTACCATGCTTATTGAGTAGGCGGACGATATGCCAGTTACGGCGCGTTGAAAGGACGCAAGTCCAGGGCGTTCAGAGTTTCTTACTGATAATAATTCAGAAAAATTGTTTGCTTGGTATGACACGAGATGAGTTCCTGTTGCATTTCCTGGGGCTATAATGCGCCATAGAGAGGCATTAACGTCCCAGTCTGATGGGTCTGAGTCAACAAGCTCCTGCCACTCTGAAGCAAAAGCTGCCTCATCGGTAACATCCACAACAATCCATCGGGATGCGTAGAGTTCGCCCGAAATTGCGGCCGTATTCCCATTAGTCAGTCCTGTTGGTTCAAACATAACGTTAAGTACTGTGTCGGATGCCGCTCCAAACTCCATAATAAATTCGTTCCAGTCCGCCGAGAGTGCATTCCTTAAAAATGCCTCATCCATCCCTTCTACAGACGGGTAAAAAACGGCAAGGTTGTGTGTGGCAGTCGATGTACCGTTAGCGATATATTGTGAAAGGATTGCAGTCGCAGGTATTGACGCTCCGGTTTGAGATTCAGTGTACTTGTCCATTGCAGCAACCAATCTCGCTGGGTCACTTACTTCTATGTCGAATCCGAGCGCTATCTGTGCGTGTAAGGATGCACTACTTAACGCAAAACCTAATGTTAAAAGAAAAGTCGAAAATATACGTGACATATCATTTCTCCAAGTTGAGTATGTAAGGTGCTAAAAGATATAGCCTTTAGACGTTATCACAGTGCTCAGATAAATCCCAAGTGCTTGCAAACACTAGGCATACCGTTTAACTTCAAAGATGACTAGAAAAATATGATCCAGTCTACAAATCTTCAATAATTACAGGAGCGAAGGATGATGCAAAAAAAATTAATTGGAACATTGGTTCTAGTTTTGGGGGTCTTTTGCCAGCTTTCATTCGGCCAGGCTGTGTTTCAAAGTTTCGATTTAATTGTTTCCAACCCGGCTGGGGTTGTAGCTGCAATAAATAAAGCGCAAGCGTCAGTTGATGCGCAGGATAACCTCGGTAGAGTCTATCTGCACCAATATATGGCGAACGGAGAGAGTCAAGCAACTCACAACGTCCTTGTCGTATATGATTCGCCTGAGGACATGAGTGAAACCATTAAAGCAAATCTAACGTCTGCGGACTGGGCGACGTTTATTTCCGAGATAGGGCAGGTTTCGCAGGTGGAGTCTGAGGTCATGGGGCAATTTCTTGGAGTGGGCGGGGATCCGGCTGCAGTTCTTGACCCGAATCGCGTTGCGATGGTCTATCAGATGTCGGTGTCAGATCCAGCAACGTACGCCAGCGCTTGGACAGACTTCGTAGGTGCAAATGCCGACCAGGGCGTATCGTATTTGTCCGCAGCGATTGCGTCTGGAAATAACCCTGCAACTCACGTAGCTGTAAACTGGGCAAATTCTATTGGTGAGTTGTTAATGAATCAGCCGCAGAATTTAGATGGTTGGGACAGTTATTCTCAGAGAGTTCGGGGCATCCGTAAAGTCGAGTCTACGAATGTGATGATGCTGCTTGCGTCCTGGAATGTCGATTAGTTGTAGGGTCGTTTTATAAAGTTCGAATAGCTAGAGCCTCGCCGGGATAAAAAGGGTTAGGCTCTAGTTTAGTATTCCAGCCGAGGCACTGGAGGATTTTTTTATCCTGCGGTTTTGATCGTTTGCCTTTTCTTTGTAGGTACGACTGGCTTTTGTATTTTTCACGAGTCTTTTCATCTAACAACTCCAAATTGAAACTTTCTGTATCAATTGCTTAATTACGTGCAAGTTTTATGTCTCGTGGCCGACTGATCAGCTACTAAAATTTATTGGAAGTTGCAGGCGTGTTAGAAATAAAGGTTTTATCGGTCAAGCTAGCTCGCGAGTTGGTTTGTCTTATCGGGTTGATAATCTTACCAGTGACAATTGTCGCGCAGGGGCTTGCGGAGCAAGCGGTTGAGGCAAAAAGCTTTCGAGCGGTTCAAGTCATGACTGCGCCAGTTGTGGATGGTGTTCTCGATGATTTGGTTTGGGAAGAGGCGCAAAAGGTAACAGACTTCCATCAGAGCCGTCCCGGAAATCGTACGGAGCCCTCTGAGGTTACCGAGCTTTATGTTGTTTATACGACTGAGGCTCTCTACATTGGTGCTCGGATGTATGACAGAGAGCCTGATCGAATTGCTGCACCGACGATAAGGCATGGTCAGGGGTTACCTTTTGATGATCGTCTCGTTGTCATACTTGATCCATTCAATCAAGGTAGAGCCGGTTATCGATTTGAGACAAACCTTAACGCAGTTCGTCATGACGCGCTTTATACGACCCCAACGCGATTTAGCTTGGATTGGAATACAATTTGGGATGCTGCCACTCAAGTCGAAGATGACGCATGGATTGCCGAGATTGAAATTCCTTTTCGGTCTTTGCCTTTTGATCCAAGTATAGAGACCTGGGGTTTTAATTTCGGTCGTGGAATCCGAAGGAAAAACGAAGAAATGGCATGGGTCTCGCTCGACCGGCAGTACAATCCGACGATTATGGGAGAAATGACGGGAATGAGAGGAATGAATCAAGGTCTTGGCCTTGATGTTGTGCCAAGTTTTGCTGGTAATCGCCAGCGTAAGTTCGTACCGGATCAGACGGACACGAACCTCGAGCCGTCACTAGATGCGTTCTATCGTATCACTCCATCATTAAACGGCGCGCTAACTCTCAATACCGATTTTTCTGCCGTTGAGGTTGATAACCGTCAAGTAAACCTAACACGTTTTAACCTATTCTTTCCGGAGCGACGTGATTTCTTTAATAACGATTCTGACTTATTTCAGTTTGGTAATATTAGTGGTTTGGCTCGAGGAAATCGGGCAGCAGGTGGCGCTAGTAATGAAAATGCTCGACCCTATTTTTCAAGAAAGATTGGTCTCGCTGCCGACGGGGGGCTTGTGGATATCGAATATGGTGGGAGGATTAGTGGCCGTGTCGGTCGGTTTAATATTGGAACGCTTGCGATTCGCCAAGGAGAGCAAGCTGATATGGGCCGCTCTGATTTGCTGGTTACGCGTGTGTCAGCGAACGTATTGGACGACTCTCGTGTCGGTTTTATTTATACAGACGGTGATCCCTCTTCTGAGGTTGATAACAGTGTTGTTGGCATTGATTTTCAATATATAAATAACCGCTTTAGACAAAATAGAAGGATCTCGAGCTCTATGTTTTATCAGGAGTCAGATACAGAGGGTCTGGTGGGAAAGAATCGTTCTTTCGGATTTGGATTTTCGCTGCCTGCGAGCGCGGGGTTTCGATCTCGAGTGGGGTACAAGGTTGTCGAGGAAAACTTCAATCCAGCGATGGGATTTGTTAATAACGCTGGCATCGAAGATCTCACCGGTGACTTAGGGTATGCGTATTTTTTTAAAGACGGGCCATTCCAAAACTTATTTAGTGGGTTAGATGCGCAGCGAATAAAGCGATTGGATGGAGGTCTTCAATCAGAGGTTTTAAACTTTCGTGTTTTAGAGTTGGAAACTACGTCAAAAGATCGAGTAAATTTTAGTTACAGGACTAATAAAGAAGTGATCCTCAATAGGTTTGCTGTTTTTCGTCAAGCAGGCAACGAAGTTTACATTGAGCCTGGTGTCTACTCTTTTAACGAGCAGTTGGCCAGTATCAGCACGGGCGGACAACGTGAGTTCTCGGGTTTTTTCTCTTATCGGAAGGGTAACTTTTTTAACGGTGATCGTCTGAATTTGAATGGTAAGGTGGCATGGAATCAATCGCGATATTTCATTCTTTCAATGGGATACGATTGGAATGATATTGAGCTTCCACAAGGAGATTTCACAACTCGCTTAGTCAATGTAAGTAGTCAGATTGCGTTCTCACCTAATCTTTACTGGATCAGCTTGGTTCAGTACGACAACATTTCAGAGGAAATCGGTATCAATACTAGGCTGCAATGGATTCCGAGGGCCGGGCAGGAGGGGTTTATTGTGCTAAATTACGGTCTGCAAGATTTTGATCGTGATAACAGCTTTGAGACCTTATCGTCTAATCTAAGCTTAAAGTTTCGCTATACTTTTCGTTTTTAGCAACTTTTGCAACTTGGTTCTTCGATAATCTAGGTGCGTTTGATTGCCGTACAGCTCCGTATGGTAAACATATTTTGGTTTAGACGTGATTTGCGGATTCATGACAACCCAGGCCTTGCCTTAGCTGGTAAAGCTGGTCAGTTACTGCCTCTCTACATTTTTGATCCAAAGCAGTGGACCGGTGATCCTTACGGTTCTCGGCACTACCAATTTTTATGCGATTCACTTGAGGACCTGAGGGTATCTTTGCTCGAACAGGGGCACACCCTTGTTTTTCGAGTCGGGGACCCTGCAACAATATTGAGCTCGTTTTTCGGAGAGGTCGATGTAGATGCATTGTGGGCAAGTCAGGAGGTTGGGGATCATTGTGCTCGTGAACGAGATCGTAAGGTCATGCAATGCTGTTCCTCAGTTGGAATTCGCTTCGAGCAAGTGCCTCAAAATGGCGTGATTCCGGTGTTGGAGAATAGAGATACCTGGGCAAGCCAGTGGCATAACTTTATGCTGGACGATCTAGTGACGCTCGATGCTAAACCATCGAGCTTAATAATTCACTCTGATGCCATTCCATGCCCGACGGATTTTGGGTTATCTAGGGAGCGAAATTCAAATATTCAGCAGGGTGGAAGATCGTGCGCTCTCGAATTACTAAGCTCGTTTAAGAAAACGCGTGGTCAACATTATTCAAAAGAGATGTCCTCGCCTGTGACCGCTTTTGAGAATTGTTCCAGACTTTCACCGCACTATTCATTTGGTACGCTCTCGGTGCGGGAGGTCTTTCAGAACATTCAGCGCAAGCGAAAGCGATTGAGGGAAGATAAATCTAGCCACGGCAAGGCTTGGGCGCGATCAATGAGCTCGTTCTCGTCTCGTCTCAGGTGGCACTGTCATTTTATGCAAAAATTCAACGATGAGCCCAGAATGGAATTTGAAAACCTACATTGCGGAACGCGAGGGCTTCGTGAGGAATGTTTTAACGAGGCTTTCTTCGAGTCTTGGAAGCAGGGGCAAACTGGGTTCCCTTTGGTGGATGCGACGATGCGGGCACTTAAGGCGACTGGCTGGATTAATTTTAGGATGAGGGCTATGTTAATTAGTTTTGCCAGTTATCATCTTTGGCTTCACTGGGTGAGACCAGCAAAATATCTAGCTTCACTTTTTACCGACTTTGAGCCAGGCATTCATTATCCACAGGTGCAAATGCAGGCTGGAACAACCGGTATAAATGCGATAAGAATTTACAGTCCCACAAAGCAGGCGCGTGATCAGGATCCAGAAGGTATCTTTATTCGTCAATGGGTTCCAGAGCTTGGTTATATTCATAATAAGTTCATTCATACGCCTTGGAGTTATCCGGGGAAAGTAAATGATTACCCATCTCCTATCGTGGAGGAGTCGCATGCTAGGAGAGGGGCTGCCGACAGGATGCACTCTTTGCGAAAATCCAACGGTTTTGCAAATGAGTCTAAAGAGGTTTTTAAAAGACACGGCAGCCGCGCTCGAGTCCCCAGAAAACCGTCCATTAAAAGCCACCAGTTAGACCTATTTTAAAAGCCTGACGGATTTAATTACCTTGTCGCGATTCATTGACCGGATCAATCACGAGTCCGAAAAATTCCTAGCGATCACATTCTGCTGGTAAAGGGTTCTATGTGCGCCTTTCGAACGATCTTTTGCGATTTAAGTGCTGAAGACCATACCCTAAGCTCCTTTAATCATTTTTTTTCTTTTTTTAGAATTTAAGCACCTCTGTTCTGACGAGGTCAGAGTTGATCTCTCCTTCTGAGAAAGGTAAGTCAATCCATTCGTTTTTAGAGTAAAGCTTTGTTAAATCGGAATAAAATTCGGAGTCCGGTTCGGGCGACTGAGAGTAAGTTAAGATCGCCTGTGCTACAGGCGCCCCCGCATCATCCCACGTAACATTTTGGATATAACTATTGCCGTGGGCAATTGGATTGTAACCGCCAGCGTCCGGATTGAAGCGTGCCGTTATAACGCTGAACATTCCTTGGCGTCCGGAACCACCAGGGATACCAATTTTTTCATCGTTCCTCATGACAAACTGTACGTCACCCCATTTGCTATCGAGGGGGATATTTGCTTTGTTAAGCGAGTCAACCGCATTTCTTAATGCCTCGAGCACAAACTCTCGCGTCTCCTCAAGTGAGACACTTAATCCGGACGGTGTATGAAGGGGGTCATCAAGACTAAATTGATTTGCGAAATGTGCATTTATATTGCGAGCGCTGTCCCAAAAACGATTATAAATGGCGGCACCTACGCTATCAAAATCTTGTCGTCGATCCCAATCTCTGAGAATGCCGCAAGCCTCTAGGAGTTGCGAGTCCGTCTCGCAGACTGACAAAATATCATCGAGGAAAATTTCGGCGCCATAGTTCCGATGGTTAAATAAAATGCCGCGTGCAATTTCGGGAGTAATTTTTCCGTCTGCGGCTAACGCTTCATTAATGAAATTCAAGCCGGCTCGAGTTCGGAGAGACCGTATTCTCTTTTCATCTCCAATAATTGGTGAAAAACCTTCGAGCGGCTTGTTTGGGTTGGAGAGCCAGTGCGAATCATTGCTGTTATTGACGTAGTCGCTTGCAATTAGACTAGGCTGCCTTGACGGGGGCATCAAGCCGGGCGCCGCTGCTGACGGATCAATAGCCCAGTCACAAGAAGGGTCAGAGCCGTTAAGAGTAATTATGCGGGATGGCTTTTCATTATCCACAGAGCATCGAGAAATTAAATCGGCAGAGACGTTGGGTATTGCCGACATATCGGCATAGAGAGTGTTGCCGGCTGTGTCTGCAGCGATCGTGTTTACGAAAGCTGCGCCCTGATGGGTCGCAAGGGCATCTCTGAGCTCACTTACGTCGGTTGCCTTGCTAATGTCCATGTACTGATCGCCCGAACGATAGTTCTCATAGTTTACGTCACGCATGGCGTAGACGTGTGTGTCGTCCCACGGTGTCGTATCGCTGACAACGACGGGACCTAAGTGAGTCATATATATTGTTCTATCGAGAGAGCCCTGGTCGGTTTCAACTGACACCTGGATCGGTTCAATGTCGAGAGTCTCTTCACCCAGTCGGTATTGCATTGGATTGCCTTCCTCGAGCTCGAGGCGAAACATAGTAAATCTGAGAGCAGTAGAAACGGTGTGAGTCCAGGCTATTTTTTCTGTAAATCCAATTGCTATTCGGTTGGTTGCGATGAGGCTCGCACCCATGACGTCTACGGAGCCAGGCAAGGTAATGTGAGAGATGTGAAATCGTGATGAACCATGCCAGGGATAATGAGGATTCCCCAAAAGAATTCCACGACCGTTTTCAGTCAGGTCTCTTCCAAACCCTATCGCATTGCTGCCTATAACTTCTGGGTCTACGAAAGGATCCATGGGTGGCAAGTCTGCTAGGCTAAGGTTCGGTTTTGCGCTTGCGATACCATTCGACACTCTTCCAAGGCCGTAGCGAATACCAACCCCAATGTTTAGCTTAACCATGTCCCTTTCTGAGATCGGTGTAATCCATGGCGCGTCTTTGCACGATAGCGGAAGATTTTTGGCATGTGTCTCGATGAAATTGTTGTAACCCTGAACATATCCTCTATCGAGCTCCCTGTTATTAGGTGAAGATGCTTCGAGATATTCATCGATCTTAGCTTCGTGAAGCATTGCTAGATGAAAAGCGTCAGAGTTAACGTTAGCTTCACTGGCCCCAAAGTATTTTGCTTGTTCTCCACGTACTGTCACAAACTCTCGCGCTAAAACACAAATAGTATTTGTCGCAACTGCATGGGCAAATCCGTAACCGATTCCCTCCCAAGTGTCAGACTTGATGTGGGGAATTCCATGTGATGTCCATTGAATTTGAACTTCTTTCTGTGTTCCGTTTTCCGGTGGTGTCGTCGGGGAGCACGACAGAAGCAGTGAGGTAATAAAAAGGATTGGCAATTTGTGTGTTACGTGGAGTTGGTTTTTCATATATATTTTCTCGAGAGCTATGAGATTAATGTCCGGTTTTTGATCAAGAGGCGACGGCAGAACGTGGCGGTTGCTCACTTGAATTCGTATTCTTAAAAACTACACCTTTGTCGAGAGATTGTAAAAGGGTAGATGAGATTGTGGAAAAGCCAATACAAGTCGGGAACCTATTGTAATAAAGGTTACACGCGAATTGACGATACCGTTTCTTTAGTTGCTATCTCACGAACTCTTGGTTTAGGCGGACAAATGCTTGAAGTGATCAAACAAAATGAAAACTTGCGCTGTATAATTTTTATGGTCGTGGCTATGGCAGGTTTCGCTGTAGAGGATGCAGTTGTGAAGCAGCTGTCGTTTTCAATGCCCATTTCCGAAATTCTTTTTCTTGTTGGTTTTGGCGGGCTCTTATCCTTTGGCTTGCTGGCAAAATTGCAGAAGGTGCCATTATGTAATGCGGAACTGAAAACTAAAAAATTTATTGCAAGAACCTTTTCAGAACTTGCTGCAGCGATATTTTTTGTGAGTACTATAGTCTATGCATCCTTGTCGATCTCTGCAGCGATCCTCCAGGCTACGCCCCTTGTTGTTGCTTTGGCGGGCGCTTTTTTTCTCAAGCAGAGAATCACGCTTGGTCAATGGGGACTGATTTTTTTAGGTTTCTTCGGTGTGCTACTGGTTATGCAGCCTGGTTTAGAGGGTTTTCAGGCGACATCTTTTCTTGGTGTGATGGCGGTGTTTTTTCTAGCTATGAGAGACACGATTACGCGCTCAATTTCTCTAGCAATACCTGCGGTGACGATTTCTTTTTGGTCGTTTTTTGCTCTTTGCATTGCTGGGCTAATTACCGCCCCATTTTTTGGTTCGTTTGTTATGGTGACCCTCGTAGATCTTTGGATTCTTTCCTTAGGTACTTTTGCGGGTTCTATTGGATATTTGGCCGTGGTTCTCGCTACTAGGTCGGGTGATGTTGCTGTTGTGGTACCTTTCAGATACACGCGCCTGATTTTTGCTTTTATTATAGCTATAGTTATTTTTGATGAGCCCGTGGGTAAGCTTATGCTAGCGGGTAGTACAGTTATTATAGCATCGGGTCTGTTGATGTTGGGGCTTGAGAGAACAAAATTATCACCAGACTGACTGAAACGGGTGTTATTGTGATTGCCCAT
>Ga0228639_1000873_pt1 | contig 13278 bp, 7 predicted proteins | sample 50DmetaG_FD_190532 | JGI IMG/M metagenome (GOLD analysis project Ga0228639, IMG submission 190532) | Seawater microbial communities from Monterey Bay, California, United States - 50D | ecosystem: Environmental > Aquatic > Marine > Coastal | place: USA: California | collected 2016-10-18
GAGCACATTGAAGAGCAAATATCGGTTTATCGAGCGTCAAGCGAAATTTCAAGAATCAATGAATCATCGTTTACAAGTTGGCACGATCTATCACCAGACGTATTCGACTTACTCTGGCTAGCAAAGCAACTCCACATCCAAACCAATGATGCCTTTGATGTAACCACAGGTCCACTTATAAAAGCCTGGGGGTTTCTTCAGAAACAGGGACGAACACCGTCGCCAGAAAAACTTGCTGAGGCCGTTGAATGTTCTGGAATGAAAAATATTGAATTCCATGAACATGAACACAAAATACGTTTTAAGCGGCCCGACGTTGAGATAAACCTGGGGGGCATCGGCAAAGGATGGGCAATTGACAAAGCGGTTGACCTCATCGAAATGGAGGGTGTTGAAAATTTCCTTATTCACGGTGGGCACAGCAGTGTTCGCAGCCGGGGCACGCGAGGTCTAGCAGGACAGAAAACTGAACGTAATGGATGGCCTGTTGGACTTCGGCACCCACTTCTCCGAGAGAAGCGGATTGGCACAATTACGCTTCAAAACAAAGCGCTGGGTACGAGCGGATCTGGCACGCAGTTTTTCATTGAAAGGGGACATAAAATAGGTCACATACTCGATCCGCGAACAGGCCAGCCTGCCAGTGGGGTTCTCTCGGCAACGGTCCTTGCAGATACGGCTGCCGAGGCCGACGCCTTAGCAACAGCGGCATATATTCTAGGTCCCGGAGAAATAGATCACATTGCGTCTGAAGGGAGTGCTGTGGCTGCGATACTCGTAGTGAAAGATGAGCACACCAGCCGATTGACTGCGATTTTAGCTAATCTCGACACCGAACAATTTGTGCCAAATCGAACAACTCCGGGACTAACGGTTATTCAGGCCAAAGACTTCAACCAGAAGTAACAGAAGATTACCAATTTTTACACATTTCATAATTTTCAGACTACACTAGGAATGTTCCCTGCTTCCGAACGACCATGCTTCGATCAGGGATTTGTGAATGACGTCAACTACTTCGAATGACTTTTCTGAAAAGGTGATTTTATCGTTTCGGCAAAGCCACCCATTCGATTGACTGTCATGTCAATACTGAACCCCTTCCCCGTGCAATACCACTAGACATGATCGAATGGTTGGAGCAGGGTTCGTATTTGGGAATCGTGCTTTTTCTGACACTCACTGGCTTAGGGCTACCGGTCCCTGAAGAAGTTCCCATTGTGGCCGCTGGCGTAGCCAGTAGAGCTGGAGCTTTGGATTGGTGGTGGGCGCTGCCAGCATGCTTGGTCGGGGCGTTATTAGGCGACAGCTTGATGTATGCGATCGGACGTTTTTTTGGGGCACGATTTCTTAGAGAACACCGCCTATTAAGTGGATTCCTCACAGAGGAGCGAGAGAAGAAAATCGAACTACTCATCCAACAGCATGGAATTAAGGCCTTCTTTGCCGCTCGCTTTCTGGTTGGGCTGCGAAGCCCGTTCTACCTCACAGCAGGTATTCTTCGAGTGAAGTACCGTTGGTTTCTTTTCGCGGATTTCATCTGCGCGTCTATTGTTATTAGTGCTTTTTTTGGCCTGGCGTATGCCTTTGGGGACCGAATCACCGGGCTCATTCAGTCAGCAGAAAAAGGCCTCACGCTTGTGGTCCTTGGCGCCGGCATCGTCGCCTTTGCTGTCGCCGCATTCCTCTGGTTTCGCAAGCGTAGAATGCAGATTCTCGACAAAAATCCTGATAGCCTTCTTGAAAATCGCGAACTGATATTTGGTCCAGCGGCTGATCGTCTGGGTGACAGCAGTGGTTCAGCAACCCCGCTTCAGACAGATCACCTAACGGAGGCAGGGGGTTCATCTGAAACCGAACATGAATCCCATTCAAGAGAAGCCCGAACCACATCATCCATAACCGATGATTGATCACCTGTATCGTGCCACCAAGCATGGTCGTAACGATTACAACACATCGACGAGCACTTGCTTGAATTTATATTGGTTATATGGCTGAGAGAGACTTTTCTAGCGGCGTTCTATGGCCTAGGAATCTATGGAGTTTTACATTCCGTTACCGTTCTCATCGTGAAACGGGGAGTCCGTCTCCCCGGCACGTTGCTCAGTTCCTAGGAAATAGTGATGCCAGCATTCCAAAAACAGGCACCTCTGGAGGCCGTTGCGAAATTAAATAAGCATCTCAAGAACTCCTGGAACCGGATACTTGTCGTTGATGATGATCGCAGAATGGCCTCTCGCATAGCCCAGTGGCTTTGTTCGCTTGGATGGCACGCCACCGCAGCAGGTGATGTCACCGATGCGATTAAAAAGCTCGGGCAGCATCGTTATGACTTCTGCATCCTTGATGGAGACCTCCCAGATAATGGGAGTATTCGTCTTGCGACTTTACTTCGGTCGGTCTGGGAAGAGGCTTACTTGATTGCTTTCGGAACATCAACTGCCCCGGAAAGTCTTCTTTCACTTCATGCAGATACTATTCTCAATGCACCAATTAATGACTCAAGCCTACTGAACACCCTTGATACGGTTCGAGAACAAAAAACAGCGTCAGACGTGAACGCATCGACAACGCTCTGCAACACAGGCAAGAACCGAGAAGTGCTTGGGACCAGTCCAGCGATGCGCGACGTTTCACAAGTCATTCAGAAAATTGCTCCGACCACTGCAACTGTTTTGATAACAGGAGAGAGCGGCACAGGGAAGTCTTTACTCGCGCGAGAAATTCACCGCAGGAGTTCTCGTTCAAGGCACCCACTCGTTGAGGTTGCCTGTGGAAGCCTGACAGAATCACTGCTTGAAAGTGAATTATTTGGGCACAGTGCTGGAGCATTTACTGGTGCCACTACGTCACGAGATGGAATGTTTACACGTGCAGATAAAGGCACAATATTTCTTGATGAAATTGCTACTGCGACTCCGGCAATGCAGGTGAAATTACTACGGGTTTTACAGGATTTTGAATTTGAACCTGTTGGTGCTACTCAAACAAAGCAAGTCGATGCTCGAGTCATTCTTGCGACTCATGAAAATTTAGAAGAACTTGTTCGCTGCGGAAAATTCCGTGAAGACCTTTTTTGGCGAATAAATGTCATCAAAATCGAACTTCCACCTCTACGGGAAAGACGTGAAGATATTCGACCTCTCGCTGAGCAATTTCTCAGAAATGTCATGGTCCAAACTGGTAGAGAAATAGAGGGTTTTACAAATGCCGCTATCGAGTGCCTTGAGGCACACCACTGGCCCGGAAACGTGCGAGAACTTGTTCATGCCGTCGAACGGGCTGCTTTCCTTGGGTCAAGCAAGCAAGTAGACGTGACGGACCTCCCGCTTCGAGTCATAGAGGGGGCAAGTAGCAGACAAACAGTGAACTTAGAGATCATGCCTGAAAAGACCGTCGATGATTCGCTCAAGGCACAGATGGCTGCCCCCGAAAGGCGACTCATCCTAGACGCTCTGCGTCAAAATAATTGGAGAAGGGATGCCGCAGCTAAATCACTCGGCATCAATCGGACGACGCTCTATAAGAAAGCTAAGAGGCTTGGTGTTGATCTTGCCGGAATAGGCCGAAAACAATCCAAATCCCTGTAGATCTCTGTAATGTAACCTTCTGAAAAAAGTTTCTAGACAAGTCCCGGGTCTACAAAAATACTATCACCGGATTCATCACTGTCTTCGGCAAAGGAAAACGAACTGTTCTCATTTGCCGCTGCACTCGCAGCCCATCCTGCAGCAATATCAGCAAAGGCTTGTGCTCGAGAGGCAGCTGAATCCCGAGACTCAGCAAGTACTTTTGTGTCATCGTCTGAAAGTACACTCGAGACGTCGATCACATCGGCTCTCCGGAAGCTTCCCTCATGCCGCAGCAGCATCTGCCTTGGTATTGACGCAGAGCCACTATCAGGACCTTGGCTTCCACCACTTACTCCTGCGATCATTGCAGCATCAAGCATTGAAACTGTTCCATTCCCACTCACATCTGCCACGAGCGAAGGAATCACGACAGGATAATTAACAAGCCCACTATCCAGCCGCATCGCGAGTCTCGCTGCGAGGGCTGAATCTGCTGAGCTATAAGCGCCATCACCACTGGTATCACCGAGTGCTGCTACCAGTTGAACAGCATTACTCCCACCACCAGTAATGGTGCTGTTACTTACAACTGATTCCAAACTGAGAAGTGCTGATGATCCATTTTCAGCTGCCGTAGCAACCTGGGCCATTACATTCGCTATTGTCAATTGACCTGCAGGAGCCCCTCCGCCATCTGGGAAAGATTCCGTCGCATCAAACCTCAGGGCAATTCGCCCCGGCTCTAGAACTTCTGTTGAAAAAGTCACAAATTCCGGCAGGTTAACCGCGGGCACAATATCTGAAACAGCTAGCAACTCCGGATTGAAACTGAAAATAGCATCGAGTGACCGAACGGATCCACCTGAGTTCAAAATAATTGGGATCCCTGCCTCAGTCCCAACTGGTACATGGATGTCCTGACCAGGCCCCCTCGCAAAACTTGGAATTGCTAACCGAACTGTCGGCACTTCTGAAATCGTGAACGTGCTGTTGTAGCTATCACCAGCTCCCTCATCGGCATTGCCATCCAGCAACTCTCCGTTCACTGTTTGAAATGCATCGGTCCCGCTGCGAACAACTACCGAATACGTGTCGATCGCAAGTGCACCATTCGCAACGAACTGCATACTACAACCATCAGCAGCGATGACTAAAGACCCGCTCACGTCCCCTGTTGTCGCTCCACGAAGAGTTACATCAGCTTCACCATAGACTTCCATGGCGTCATAAAGATTGACAACACCCACATCGATTGGCTTACTAAATGAAACCCGAAAACCATCAGTGGCACTTACTAATTCGGTGACATAAAGCGTCTCGACTTGGTTTTCAATCTGAATAGAGATGTTTTCCTCGAAGGACTCTCCCTCATTATCAGTCACTCGAATACGGATTCCTCGAGTTGCACCAGACTCAAAATCAAAGGATGTGGTTGTAATCAATTGCCTACCGTCAACTGAGAACGACGCGTTGTCACTATCGCCTTCTCCGGCTACAAGCTCAAAGGTGAATGAATCTCCATAGTCGGGATCAATGGCTTCCAGTAGTCCAATGACTGTGCCAGCCGGGCTGTTCTCGACAACAGTGGTCGAGGAGAGAGTAACCCCTGTTGGCGATCTGTTACCAACCGCTACGACATGAATACCATCATCATCAAAAACAGGAATCATGCCCTCATTCAGACTAGCTCCTCTTACATCAAGCACATGTGTTTGGTCTTTTTCCGCATTCATTGGCACCGTGGCCAGAAGACGAGCTACCTCGTAGCTTCCAGCTGCAAGTGGTTGCGGCGAAAAGAATCCAACTACCGCATGGCCTGGCTCAAGCACATTAATTAATGACAAGGCACCAGCAGGCATACCCGCCGCTAATTCAACACCGGAAATATTTAGTAAATCAGGGTTGTAAAACAACTCCATATCAAGTGACATGACTCCTTCTAATGCGGTCACAACGATTGGAATGCCACCAGCAGAGGAGGCTGGAACATTTACTTCTTGGCCTGCGGTCTCAAAAAATCCTGGAACACCAACAATCGCAGTGCCGACCGAAAGCGGCTCAATCGTAAATGTTGACACATAGTTGTCACCCACCACTCCGTCACTATTTCCATCGAGGAGCCGACCATCAACTGCCACTACTCCACTCTCTCCACTCCGAATAGTAAGTGTGTGCTCACCGGCATCCAGAACACCGTTGTTTACCACCAAACGAAAACCATTTTGGTCATTGTCGATCGCAATAGCTGAATCAATCAAATTTCCAGTTCCATCTCGCAATGTCACGTCCAGAAATTCAGGAGCAGCTGCTCGATTGTGGAGATCAAGATTCGATACATCGAGTTGGCCAGTAAATCGAATATGAAAACCATCTCGACCTGGAACAAGCTCCTCAACAAGAAGTCCCTCTGGAACATCTGTGACAACGATTGTGAAGACTCGGTCCACCGACTCTCCCGTGGCATCAGTGGCACGCACCCTGATCGAGTGCGATTCACTCGTCTCAAAATCGAATTGTCCCGTTACTACAAGAGTGCTGCCGTCAATTGCGAATAGTGAATTGCCATCACTGCCTTCACCATTCACAAGCGAGAGAGAGTGAGTGTCGTCAACGTCCTCATCGAGCACCGTGAACTCTCCGATTGATGTGCCTACTTCTGCCGTCTCAGGCACCATTCCGTTTGATAAAAGTATGACTGCCGGAGCGTCATTCCGATCAGTAATTGAAATAACAAACGTCTTCTCAAAAGAATCATCACCAGAAACTGCTTTCACTCGAATTGTGTATGAGTTGTCGGCTTCGTAATCAAAAGAGCCAGATGTCTTTAAGATATTCCCACTTATTGAGAACCTGTTGTTGTCATCAGAACCATTTCCACGAGCCAAGGAATACCTGACGTTTTCGCCACCCGCTGCTTCAAGAACGCCTACGAGTGATCCCGCAGGCAAATTCTCGTCAACTTGGGAGTTTCCAAGGGAAATATTGGTAATCGGATCAGGGGCAACGAGGGTGTCGAGAGTCAAAGCCAACGCGATTGACCCGGTAGCTCCGCTCCATCCATCGACTGCAATTTGGTACGCCTGCCCGGCTGTTGCTTCGAAGGTAACTCGACTTTGCAGCACAACTCCGTAATCAATATCGTCGTTGCTAGTAATTCGTGTTAGATCATCTACACGTGATCCCTCGTAAACAGCGAGCACGGTGTCAAAGCCACTTCCAACCGTATTTATCTCAACACTTCCAGAAGCTGGTGATGTCCACGTCCACCAAACGCTCTTGCCACCCCCAACGCCTGCATGTGTAGGCTCACCAGACTCTTCTGTAGCGTCGAGGTTTGTTCCTGAGGCAGCGAGCTGATTACCTTCTAGAATACTTGCATCCACAAAAGCATCGTTCGGCGATCGGCTTGGCGAATGGAACCCACTGTCTGAATCACTTAATAGGCTTGTACCAAGCTCATTTGTTGCAGACACCCAGTAGTAATAGCTTTCATTCACATCTGTCGCCAGATCCTGATAGCTCGTGGTGGAGAGATTATCTTCAATAACCACCGCTGCTGAGACATCATCTGCCCCACTTCTCCACAGCGTGTAACTATCGGCAAACAGTGACGATCCCCATGAAATCTGCACTGAACCAATTGTCGTACCGTCACTCGCATTCAGCCCGGAGGGAGGCAATGGGATCGTCGGATCACTTGAAAGACTTTCAACAAGCCGCCCTACATTCAGCCTGCCTCCCGTCACGGTCTTGCCAGACAAACTTCCAACTGCATCAACCGTTCCTAGAAGTCCTGTCCTAAGCTGGGAAACAGTCAGGGTGGGATCAACTGCCAAGGCAAGCGCGGCAGCTCCAGCAACATGAGGGGTTGCCATGCTGGTGCCACTAAACGATGAATAGCCACCAGCTGGCACAGTGCTCACGATACCAACACCGGGCGCTGCCAGGTCAACACTCGTCGCACCATAATTACTAAAGCCGGCAAGTGAGTCATTTCGATTGGTTGCAGCGACTGAAATAACGGCATTACTCGTATAAGAGGCTGGGTACTGAGGATTGCTGTCGTTGTTCATGCCGTCATTCCCAGCTGCTGCGACAAAGAGAATATCAGCTTCAGAGCCGGCCTCGATTGCTTGCCGCATCGCATTGCTTGATCCGCCACCTCCCCAGCTGTTACTCGTCACTCTGACATTCTGGCCATATTGATTCCTCATCATGGTTGCGTAATTAATAGCCTGTACTGCATCGGATGTAGAACCCGATCCATTGGCATCAAGGAACTTGAGCCCCATGAGAGAAACTTCCCAATTGACGCCAGCGACTCCTAGGCCATTGTTGCCTACCCCACCAATAGTTCCCGCACAGTGTGTACCGTGTCCTTCGTCATCAAAGGGATCGCCGTCATCGTTGGCGAAATCATACCCGTGCACATCGTCAACAAAGCCATTCCCATCGTCATCGATTCCGTTGCCAGCAATCTCCCCAGGATTCACCCACATATTGGCAGCAAGATCGGGATGGTTGTAATCAATTCCTGTATCAACAACCCCGACAATAATATCGCGAGAACCTGTACTCACTTGCCAGGCTTCAGGGGCATCGATGTCTGCGTCAACCGTACCACCACTCTGCCCCGTATTATGAAGGCCGTAAAGATCGCCGTAGCGAGGGTCATTCGGCGCTGATGTAGCTGAGAACGTCGAAACAGAGATTGGAAGATCAGGCTCAAACGAAGAAACAAATCCCTGGCCCTCCAGATACGATAATGTTTCAGATGAGCACGCAGAAGATTCCAACAGAAGCTGTCCGGGCAAACCAAGGCCACCAAGCACTCGAAGACCAGGCGCAGATGAGAACAGCCCAATTGCATCCGTAACTTGCGACATAGTCTGCAAAACAGATGGCGAAAGTCGTACGATCCAGCCATTTGGCTCGGAATTCATCGAGTCGTTGTCATCGCTCAAGCCACCGACCCAGTCGGTAGCAGACGACCCCGTAGCTGACTCTACGGAAAAGGTTGGCTCAGCGACTGTTTCAAACCAGTCAGCTGAAACTGTGTCATAGGCTGACGGAGCAGCCGTAAGAAGGTACCGGGGTTCAAGTTGCTCAACGCGATACTGGCCGCCCGAAAGGGCTGCTCGAATCTGCCGTGTTTGACCACGTCGCCGCCAGAAGCGGGTTCTCACCGAATTGCGATTCGGAAAAAGAGTATTCATTCTGAAGAACCTTTCTGCTCTACCGTGCGTAGGAAAGAAAATGTTGTTACTTGGTGGTATTGAGGGTTCGTCGAAACTGTTTTGAAGCAGTGCATTTCCCATGCCCTTTTGGGCAAGTCACCCAAAAGATTTAAATTCGCTGCGCTGCCGAAGCGCCTTTTCATTTAAAAAATGTCGGAATAACGTTGTAACTGAGTAGTGTTCGCGCCCAGACTGAGACGAACGGCTAAAAATTGACGCAAAATGCTTCGCTACGTTGCAAAATGCTCATACTCGCGCGGCAGGTCGTATCAAAATGCGACCGCTTCTAAAATGACCCGTAATTGTGCATAATCCTAGCTGCTTGTATATCCAGTGAGTCATGAGTGTCCTCATTTTGACGAACATTCATTTCTCTACCCTTTTTTGATAGAGGAGCCCCCCCTCCGTGTTCAGGAACCTTAGTACCATTGGTCTTCCACTGTCAGGACGTCCAAGTGAACTTATTGAACTCGCTTTATCTTTCGGCTTTGACGGCATGGATATCGATATCCTTGACTTCTGCCAACAAGCCGAGATCTACGGTGTGGAACATGCTCGCCGACTCATGGTGAGTGCGCGACTCCAGGCCTCCTCAATTCATCTACCGGTTACGCTTGCTGCGGACGATGCAACATTCGCCTCAGAGTCCGAACAACTTCCCAAACTATTTGAGATGGCCCAAGCAACTGAATGTAGCCGTGCAACGGCAACGGTAGTTCCTGGGTCAGATGAGCATGCCTTCAAAGATCTTTTTGAGCTTCATCGAAGTCGTCTTGATCAGATTGGAAGCATGGCTGCGAAGCATGATGTCACAGTTGGACTTGCCATTTTTCCCGAGGCCGAGCAGAGAGCAGCTTTTTCACATGAATTTATCCACAATTATGAAGGACTACTCGGACTTATTTCGAGTTCTCATGATTCAATTGGTGTAGTTCTTGATAACTGGGCACTTCACGTCGGCGGTGAATCCGCGTCTGTAATTTCACAACTACCGGCAAATCGTATTGTCGAACTGCGCATCTCTGATGCTCCAACAGACGTTGCAGCAAATGAACTTGTTGCGAGCCAGAGACTCATGCCAGGCGAAACCGGAGTGATTAATTGTGTAGAACTTCTCAATACTGCCGAGAAGGCAGGCTTCGAAGGGCCCGTTACACCGTGGGCCACCCGAGAAGCACTGAAGGGTATCGGCCGCGAACGAATTGTACGTTTGGCCGGTGATCGCCTTGAAACATTCTGGAAAGACGCTGGCCTTCCTATCGTGCCGCGGTGGTTTGCTCCAGCAGTTACTGATGAGCAGGAACCAAATAATGCAGAAGTTTTGGGCCTCAACGAAGAATCGGACAAACCGTCGGAATCAACTACACCACAAACTACTGATGCCTGACCTGAGTGCTCTAACAGGAGTTAAGCTCCTTCGCGAACCCAGATAACGCGAGGAGAGCCCGCCCCTCCAATTGCGGAGCCCCGAATAAACTCTGAAACATATCGAAGACTTCGGCCTGGACGATCCGGGTCCCGAAAGTTGTCACCCTTCTGCAAAATCGGAAGGAGATCGGGCATGCTTCCGAAGGACCGAGCTCCAGCTGCCTGACACGGATACCAGTACCCATTGCCATCTGAGCAAACAAGGTAGAACTCTGGGTAACAGTGTCCCTCAACCCAAACTGTCCTTGCGGGAATACCAGCGGCTCTTGCCATCGCAATAAACAAACAGGTGAGTTCCTCGCAGTCCCCCCACCCATCTGCCAAAGCACGAGCAGCGCCCTTCAATTCACCATTACGATATTCGACACGCTGACGTACAGCATCATAAATAGCCTCTGCCTTGCTCCAGCCTTCTACGTCTTTTGTTGTCTCGCGCATGAGCCGCACAATCGAAGTATTACGGCTTTCAATGTAGGGACTTGGTCGGAGAAATATTCGAAGATCATGATCAGACTTCGATGGTAGTTGCAAGTCATCTGTTGTTTGCGGTGCCAAGATCGCAGAACGCTCGAGTTCGTATGTCACTATTGCTTTTGCTTCCCTCCCAGCGGCCAGATCGGGTATCTCAACAATCATTTGTCGAGCCGCACCATTTAGGTCTCGGAACCGTAATCGTCGAATATCGGTCGTTGTATCTTCATCGACTATTCGCACTCCCTGCTCTGGCCAATTCATAGGCACCGGCAACGTCGCGTAAATATCTCGACAACGTCCGCCTTCGGCTACAACACGAACACCCACCCGGTATCGCTGAATCCCTGAAATGCCAAACTGAGGAGCATGACTGTTCAAAGACGTCTCTTCAAACTGACTAAGAAGCTGCCTGCATGAAATCACTCCTCCAGCTGTCGCTGCAAATACCCGTAGAAGATCTCGTCGGCAGAGATCCTCGAAACTGCGGCTTTGGAGGGAAAATTGAGTCATATTTGAGCAATCGGCAAGTCCTGACCTGTTCGACACCAAGATCCTGTATGGGTGCGATTGGGAAGTCTGGGGAATGAGTCTTTGTCTTTTCATCGCACGGAATACACATCAATTGTTCAGCATTGGTCCTCCTGCTAGACTTCGAGACTTGCATGAGAGAGGAATTCCAACGGCCACTGTCGTTGAGGAATACTTTCTGAGTGCATTCCAATCCAATTCATTCCTCTAACCCCGCGAACGTATGGTCAACCGAAATCTTATCCGTGAACTTGATTTAGGAGATGAACTCGAGCAAGAAATTGATCTGGCAATGGGCGGAAGTGATGCCGCCGATTTTGATGTTGGCCAGGCTCCCTCTCTTGCAATCAATAGTGTTGTTGAAGGAAAGATTTTACGAGTTGACGATGAATTCGTTCTTGTTGATGTTGGGTACAAGAGTGAAGGCCATATCCCACGAAACGAATGGGATGAAACAGAACCCGCCCCAGAAGCTGGGGATGTTATCAAGGTTCTTCTCGAGGACATTGAAGAGAATATTGTTGATGAGCACCGAGGCCTCATAACTCTCTCGAAACGCAAGGCCCGTCGAATCGAAGACTGGCTGCGTGTCATGTCAAGTGTTCGTGAAGATGACGTTGTAACGGGATTTGTCCTTAGAAAGATCAAAGGCGGACTCCTCGTTGACATTGCTGGAGTGAATGTTTTCCTTCCAGCTAGCCAAGTTGATATCAGACGGCCTGCTGACATAGGCGACTATTGCAACAGAGCAATCCAGTGCCTTGTCCTGAAAATTGATGAAGCTCGTCGAAATATTGTTGTTTCCCGTAGAGCACTTATTGAACAAGAACGCTCTGAACGTAAGAAACAACTCATGGAAACACTTGAGGTCGGGCAGGTCCGCCGAGGCATTGTGAAGAACATTGCTGACTTCGGCGCTTTCGTCGATCTCGGAGGCATCGACGGCCTACTCCACATTACAGACATGAGTTGGGGAAGAATTGGTCACCCAAGCGAAATGGTTTCGATTGATCAGGAAATCGAAGTTCAGGTGCTACACATTGACCGTGATCGCGAGAAAATTGCTCTGGGAATGAAGCAGCGAACACCGAGCCCATGGGCAAAGGTTGCCGAGAGATATCCTGTTGAAACCATTTGTCAGGGTGCCGTCGTAAACGTAATGAGCTACGGCGCATTTGTGAAACTTGAAGACGGCGTAGAGGGACTCGTTCACATTAGTGAAATGAGCTGGACGAAGCGAGTAAGCCATCCGAGTGAACTTGTTTCCCCTGGTGATGAAGTTGAAGTTGTTGTCCTTGCTATTAACGAGGACAAACAAGAGATTTCACTGGGCATGAAACAAACGCAGCAGAATCCTTGGGAAAAAGTAGCGGCAGATTACCCACCAGGCGCCATTGTTAAGGGTGTTGTTAGAAATCTGACAAATTATGGAGCCTTCATCGAAATTGATGAAGGGATCGATGGCCTCCTCCATGTCACAGATATGTCTTGGACACGCAAAGTCACCCATCCAAGTGAAATGGTTGATAAGGGTCAGGAGATTGAGTGCAAGGTGCTCTCTGTTGATCAACAGCGGCGGCGTATCGCGTTGGGCCTGAAGCAGATGCAGGACGATCCGTGGACTGCTGATATTCCTGACAGATACAAGGTTGATGATGTTGTTCATGGAACAATTACCAAGATTACCAATTTTGGTGTTTTCGTCGGCCTTGAAGACGGCCTTGAAGGACTTCTGCATATTTCGGAACTGTCCGATGATAAGATCGAAAATGCAGAGGAATTAGTCCAGGTCGGTGATCCAATTGATGTCAAGATTCTTCGTGTTGATATTGAAGAACGAAAAATTGGACTCTCCAAAAAACAGGTTTCCGATTCTGAAAATTCGGCACCGGCAGAAGCTGCACCGGCAGAAGCTGCACCGGCAGAAGCTGCACCGGCAGAAACATCACAGGCAGAAACATCAAGTGACAGCTAACTTTGCCTGCTGACTTAATCCTGTTCGGAACGACTATGCTCAATTCCGAGGACCGCTCCCA
>Ga0228639_1000880_pt1 | contig 13209 bp, 8 predicted proteins | sample 50DmetaG_FD_190532 | JGI IMG/M metagenome (GOLD analysis project Ga0228639, IMG submission 190532) | Seawater microbial communities from Monterey Bay, California, United States - 50D | ecosystem: Environmental > Aquatic > Marine > Coastal | place: USA: California | collected 2016-10-18
AAGCGAAGACTAATTTACTACCGTCCGGCGAGAACATTGGGAATGCATCAAAAACTCCGTCGTAGGTAACCTGTTCTAGACCCGTACCATCGGCATTGATCATAAATAGGTTGAAAGGATATCCACGCTCGCTGTGGTGGTTTGTTGAGAATATGATTTTCGTTCCACTCGGATGGTAAAATGGGGCCCAATTCGCATTTCCTAGCTGGGTAACTTGGGTCAATTCTGAACCGTCTACATTGCAGGTGTAAATCTCCATGTGCGTCGGCTCGACCATGCCTTGTGAAAGTAAGTCTTTGTACTTTGTCACCTCTTCTTCGGTCTGCGGACGTGAACTTCTGAAGACTAATTTCTTACTGTCCGGACTGAAAAAAGCCCCGCCATCGTAGCCTAAGCCCGTCGTAACCTGTGCGATGTTTGAGCCGTCGATATCACAAGTGTACAGCTCTAAATCACCACTGCGGTCGGATGTAAATACAATTTTAGTCCCGTCTGGACTCACCGTAGCTTCTGCATCATAACCTGGACCTGAAATCAAGGTGTCTACAATATGTCCATTGAGGTCGCTTACGTAAATGTCAAAATCGGCATAGATGGGCCATACATAGGCGCCGCTTTCACCGCGTTCCGGGACGGCTGGACATGCAGTGTCGCCTCTGAAGGTACTGGCGTAAAGAATGGTAGAGTCGCCAGGCATAAAGTAGGCACAAGTCGTACGGCCTAGATCATTCGAAATGAGCTGAGGCTCTTTATCCCAGATGGTATCTTTATTCCAGTCAAAAGCATAAATCTGATCGCATTGATTTCCCCACTTTTCTGCATTGCTTTGGAAGGTGAGCATGGTTCCATCAAAACTGAAGTAGGCTTCTGCATTATCGCCACCATTAGTCAGTTGACGAATACCTTCAAGATGAATTTCGTCGTCGTAACTGATTTTGCTCTCCCAAGTCGCGCCGCTGGCCCCATCTGTCGATTCAGAGTTGGAGTGACAAGCGAACAATGCAAGCGCCGCTGAGAATAGAACTAGTTTTTTCATTTTTTTTGAATGAGATTAGAGTATGTTTTTGTCCTTCAATTCTTTTTCGAGTGCACTTCCCGGCACAGGATCCCAGCCATGTCCGCCCCAAGGGTGACAACTGCCAATTCTTTTTACGCTCATTAGAAACCCTTTAAATGGACCGTGAATTTTAACTGCTTCAGCAGCATATACGCTGCAGGTAGGTTGATAGCGACAAGAGGGACCGAGCAATCTTGAGAAGACCTTCCTGTACAACCAGATCAATGCAAGCAAGGGCGAAGTGAGTAGTTTAAAAACGAGATCCTTCATGGTCTTCACCGCTTACAGGCTGTAGCTGGTGCCGTCTGCGCCATCCTTAAGCTGGATACCAGCATCGTGCAATTGGTCTCGGATAATATCTGCCGTTCCCCAATCCTTATTTAATCGGGCTTGCGCTCTTAGTTCAATCACCAATGACATCGCTTTATCGAGTGCTTCTTTATGTGCATCTGCGAAATCTACAGACTTTGAACGTAGACCTAAGAGTTCAAAGGTGAATGCATTTAAAGTGGCTTTAAAAGTGTTCAATTCGCCAGCGTTAAGTCCGATACTGCCTTCCGCTGTACTGATCCATTTGATTGCTTCGAACAGATGCGCAATAAGAATAGGCGTATTAAAATTATCGCTCATCGCCTGGTAACATTTGTCTACCCAAGCTTGAAGTGCAATGCTGGATTCCTTCGACGGCTGTAAGGTGTCCAATTTTTCTAGCGCACTAAGTAACCTGTCGTGCCCTTTTTCTGCCGCAAGCAATGCATCATTACTGAAATCCAATACACTGCTGTAATGCGCTTGCATCATGAAAAACCGTACTACAGACGGGCTAAATCCCTTATCTAAAAGTGGACTGTCACCTGCGAATAATTCTCTCGGTAAAATGGTGTTTCCGGTACTTTTACTCATGCGCTTTCCATTAAGCGTCAACATATTCGCATGCATCCAATACCGCGCACCTTTGTGCCCTGAGCAAGCACTATTCTGTGCGATTTCACATTCGTGGTGGGGAAACTTCAAATCCATTCCTCCGCCATGGATATCAAAAGTCTCTCCTAAATATTTTGTACTCATAGCCGAACACTCTAAGTGCCAGCCCGGAAACCCGATACTCCATGGTGAAGGCCAACGCATGATGTGTGTCGGTGAGGCTTTCTTCCAAAGTGCAAAATCCGCAGGGTTGCGTTTTTCTTCTTGACCATCTAAAGCACGAGTACCTGCTTGTAGTTCGTCCATTTTACGCCCTGAAAGTATGCCGTAATCGCCTCCATTTGCATTGTAGGCAGTCACATCGAAGTACACTGAGCCGTTACTTTCGTAAGCCCAGCCTTTGTCTAGAATGGTTTGAACCATTTCAATCTGTTCGGAAATATGTCCGGTAGCGGTAGGTTCAATAGAAGGAGGGAAGGCGTTGAGTGCATCCATGACTTTATGAAAGTCAACGGTGTAACGCTGCACAATCTCCATGGGTTCTAGTTGCTCTAAACGCGCTTTTTTAGAAATTTTATCCTCACCAGCGTCAGCGTCGTTTTCCAAATGCCCTGCATCCGTAATGTTTCGAACGTAGCGCACTTTATAGCCGATATGCTTGAGATAACGGAAGATCATATCGAACGATGTGAATGTTCGTGCATTCCCTAAGTGCACGTCGCTGTAGACTGTTGGGCCACATACATACATACCTACATTACCCTCGTGAACGGGGACAAAAGCCTCTTTTTTACCAGTAAGGCTATTCTCAATACGCAAAGGGTAAGAAGTGTACAATGGTTTCACTAGGCGCCGAAATCGGTTGAAAGGTTGATGTAATCTAAAAATTCTCTCTTCTTCGCCTCGTCTTTAAAGGCACCACCGAATTCGGCAGTAACAGTTGAGCTTTCTATATCTCTAATACCACGGGAATTTACGCAAAGGTGTTTCGCGTCGATCACACAAGCGACATCGTCAGTACCTAAGGTTTCTTGCAACGCTTGAACTACTTGACGGGTAAGACGCTCCTGAACTTGTGGACGTTTCGCGTAGTAGTCTACAATTCTGTTCATTTTACTCAAGCCAACTACTTTTCCCTTAGAAATGTAGGCTACATGTGCACGACCTACAATAGGTAAAAGGTGGTGTTCACAAGTAGAATAGACGACGATGTTCTTTTCCACCAGCATTTCATTGTAGCGGTAGGAGTTGTCGAATGTGCTCATTCCTGGCTTCCGCGAAGGATCGAGTCCTCCGAATGCTTCATTGACATAGAGTTTTGCCACACGCATAGGTGTGCCTTTTAAACTGTCGTCTTCCAGGTCCATGCCAAGAGTTGTTAGAATGCCTTTGACATGCTCCGCAATGGTTGCGATTTTCTCTTCATTAGAAAGGTCAAAAGCGTCCTCGCGCAGCGGTGTTACTGCTGTGAAGCTCTCGTGTGCGTCGCCGATTTCATCAGCGAGAAGTTGGTTAATAGTATCAGACATTCTTTTAGTCTATGCTTTTAAGGGCGGCAAAGGTACAAACTATTAATCCCAAAAAGGGACCCCTTGTTCACGTGCTTTGGTCTCTAGTTGGTCCAATTCGTTAGTAATCTTTTCTAACGAGGCAATAGCATCAGCAATCATTGCTTCAGCATCTTCTTTCATAGCGCGCATGGTGCCTGTAGGAGCCCCGCGGTGATTGTACGCTCCCCAAGCCAACAATCCGGTAACGTCTCCAAGTGAACTTGCTGTCTCAAACTCGCGCTTCTTTCGGGTGGAATTGCCATTCAACAAAACACCAAGCTCCTTTAACTCTACATCAATGGAACGGGCTGCTGATAAATCCTCAAGACTTGCACCCGGCGTGTTTCTCAGTCCAGCTCGTAATTTATTCAGCACCTCTGTAAGCTCTGAATACATTGAGTTTACCTGGTTCGAACGTGCCATGAGTGCATCTACACTTTGATTGAACTCCATGTCTATGCCTTCGTAATTATACAAGTGATTCACCTTGAATTCGTGCCTAGACACTAAAGTTTCTAGCGTTCCGTTCGTAGATCTGCTAAGACTCATATAATACGTTCCTGGCAGAACGAATGTAGTACCATAGGCTTCAGTAATAGGTTCGCCATTTGTGCGGATCGAAGCTTTACTGCTCATGCGGCCGTCCCAAGTGTGGCGGGAAATACCTTTGCTGTCCGCTTTTGTAAATCGGGTAACGGGGTTGCCTAACGAATCCGAGACTTCAAAAATTAAATAGGGTTTCTCTTCCCAATCTTCTTGCTGTAACTGCTCTAAACTCGGGTAGTGTGGCAATTCCTCATTTGCTTCTGACCGACCGTTTTTAACGCGACTAGCTCCTTCTGCTAAATACCATTCGAAAGTTGTTCCAACTTCAGGGTTTTTTGCCTTGTACAATTGCGCGCCTTTGTAGGCCGTGCCTCCAATACTGGCGCGACGGAATAAAAGACCTGGTTTCGTTGTAAAGAACGCTGATTCTTGTTCAAGTATATATTCGAGCTCACGAAGTGGACTGTAGTTGTCCAAAACGTAAAAACCACGTCCGAAGGTCCCTAGAACCAAATCGTTTTCACGCTCTTGTATCGCAATATCGCGCACTGCGATTGTGGGCAGTCCGCTTTTGAGTGCCGCCCAATTCGTACCGCCATCTAGAGTGAAGAATACACCGAATTCCGTTCCTACGAATAGTAAGTTCGGGTTGATATGGTCTTCAGCGATGCTGTACACGCTGCCGCGCTCCGGCAAATCTTTTGCAATGTCGTCCCAGCTTTTTCCGCCGTCTGTACTCTTGAAAAGGTAGGGTTTGAAATCACCATTTTTATGATTGTTAAACGCTGCATAAATCACTTTTTTGTCGTGTTGTGAAGGCATGAGGTCCTGAACATAAACTAATGGTAAATTCAGCGATCCAACTTGCGTTTTTGGTAAGCCTGTGATTGTTTTTATGCTACTCCAGCTTTTTCCATCGTCTTCAGATTTCCAAACGAGTCCGTCGTCCGTTCCTACCCAAAGGTGCTCCGCGTCTATAGGGCTTTCACGGAGTGTCACAATGTTACCGTAAATGGAAGTGCTTTTGTGTAACGCAATGGCTTCTGGTCCCCAGTAGCGTTCCATGATGGGCAATGTATTGCGGTCCAATTGTCTGCTGAGATCACCGCTTATAGTCGTCCAGCTATCGCCCCTATCGGTGCTTTTGAACACTTTATTCGCCGCGAAGTACAAGGTTTTTTTCTGATGTTTACTCGCAACCAGCGGTGCATCCCAATTCCAGCGGTACGGTGCTTCCTTGTAACGCGGTTGCGGCTGAATAGGCGTTTTCTCACCGGTCTGTTTATTAAAGCGAACCAACCAGCCATACTGCGCTTGAGCATAAACGATATTTCCATCGTCAGGATCCGCAGCGCTTTCAAATCCATCGCCACCGTTGGTAACGAACCAGTCACTATTGATAATGCCTCGTTGGTTGATCGTTTGCGATGGGCCTCCCAAACTATTATTGTCTTGAGTTCCTCCGTAGATGTTGTAAAAAGGCCAATCATTATCTACAGCCACGCGATAAAATTGAATCGTCGGTAAGTTCGCTTTCCAATTCCAGCTCGACATACCGTCCCAAGTTTCATAAAGTCCACCATCGGTGCCAATGTACATGTGGTCAGTGTTTGCTGGGTCAATCCACAGGCAGTGGTTATCCACGTGCTTGAAGCGTTTTGGTATGTTATTGAAGGTCTTGCCGCCATCAGTACTAACATGTGCATACGTATCCATGCTGTAAACGGTGTTTACATCGGTCGGGTGACAAACAAACTCAACGTAGTAGTTACCCGATGTTTCATGCCCAGAACGCTTGGTCCAGCTTTCACCACGATCGCTAGAGGCAAAGGTTCCGTGACCTTCAACTGTGGCATAAAGTACATCTGGATTTGCAGGCGAAATGTCCATGCCAATTCTTCCGACATCGCCTCCCGGGAATCCATTACTTACTTTGTTCCAATGGGCCCCTCCGTCAGTGCTTTTGTACATCGCACTGTTCGGCCCACCGCTGAGGTGCGTGTAAACGTGTCTTCTGCGCTGGTGTGCTGTAGCATAAAGTGTTTGCGGATCACGCGGATCTATGTGTATTTCGTTGAAACCAGTATGTTCGTCTACAAATAAAATGCGTGTCCAAGTTTGACCACCATTTTGTGATTCATAAATACCCCGTTCTCCACCAGAAGACCAAAGGGGCCCATAAGCTGCTGTATAAATGTGATTTCCATCGGTTGGGTCGATGGCGATCATTCCGATGTGTTCGCTAGATTCTAAACCACTTTTAGTCCAGCTTTTACCTGCATCACGACTGACATAAAGTCCATCGCCGTAAGCGACTGAACGCTGGTTGTTATTCTCACCAGTTCCGACCCATATCACATTAGAATTGTTTGGGTCGATGGCTATACATCCAGTGCTGTAACTGCCCTGGTTATCGAAAATGGGCTCGAAAGTGGTTCCGTTGTTTGTTGTTTTCCATACGCCTGAGGAAGCTAATGCTAGGTACATCGTCCCCGGGTTTTGAGCGTCTACCGCTAAATCAGCGATTCGCCCAGAGGTGGTCGCTGGTCCAACATTGCGAAATTTAAATGCGCTCAGGCTCGTTTTCGCCCATGAAGGCTGATCTTCCTTGCTTTTGCGCTGCGCATGTGCAGGCAGCGTGAATAGAATTGCAAATAAAAAGACTACTGCTGACGTGAAATAACGAAATGAATAGCTCATTCGATGATGTATTTAAATGAATTTGGCCACATTAGGTGTGGTCTCTGCAAATTACGTTAAAAGATGTAAAATGCCTCAGAATTTCCAGGTGGAACCAATGGAAAGTATCGAGCGCTGCGTTGTTATAGCTAGAGCCTCGGTGTAGGCGGCGCTGAATGGGAAATATTGAGTGGATTGGCGGAATTGGCTCCAGCTCATAAAGAAGGTGTTGCCTTCGCTTTGTAGGGAGATGCCTAAACTGCGCCGCCACCGTGCGTCACGACCGGCTTGAAAGGCGTTTGTGTAGCCACTTCCAGCGCGCAAGGTTACGGGGCCTAAGCGCAACTCAGTACCAACGGCTAAAGTGTGCTGGTCGTCCAATTCGTTATTTATGACGGAGTTTAGAAAACGCTCTTCTTTACTCAAAGCTGTAGCAAACCTGTGCGGTATGAAAGTGTGACTGAGCGTGATTAGACCTAATCGGCCACCGACCAATGTGAGCCCTGACTTAATTTTTGGGGCAGTCATCATGCTCCATTGGTAGAGTAATCCATATCCTTCTGCTTTGGAAATGATTTGGCTCACAGAAGAACGTTTCGCAATCATTTCGGTATCCCAATTTTGAGTAAAACTATAGACTTGAGGAAGGTCGACGGCCAGGCCAAAGCGGAGTGCTTGAGTAGGACGGTAAAGAATTCCTGCATTTGCTGAAATTCCCATTCCGCTATTGTCCCAATAGTCCAAAACATCGAAAGAAGTGAGGTCCGTTGTTTCGGTATAATTCTCTTCGTGTGCTACTGTTACTTTTTCATACGAATGCACAATTTTGACGGAGGCTCCGTAATAAAGTTGTTTGTTTGCCGCCGCCCCAAAACCTAAAGTCCATTGATTTTTCATGCCTGTTCGGTGAAGGTCGTGAACGAAATCTGTATTGTTTAGATTGGCGGTGCTGTAATATTCACCTGTGGTGTCGTTGCGGTCCGATGCATAGCTCTGGTACAACATATCTTCATACGGTCCTACAAAAGGTAAATCATCAGGAACGTAATAGTTGCTGTTTTCTAACCATTGCTGTTGAATGCTTCCGCCACCATTCTGCGTGTAGTTTAAATTTTGACGGAATAAATCGTCTGAATTATAGGTGAAGAATACATTCCATCCAGTTTCAGGTTCCGTGCCAATATATCCTAGGTTGGCTAGGTTCAAGGTGAATGCATTTCCGGTTGGGAATTGATTACTGTTTTTGAATGTAGTGGTACTGTAGATAGAAAGATCGCTTCCAAAGGCAGCCTGGCGGTAAAGGCCAGCGCCAGCTGGATTTTCGGCAAGCGCCGTAAAAGATCCACTCATTGCTGTCATTGCACCAGAGAGACCGTTGTAACGAGCATCACCCCACAGTACGGGTTGGTTGAGTTCAGCGACATAGTCAACACTTTGTCCACTTCCTTCAACCCAAATCAAAAAAAGCACTGCCAGTACTCGAGTTTTTTTCATCGTCTCCTTGAACCGCTAGAGTTAGAGGTAGAGCCGCTTCGCGTAGGAGCAGATGGTGTATAAGAGTTAGAACCTCGTGATGCAGGTGCACTGTTGCTTCGGTAACTTCCACTCCGCTCAAAGTTTGATCTAGTATTCGGTTGTGAATAATTCGTTTCGTTACGAACGGTGCGCGTTGGTTTTACCGCTTCGCTAGGTCGGCTGTTGCCGCGAGGGCTCGTGGCCGTAGAATTAAGCAAAGATTTTTGTGCCGTTTCATGATTTCTCCAGTCGTTCGAGTAGTAGTCCGTTCGGCCATTCGCGCTGCCTTGTCCTCCGCTTCTTCGGTATTTGTTAGGACGTCGGCCTCCATAATTAATACCTGTTCGGGTAGGTTCGTTCGAAGAAGATGCTGTCGTGTTTCCAAAATTAGTTACCCCGTTCCATGCATTGTATCCATAATTGTATGGATAATATCCGTAGGGATTATAGCCCATTGTCCAGCCATTATTCCATCCAGCTGGGCCAAAGTTATAAGGTGCAAATCCGCCCATACCCATGCCGTTGTTCCAACCGTATGGATCGTAACCAATTCCATTGTAGCCGTACGGATGACCGCCCATTGAGTTCCAGGAGTTAAATCCTATGCCGTTGTTCCATCGCGGGTAGTAAAAGGTTCCGAAACCTGGCGTCCAGTAGCTTCTGCCGTTATTCCACCAATTATTATTGCTGCCCTGAAGCGGTGCCGAAACGAAGGGTTGTTCTCCCTCCCAGATGAGCGCGAAATCTTCATCCATGTAGGGTTCATTGTCTATGCTGCCCATTGCTTTTGCGTTGGCAAAACGAGGTGCTGGCAACGTAGGATTATAGTAGTTCTCGTCCTCGTAATAATTCTCAGTCAAACTCACAGAACTCCCGCATGATGATAACATGAGGGAAGAAATGAATAGTAGTAGTATGGGCTTCTTCATAACTTCTGTAGATTTGCGTTCACAAATACAAGGTACAAAAGTTATACCAAGATCAATTACATGGCAAAACATCTCACAACCCGCGAGGCAGATTATTCGAAATGGTACAATGAGTTAGTGGTCAAAGCAGATTTGGCTCAAAATTCAGGAGTACGCGGCTCCATGGTTATTAAGCCATACGGGTTTGCGATCTGGGAACGTATTCAAGCGGATCTCGATAGACGATTTAAGGAAACTGGCCACATGAATGCCTATTTCCCGCTATTCATCCCGAAATCTTACTTTTCGAAAGAGGCATCGCACGTGGATGGATTCGCTAAGGAATGTGCGGTGGTCACACACTACCGTTTAATGGACGACCCCAATGGTGGAGGTGTTGTGGTGGATCCTTCTGCAAAATTAGAAGAAGAGTTGATTGTTCGTCCAACCTCTGAGACCATTATCTGGGATACCTACAAGGATTGGATCCAGAGCTACCGTGATTTGCCGATACTTGTGAATCAATGGGCGAATGTGGTGCGTTGGGAAATGCGTACACGCTTATTCTTAAGAACGGCAGAGTTTTTATGGCAAGAGGGCCATACCGCACATGCCACAAAACAAGAGGCGATCGCAGAAGCAGAAACCATGCTTGATGTTTACACAGATTTTGTGCAAGACGTAATGGCTATTCCAGTTTTACGCGGTTTGAAAACCGAAGGTGAACGTTTTGCAGGCGCACTAGAGACCTACTGTATCGAAGCATTGATGCAGGATGGTAAGGCACTGCAGGCAGGAACATCTCATTTTTTAGGTCAAAATTTTGCCAAAGCATTTGAGGTGAAATTTCAGAATAAAGAAGGCAAACAAGAATACGTTTGGGCAACTTCATGGGGCGTGAGTACGCGTTTGATGGGCGCCCTTATTATGACGCATAGCGACGATAATGGATTGGTTTTACCGCCAAAATTAGCTCCTTACCAAGTAGTCATTGTTCCGATATATAAAGGTCAAGAGCAATTGGATGCCATTAGTGAAGTGGCTGAAGACTTAATGGGGCAGTTGCGTGCTCAGGGTGTTACTGTAAAATACGACAACCGTGATACCCATAAGCCGGGCTGGAAATTTAACCAATACGAGCTCCAAGGAATTCCATTGCGTATTGCTATCGGTCCTAAGGATCTTGAGAAGGGTAGTGTGGAATTGGCGCGCCGAGACACGTTGACAAAGCAGTTTGTAGATCAAACAGAGGTGTCGACGAAGGTACCGGAGTTGTTGGATGAAATTCAAAGTTCGTTGTTTCAAAAAGCGCTTGACTTCAGAGAAGCGCACTCTCAAGAAGCCAATTCTTGGGAAGAATTTGAGACGTTAATGAAAGGAAATCCAGGATTTGTTTATGCGCACTGGGACGGAACAACTGAAACGGAGAATAAGATTAAAGAATTAACGAAGGCTACCATACGTTGTATTCCATTGGATGCTAAGGAGGAAGATGGGGTTTGTGTGCTCACGGGAAAACCAAGCAAGCAGCGTGTAGTCTTTGCTAAGGCCTATTAATAGGAGGTACGTTTGGGTCTAAATTATTTTGGAATTTTTGTTTGAATGTGTTGCGAATTTAAAAAACGTTGTTACATTTGCACTCCCCTAGCAAAATAGGGGTGCGTACTAGAATAATATAGGCCCCTTCGTCTATCGGTTAGGACGCCAGGTTTTCATCCTGGAAAGAAGAGTTCGATTCTCTTAGGGGTCACAACTATTAAAGAATAAAAGACATGGCAAACCATAAGTCTGCTTTAAAAAGAATTCGTCAGACAGCTAAAAAGGCTGCACACAATCGTTACTATCACAAAACGACACGTAACGCTGTGCGCAAACTTCGCGGATCTACTGACGCCACGGAGGCTGCAGAAATGCTCCCACGCGTTACTTCTATGCTTGATCGCTTGGCAAAGCGCAACATCATTCACAAGAAGAAAGCGTCTAACTTGAAGTCAAGCTTAGCTAAGCACGTCGCTGCGCTATAGGCTTTTCTTAACCGTGTAAAGATTCAGTGAGCCCGCTTCCGTAAGGAAGCGGGTTTTTTGTTTTACAGCTCCTCTGACTCCATCGTACTTTCATTCCGACTGCCTCACAAAGTATCTAAGACGAGTAAGGTCTGTTGAAGTGATATAACACCTCTGTCTCTTCAATGATGGCTATTACCAGCGCTGTCTTTTCGCTACCTGCACGAATAGGTGGTGTACAAGGAGTAGGGACAAAAAAAAGCCCCGCCGGAGGCGGGGCTTAGAAGTGGTCGTTGATACGGTATTTTAATCGGCGTATAGTTCATCGATTTTTGCTTCGTATTTCGCTAGAATCGGTTTGCGTTTCACCTTGAATGTTGGGGTTAAACAACCATTGTCGACGGTAAATTCGTCTGTGTCAATGATTATTTTTTTCACTTGTTCCCATTTGCCAAACCCAGCATTAGCACGTTCGACATCTTGCCAAACACGGTCGCGGACTTGTTGATTAACAGCCATCTCTTCAATGGTTGTATATGTGATGTCATGGCGCGAACACCATTCCTTGACACCGGGCTCATTTAAGATACAGATCGCAGATGGGAATTTGCGCCCTGAACCAATGACCATACTCTGTTCAATCAAATGCGATGCCTTTAGTTCATTCTCGATTAACTGCGGAGCCACATATTTACCTCCAGAAGTCTTAAACATCTCTTTCTTACGGTCCGTGATGCGGATAAAGCCATCTTCTATTACGCCAATATCACCAGTGTGGAACCATTCGCCGGTCATTACCTCTGCAGTGAGTTCCGGCTGCTTATAGTACCCCATCATGATGTTGGGTCCTTTTGCAAGGATTTCGCCGTCTTCTGCAATTTTAGCTTCAACACCATCAATCACTTTACCAACCGCGCCAATGCGAAGCATGCCAGGTTCAGCCGTAGTATTAACAGAAATCACTGGAGACGTTTCCGTAAGACCGTAACCTTCGAGAATGGGTACACCGATTCCATTGAAGAATCGTGCCAATCGCGGTTGCAATGCTGCCGATCCCGAAGCAACAGCTTTGATCTCAGTCATCCCGAGGGCGGCGCGAACCTTACTGAATACCAGCTTGTCCGCAATGCCTAATTTCCACTGATAGAATCCGCCATTTGCTTGTTCTGGTTCCCATTGTAAAGCAAGGCTAACGGCCCACTCAAAGATTTTTGTTTTCAGTCCGCCTGCACTGGTGCCATTAGCAACAATACCGTCAAAGAATTTCTCTAACAGACGAGGGACAGCAGTGAAAATAGTTGGCTGGCAGTAATTTAGATCGGCTTTAATGGTTTCAATAGACTCTGCAAAGTAGATGCTGGCGCCATTGTACATGTATAAGTATTGTATGAACCGCTCAAAGCTATGACAGACGGGTAGGAAGCTTAATGTCTTCGCTTCACCTTTAATAAGTCCTGGGATACGCGGTGTAGCCGCAATGACATTGCTTACCACATTTTTGTGGCTCAACATAACCCCTTTTGGCAACCCTGTTGTTCCTGAGGTGTAAATGATAGTAGCAAGATCTTCAGGGTTCACAGCGTCACGCGCTTTTTCAACCTCAGCTTGACGTGTTTGATCTGCACCTAGCTCCAATACTTCTGACCAGTGGTTTTTACCTTCGTAGTACTCAAAGGTGTAGACCTTATTCATGTGCTCACATTTATCTAAAACGGCAGATACTTTATCGTAAAGTTCATCGTTCGAGACAAAACAGTAAATACTCTCACTATGATTGAAGATGTACTCGTAATCTGCCTCTGTCATAGTAGGATAGATTGGTACATCAACAGCGCCAATTTGTAAAAGCGCGTGGTCCATAATATTCCATTCGCAGCGGTTGTTGTGCGAAATCAGTGCAACTTTGTCCCCGTGTTTAACACCCAATTCGAGCAGTGCACGACTTGCTTGGTCTACTGCTTCAATGAATTCTTTTGTGCTATAGGCTTTCCATTCTCCACCGACCTTCGAGGTCATCATCAATTTCA
>Ga0228639_1000888_pt1 | contig 13132 bp, 15 predicted proteins | sample 50DmetaG_FD_190532 | JGI IMG/M metagenome (GOLD analysis project Ga0228639, IMG submission 190532) | Seawater microbial communities from Monterey Bay, California, United States - 50D | ecosystem: Environmental > Aquatic > Marine > Coastal | place: USA: California | collected 2016-10-18
CCAATTCTTTAGCATTGAATTCAATCACTTTCGATTCGGTAAGACATTCTACGGTTAATGTCGCGAGTTCATCAGTATGAATCGCTATATAATCGCTTATCCACCAATCTTTAATCGCAAACAATAGTGTATGCTCTTTACCGTTTTTATCAGTACAATACGATCTCAAACAGCCTGCGGTAACAAAGAACGTATTCTTTACTGCTTGTCCTTGACGAATTAATACCTCTCCTTTGGGTAGTGTTTTTTCTTTCGAAATAGAATACAGGAATTCTTCCGCTTCTTGGCTTAAGTTCAGCCTAGTTTTTATTTTCTTGATTAAATCTTCCAATTCCTGATGAGGTAATTTTAATAGTACCGTGAGCGAATATAATCCAATAAAAAACGGCTCACTATCACCTATGATAAATTGATAATATGAGTTACTAGGGTCAATCATCAGCATACAAGATCTTGACAAAAACGGCTACATAAAAAATCAGAATGTAACCTATACTTCACATTTTTTTGATAGGTTTGCGTTACACTTTAAACTACACCGCATGAATGATCAAAATATCATTATACCTATCATGGGTATGATTATTGGGATAATAATTCCTGTCGCCGTATTTATCTGGCAATACTATGAAGGAAAAGGGAAACGCGACGCCGTTGTGGAAATTGCAAAAAACATAAATGATCCTTCCAAATTAGAAGAGTTGTTAGCTCTTTTTGACGAGCGGAAGAAGGAGCCTATTGACTATCGTAGAGGTGGTGTCATTACCATGTTTGTCGGTGCAGGTCTTTTTGTTTTAGGAAGTTTCTTCATAGGTGACCTTCTCAAAGGAGCTGGAGCCTTGGTTGGACTGATCGGGGTAGGCACTTTGATTGCGGGGTACTTATATCCTAAAACGGAAAAAGAATTGACCAATGCAGTTGATGAATATGAAAGGAAGTAAGAATGGGCAAAGACCATGTGAAACTCGCAAATAATCTTGAACAGCTAAGGAGATGCGCAGGGCTGACACAAGAGGGATTATCCATTAAAGCAGAAGTTTCCAGAAAGAGCATTAATGCGATTGAAAATGGTATTTATATACCCTCAACTGTCCTAGCACTAAAGATCTCGAAGACTTTGAACTGTACTGTGGAAGATATTTTTCAACTACCTTAGATTTGAACAATTAAAATACCGTCATGATAAAAAAAACACTAGCTATCATAATAGTAATGGCTGCATCATTAATCAGTTGCGAAAAAAGCGAGCCTAACTATGATATAGAAGGAAAATGGATCTGGTCTCCAAGTGAAAGTCGAGCAGATGCCAATACGATGTATGAATTCATCGATGGTAATATTTATACGTCTTATTGTATCACTTGTCCCGGTGATGATGATTACTGGAACTCTTTAGATAGTACAGATCGAATTCCTGGAATTCATAGTTACACTTTTGATGGAGACACTTTATTATGGGATGGAACGCCGAGAGGAGTCACATTTGAATGTGACGGTGGTAAATTAGAATTTCACCTTGGTATGAAACTTTGGAGATTGAGTTCTGACTGTCAATAATATCATTTACAATTTTTCACGCCGCCCTTGCGTCATGTGCCCAGCAGTTAGATGTTGAGGATTTGCCTTAGTTGTAGCGTTACATGCGCTTTATAAGTTTATCAAACCTCGTTCAACTCATATATCTCATAACTCGCCATAACCTCATCAAAAACTGGTTTAGATACAGGATTTGTGCCATCCAAAAACGAATTCAAAGCATCTTCATTGTGTACAGCAATCTTAAACATTACTGCACTTTTATCAGGAGAAACCGTACCTAAAGTTTTCGTTAAATCAGCAATTTTCTTTCTTTCATTTATTCCTTCTTCAGACTGCATAAAGCCCATAAATTTCTCAAACTTACCTTCTTTTAGCCTTCCAACAACGAGTATATCTTTCATCATTATCTCTTTAGATTAATTCCTGTAAACATAAAGAACTTATTCATAATCTACCACAGGGGATTAGACGTGAAGCAATTGGATGTTGAGGACCTGCCAGAGTTGTAGCGAGTATTAACGAGTACAACGATGCGTTAAACGAAGAAACCCTCTGAAGTTTCCTTCAAAGGGTTTCTGAGTAGACATTCTGGAGAACTGATCGATTTTGATAAGAAAGGATGATAAACCTAATTGTATCAGATCTAAACATAACTTCAGGGTGAAATATTAGTGACAACACTTTCTTTCAAGTTTTAATCAATTGACAATCAGTATTGTACAATATTTAATAATTTAGTGTGGAATAAAACAACACACTAATGAAAAAGCTCATTCTCACACTCCTCGTATTAGGTTTCTCAAATGTTGGGGCTCAAACTATTAATTGTCCTAATTTACCTTGGGGCATGACCATGAAATTTGATCAAGTCAATGATACTATTCCTGTTTCAAATAGCGGTCCTTGGGACTTCTCGTCTGTACCGACTGGGATAACCTATGAAATGAAGGTTTTACCGCTCGACTCATCCGTACACGCTTCCAATTACCCAAATGCTACACATGTCCTAAAAAGTAGCAATGGAGAATTTTTCCTCAGCTATGACTCTGCTGGGTTGAAGTCACATGGTAAAGTCACATCGACTACGACTTCTAGCTATGCCAATGCTTTAACTCTCGTTCCATTCCCCTTTAACTCTACCATTAACCATGTAGATAGTATGGCATCAACCTTAGTTTGGAATACCCTAACTGCCAATGTAACTGAAAAAGCAGAAGTTGAAGGAGTTGCGAGTGGTAACGTGACTATGCCTGATGGAGTTACTTACCAGAATGCTGTGGCTCTTTCTAGTATAAGGACTACTGTAACAGGACCTTCGCCTTTTGGCACCTACTTAAATGTTGAAGAACACTCAAAAGTCTTTTGGTTGCCAGGCTACGCTCTGCCTGTTATCGAAGTATTACACGTATTCTCCAACGGAGATTTAGTGTTTAAACGTTCGCTGTTCCTTCAAGAACTACAAACATTTAATACTAATGAAGAAGAGCTTATCGCGGTCAGAATTTCTCCTAATCCAATGAGTAACCTAATGACAGTGAATCAACCTTTGGAGAACTCTCATCTATACCTTTTCAGTGTTACTGGCGAATTAGTTCTTGAGCAAGGGCTTATTAAAGGAGTCAATCAAATTAATGTTAGCACTCTTCCTACGGGACTTTACACTTATAGAATTGTGGGTAAAGGCTCGAGAGTCTTGATTGAGGACAAAGTCATTAAATCGTAATTCTCGATTTATTACAAGAGGCTGTTATTTAGCTTCAAGCTTTTACCGAAGGAAATAAAAAAGCCCTGATGCACAGCATCAGGGCTTTTCCTTGTAGACATTCTAGTGAAAAGGTCATGGCTTAATCGAATGGGTGAACCAAATCAGATTGAGTGAATTATATCCCAATGTTTTCAGTCTATTCGCGAGAAGACCAAAACAAAAACTAAACCTCAATTTGATTAATGGTCGCGGATTCGAATACCGAATTAACCTTTCTGTTCTGATAAATACCTTAAAAAGTAGGCCCCTACTGCATAAGGGTAGACAGAATTCCAATTGGAATCTACAGTAGCAAAATAGCAATGATTAAAATATGCCAGTGAATATCAACGGTCATCTCTTAAGATATTGAGCATTTTTAAAGCTACGTTTAAAACTCGATTCGAGAAATCATATTTCATGATCACTCCGGCGACTTCATAAAAAGATAGTCGCGTTGCGATATAAGTCTCGAGGGAATAGCAAAGTGCCTCGAACCAAGGGTTTTTCTTAGAAAGGTCAGCGACTCGATCACTGTAAAACCCGAGATACCGAACAAGGTCTGCTCGGGTAAAGTCATTCGGTAGAACGAAACTTAGAAACTCTACGATATCTCTTGTCGGAAAATCTACCACAGCGAGCTCCAAGTCGTAAAAAACAGGCGTGCCATTCTTCCTAATAGCAATGTTTCGTGAATTGAAATCGTTGTGAATTATGGTTTTTGACAACTTTATATTCTTTGCAATTCGCGACCAATTTCCTAGGTTCATTTGAATACTACGAAGCATCTCGCGATTGATGATGTGCCCACCCTCCAAAATGGTGATGTCCAATAATTTTCGATACAACGGAATATAGCGCGAGGCATCAAATTCTTGTATTTCTGGCAAGTGCTCGTTTCTCAGAGACAAGTGAAATTGCTTCAAAGCGCATAACACAGATGATATATCCGCATCACTCCATGAATTTGGGTTATTCTCACTGTTGATAATGCGCAGTTCCGAATAGTCAAGGAACTCTTGCATAAATAGGTAGATTTCTCGCTTCGCATTAACGAGACTCCCCTCAAATCTTGGCATATACTCGAAACCAATTTCTGCAAGCTTCTCGTAAATTTTTATATCCTTAATATGTGTGTTTTGGTACTCTAGTTGAGTGCCGTACTTCTTAATTAAGTCGGCCAATTCCGTATCAATCGATGAGGCCATTAAATGCAATCCCTTAACTGTTTCTACATCCAACGCTTTCGACTTGAGTAACAGTTTTTCCGAGTAAACCTCGCCGTTTTGAGGTTTATGATTTCGCTCAATTGGAATGAAGCCGATCATTTTTTTGCTGGTGCGATTCGCTATAACCGTCAAGATGCCGTTATCTAATGTGTCATTTTCTAAAACTCTGTATGAAAAAAGGTTATTACCGTTCCTTTCACTGGCAACTTCAGATAAGAATTTTGCGGTCAATTCGGATTTTAAAAGCCATTGAACCGGTTTATTGCGCCCTAGTTTTTCATGTGCCTTAGCGAACTCACCGCTAACAATGGCAGCGTAGGTGGAAATCTCTAGACCCAAGGCAAATCCTGCGATCAGCTTAGCGAATCGCTCTACTTTACCTGATCCTAAACACCCCATCATATCCAAGGCTTCTGACTGCTTTTTCAAGTTAGTGCCACCTCCTACCGTACCCACCACTAGATTAGGTAGGGTAAGTTGAAGTTTTAGTCCACCTTCCACACAATCGAGTTCTAGAAAACCAACTGCAGATTCATGCACACAGCCTATGTCTTGACCAGTTGCTACGAAAAATGCCGCAATGGCGTTGGCTACGTTGATATTGTAACCTACCATAGATTCTTCCTCTGCGAAAGATTTCGACGGGCCGAAAAATCGCTCCATCTTTTTGGAAGTCGTACGAAGCACCTTGTTTACGATAGCTTCAGGCAAGAAGCAATTCGCAACAACTCTAATACCTCGTCCATTGGAAATATTATATTGGGATATTTTTTTATCTGCGGCGCCATTCCCCTCAATCACATAGTCGATTGGAGATATGTCGAATTTTTCTTTAAACACATCGACAAGGTGCATAATTGCATGCCAAGAACATGTTGTAGTCATGTTTTGTCCCGAAGCATCGCCCGTTGAAAAAACTAGTTTGAGATGGACATTCTTTCCTCGAATGAATCGTTCGATAGTGAGTAAATCGGCATGGTTCGAATATTTTTTGATCAGTTGGGCCACGTTCTCCTCTTCCGTCTTCACGAAAGCTTGAAAAGTATGTGCTTCTTCTTCAGTTTCGAATAAAAATAAAGGGGAACGTACCATTTTTTGCCAAGTAACTTCAGCCTCAAAACCTCCCCCGTGACTTATTGCCTTAGCTCCTCTGTTCATACTGGCAACGAGTGCGCCTTCGAGCGCACCCACGGTTGCATAAACTAATTCTTCTTGTGCCTCGTCCTTAAACAACATTGGACCGACTACTCCTAAAGGAATTTCTACTGAGCCTATATACGATTCTATGTTGTTTTGAATTTCGCTAAGTTCCAGATTGGTATACTTAATGTTCTGGATGGAGATGTCTTGCTGCTCCAAAAAGGCTTGACGCATTTCAATGGCACTTTTCACAACAAGTCCTCTCCCTGGAATTACAGGTAGACAGGAAGGTTCAGTATTTATTTTTCTATGCATTCATTAAATACGTTTATATAGTTTTTTGAAATGTAAATAGATTGTCTACCAATTTTATTATTGACCAACTTCTCATGAACCTTTGGTAGGTTGTATTGCGGTATACTGGGAAACATGTGATGTTCGCAGTGGTACGCAATATTTTTAGGAGAGAGTAGGAGTCTAGAAATGAAATTGTGTTTCGTTGTTCGCGTTTGCATTTCTAGAGGTTGGTGCTCAATACCTGAATGCTCAGCTATTCGTCGCCATCTATTGATGAGTTGCGTCCAAGAGATGAAGGGAACTAACCAGTACTTTAAAAGTAGGATTTCGCGATCGAAATAGATAAACATACCAAGGACAATGATGTAGAAGGAAACTCTAGCGAACTTGTATCTCCTGCTGGACTTCGGTTTGCTCGATGCAACCGATTTGCCCGACATCACTCGAAAAGTTTCGAAAACACCAAGCCCAGAAAGTTGCCTCACGACGATTTTAAGAAAGCGACTAATGGGCATTGGGAATTGCCAATTCTTGTCCGTTTTCGCTGTAAAATCTGGGTCTTCATCCGTATTTAGACATTGATGGTGTTTGAGGTGTTTTACTTTATATGATTTCATGGAAACAATAACCGGCCAAGCGCAGAACACCTCACCAACTAGATCATTGATTTTTTTATTTTTTGAGATTAAACCGTGAACAGACTCATGCATTAACAACCCTAAAGCGAGATACCTTGCACCAATAAAAACGACGGTAATGATATAGATGCTCCAATGATAATAAGTTTCACAAAGAAAGGCTGCGATTAATATCATAGCCCATTCTTGAATAACCGAAAAAATCCCCTTCCACGTTTGGATGTTAAAAAATGGACGTAGCTCAATGCTGTCTAAAATGAGATGTATTCTATCGTTGTAGGAGGTTTTTGAATCTACCATAGAATGTTGTTTAGAATTCTAGATTGTGCTTCAAGTTAAACGGTAATTTCTTAAAATGGAATAATTCGATACTACTTATCTGTTAAATTGAGGTTAGTTATTTGCTTATCCAAAGAATAAAATCTCACTTACAAACTTCTATTAGTAATGAATCTAGCAGTATTTAGTAAAAGTATATTTTTGATTCAATATTGAGATATGTATGCCGCAGTCATAGGTTCATATCTTATATTGGAGGAATTACAAGGAATTACTCTATACAGCCGGAGACACACAGGTGCAATCAAAGTTTTTGAGAAAACAGGCGCTCTACTCAAGCTACAGCAGGTAATAGGACATAATGATATGAAAGTATCACTTACAGATGAATCAGACCAGCTTGAGCGAATTATATCTCTGTAAGTACTCCCAATAGCATGAATTTGTTGTTCGGAATATTCCGAACACACGTTTGGAATCACGTGTAATTTCATAATCCCAATGTTTTCAATATCTTCACGAGAAGACCAAAACTACATCTCAATACGATTAATGGTCGCGGGTTCCATTATCTTCCTCTCCATGTTAAAACGCTGTTAATAAATGTTTTACACAGCGCTATTGACAAGATGTCTTTCTTCAGAAATTTATGACATAAAAATTCATTAAAACTTTTATCATGAAAAAACTCGTATTGGCATTATTAGTTCTGGGTGGCGTGTCCATCTCTGCTAACGCTCAATCTAGAGGCGATGTATTCGTTGGTGGTAACTCCAATTTGGGAATTACAATAACGCCTGATTTTAATTTGAATGGTAATGTAACCGCCGATTACTTCATAAGGGACGGTTTATCTATTGGGGGAAATTGGGGCTTAGGAATTGGCTCGGCAACGTCTATCTCATTGGCTCCGAGCGTAAAATACTTCTTCATGGGCGATATTTTCGCCATGGTAAGTGCTGATGTACTTTCCATTGAGGGAGGAACAACAACCGTCGGTCTAAATTCATTAAATGCTGGAGTAGGATTTTGGTTGGCATTGGCAGATAATGTCGTAGTCACTCCAACGTTAAACCTCTCTGACTTAACAAACACCCTAAACATCGGTATGGGTATCGCTGTCAAGCTTTAATCGAAGGGCAGTATTAGCTGATATAGCTAACTCAACTATAAAAGATTCCGACATAAAGTCAGAATCTTTTTTTCGCATTCCCATTTCTTTTTTCATTGTTTTTCTTTCTGTAGTAGAAAACTATATAGCGAATAAAAAAGCCCTGATGCTGTGCATCAGGGCTTTTCCTTGTAGACATTCTGGAGAAAAGGTCGAGGTTAATCGAATAGTTATCCTTCCTTTTTATAGGGACTCCACAAAATACCATCAAATCCTCGACTATCTTGTTAGATGGCGTATCTTGAAGGGAATACACTCAGAAATCCTGACACCATATCGTATGCGACCGGCTATATGCAATCATCTAAAAAAGATAAAATGAACGAAAACATAAATATCGCTGTCTTGATTGATGGTGACAACATACCCTCTGCGAATGTCAAGGAGATGATGGAAGAGATTGCGAAATATGGCAACCCAACGTTGAAAAGAATATATGGGGATTGGACAAGACCTGGATTGAACAAATGGAAGAATCTATTATTGGAAAATGCCATAACACCCATACAGCAATATGGATATACAACGGGCAAAAATGCAACTGATTCTGCAATGATCATTGACGCCATGGACATACTCTACAGTGATATAGTAGATGGCTTTTGCCTTGTTTCCAGTGATAGTGATTTTACTAAATTGGCTACAAGATTGAGAGAGGCGGGGATGTTGGTAATCGGAATTGGAGAGAAGAAAACACCAAATCCATTCATAGTTGCATGTGATAAGTTTATTTACATTGAGATTCTCAAGAAACTATCCGAAGATAAAACTGATACAAAAGAGTCTATTGAAACTTCCGTCGATAAAATCACCAACAAAGAGATCAATTTGATTTCCTCTTCCATTAATGATTTATCAGACGAGGAAGGTTGGGCATTTCTCGGAGACGTTGGAAGTTTGATTCAAAAAAAACGACGCAATTTTGACTCCAGGAATTATGGATTTGAAAAGCTCACACCTATGATTAAATCAATTGGCGTGTTTGAAATTGAACAACGCGAAAACTCAAAAAGCAGACATAAATTAATCTTTGTAAGGAAGAAAAAACCATAATCAACACAGACTATCCGTGCTTTTCTCTTCTGAATAAAAAAGTCTCTTGATTTCTCAAGAGGCTTATGTAGACATTCTGGGGATAAGGTCGAAGGTAAATCGAATGGATGAAGCGGATCAGATTGAGTGAATTATACCCTGTAAGTCCCTCCAATAGCTTGAATTTGTTGTTCGGAATATTCCGAACACACGTTTGGAATCACGTGTAATTCCATAATCCCAATGTTTTCAATATCTTCACGATGACACCAAGTCAAAAACCAAACCACGATATGATCAATGACCGTGAGTTGCAGCATCGTGGACAATCCGTGGCCAAAGCATGACACTAGGCCTTCAAGAAATTGAATATCAGCTTATTGGAGCATAGGGTTCGGGACCCACCAGCTCCAGAAGCGATTCCACTAACCTGTTTTTAATATAAATACTATAGAGACTTTAGAACATAAACATCTCCTGTGGATGGAATATTTATCTCAATAACACCATCTGGAACATTTGAGTTAGCATTCTCTAACGTAAGACTAATCACCTGACCTGAAACATCATCTTTTCCTAATACTGCTAACTGAGAGAAGGTTGCTGAAACTACACTACCCTTAAACTCTAAAGAACCAAAGTTATTAAATGCTAGGATTTCGATATTATCACCCTCCATCAAAATAGCTCCGTTTTGGAACGTACCTGAAACATCTTCAGGATTATTCATCATAATACCTGTAAACGTGCCGCCTACTGTGGTGGTTACCGTCTGATTATTTGTTAGACCGGATTGCTGATTCCCTGAGAGACTATTGTTACTTACTTCTCCTGTAAATCCTTGTGCAGAGGCTCCGAATCCTACAAAACCTAATACTGCGATTAAAACTGATTTACTCATAACTATTGTTTTTATTTATTGCGCTTTTACTCGTTCTTATTAATATACGTGAATGTACGAAAGAAGAATTTGGATACGATGCTGAATGGCAAGAGAATGGAGTGGATATAGGGGTATCGAGAAGTATATTCAATTATCAAATAAGTCCAATAGCCTCAATAGCGCGTTATTGAATTAAATAGAGCTTACTTTCCATTTTATAATTAGCAACAGGTCATGGCAGATAAAAACTCGGAAATTGAGATTTATATTCCTCAGTCATTGAAGGGTATCGTAAATATGATAGCTCAGCATAAATCCAATACTCCGTGTCATATTTTGGCATTACCTAATTCAAAGGTTGAATTACTGTTTCTTGCAGGTTCATTAGATTTAAACAATACATTTTCATATGAAAAATAAGGGAATACTAAAGTTTTTTGCTGGGCTTGCTATTGGGATAGGAATTGGTTTTGCTACTAATTCTGCAGGTATTGGTATTGGTATTGCTTTTGGCGCTGCCTTTAGTCAAGGTAAAATCGGTAGAGGAAATCATAAAAACAATAAGGTCAAAAACAAGTAACAGGATATGAAAGTATCCCACCTATTTAAGAGGATTAGACGTGAAGCAATTGGATGTTGAGGACTTGCCAGAGTTATAGCGAGTATTAACGAGTACAACGATGCGTTAAACGAAGAAACCCTCTGAAGTTTCCTTCAAAGGGTTTCCTTCCAGACATTCTGGATAGAAAATCAAATCGACACCGTAAAAACAAGTCACATAAGTAGGACTCTGCCTTTTTGTAGGTCGTTTTTACTGCAATTCCTTCAATAAAGTTTCAACCGCTAGTTTACCTAATTCATTAGACGCTAATGGACTTGCACCTGTTATAAGTTTTCTGTCTATCGTTACTGTTTTATCAGATTCAGTATTTACAATTGTGGCGCCTAAGTCTTTCAATTTTTCACTCCACCCTTGCATCATGTGCCCCGGTAAATAACCTACCATAGGTGTCATTTCATCCACAGCGTCAGGAAAAACAGCCATCTCATAACCTTCGTAAAGAAATTTTTGACCATCTAATGTCGTGGATAATAATGCTGCTGGCCCGTGACAAAGTGTGATTGTAAATAAGTCGCTTTCGTGTGCCCAATTTAAAGTCTTTGCAACATTACTATCTTTTGGAAGATCAATCGTTGCGCCATGTCCACCTGGGATAAACACAGCCGCATAAGAACTGTCATTTGCAAATGAATTGGTGACGAAATCAGTCAATTTTTTTGGTTGTTCAAAATTCGCTCGATACTCATTATATATAGCTTTCACATTCTTGTCCTCATTAGGAAAAGCCCACATTTCGAACACAACAGGTTTACCTGTAGGAGTTACAATATCAAAATCGAACCCTGCATTTTTAAGATGCAGCATTGGCACAAGTGCTTCTACTGGGTGGTTTCCTGTAGAAAACATTTTACCATTTTTCATCTGCAAATTTTTGTGTTCCGTGAAAATCACCAACACCTTCGATCTCTCTCCTTCGTATTTAGTGTATTGAATGTCTTCAAAATCTGTAACTGAAACAGTTCCTAAGTTCAATGCTAAACTTGAGGGGCTATACGAGCCGTCTTCTTCTAGTGTAGGCTTTGTGATAAAGTAGATTACAACAAATGCAAGCGCAATAAAACTTACTGACCCAATTAATACTTTTTTAATCATGATTTGAATTTTTTATTTGAATATTGTTTAACTGACTTTAACTACAATTTTACCTTTTGCTCTGCCTGTTGCGAGATGAGTAAACGCCTCAATACTTTCGGAAAAAGGATACACTTTATCAATAATTGGTTTGATTTTTTCATCCTCAATCAATGATTTGATTTCATTTAAATGTGCGCCATTAGGGTGCATCAAAATAAACTTATAATCAGCTTTCCTATCACTACTCGCCTTGGCTAATGCCTCGGGTAATTTATATTCTGACATCCCTAGCATTTTAGCACTTGCCTCATCCAGAGGACCTACAACGCTAACTACTATTCCTCCTTGTTTTACAACTTCAAAAGATTCAAGAGTATAGTTTTGACCAAGGGTATCTAACACTATATCCACGTCTTTAGCTATACTCCTATAGTCTTCCGTCTTGTAGTCGATTACCCTATCTGCCCCAAGCGCCTTTACCCATGCCAAATTGGTTGTGCTTGTGGTGGTATATACAAAAGCGCCTTGTGCTTTGGCATATTGAATTGCCAAACTACCTACACCTCCGGAACCTGCGTGTATCAGTACTCTATCATCTTTCTTAATGCCGGCAGCTTCTAAAGATTGGAAAGCGGTTAATCCTGCTAAGGGAATACTTGCTGCTTCTTCAAAAGAAATGTTTCCTGGCTTTTTTGAAACTGCTGCACTATCAACAGCAACGTATTCTGTCAATGTGCCCATTTGTTCTTGGGGAACTCTTGAATACACTAAATCACCAATTTCAAAATTGCTTACTCCAACTCCTTTTTCTAAAACAATTCCACTTACATCATAAGCAGAAGTGCTTGGCAATGGTATTGGGAGTAACCCTTGCAGGTTCCCAAGGATGATACTTTTGTCGATTGGATTAATCGCAGCAGCTTTTACCTCAATAAGGACGTCGTTTGATTGAACTGCCGGTTTACTGAGTTCATTAAAGACTAAGCTGTCTTTAATCTCACCGTATGATATTATTTGTAATGCTCTCATTTTTGAATCGAACTATTTAAATTTTAAGTCGATACAAATATGTAATGAGCAATCGGTGAAAAATTTACCCTACGTTAAGAAAGCTATTTTCTTACTTTTTCTGCTCTAATACGACTCAAGCTTTGTTGAGTGATACCGAGATATGACGCGATATGAAAATTCCGAGTGTTCTGTTCTATTTCCGGATATTGCTTTAAGAATAAATCATACCTCTCCGCAGCACTTAATTGCAGTTGATTCATGATTCGCCTGTGTAAGCTAACAACATGGCGCTCTAAATTATTCCTTTGGTAAGGTTCGAATTCAGGAAAAAGCGAATGAATACCATCCAATTCTTTAGCATTGAATTCAATCACTTTCGATTCGGTAAGACATTCTACGGTTAATGTCGCGAGTTCATCAGTATGAATCGCTATATAATCGCTTATCCACCAATCTTTAATCGCAAACAATAG
>Ga0228639_1000896_pt1 | contig 13079 bp, 10 predicted proteins | sample 50DmetaG_FD_190532 | JGI IMG/M metagenome (GOLD analysis project Ga0228639, IMG submission 190532) | Seawater microbial communities from Monterey Bay, California, United States - 50D | ecosystem: Environmental > Aquatic > Marine > Coastal | place: USA: California | collected 2016-10-18
CAATGCCTTTTCGAACTGCGGAATCATCCATATCTGATAGCGGGTCGAAGGCATCCATACTGTTGGAGTAATCGAGCACCAGCATGATGTCAGTTCCTTCCTTGGTCACAGGAACGATTTCCATATCAGACTGGGGACGAGCCAGTGCAAAAATGAAGGCTGCCGCAGCGAAAATTTCTAGCAAGAGAAGAAGGTGCCGGGGTGCAAAATTCTTCCTGGGTGCAGTCTTGGTGTAGTGGTCGGTGGAAGAGACGGCAATAGAAGCTGGAATGCTGAACCAACGCCAAACGAGTCCTCCAATAAGAGGAATGAGCAACCACAAGAAGTGGGGGTTGGCAAAGGTAATATCAAGCATCGGGTTCAATCAATCAAAAGACGTTGTCGTTTCACCGGGAAAGCGAGGTTAAACATAGAATTTACTCAAAATTTGCAGCCCATGAACAATAACATCGTCCGCTAAAAGAGCGACCGCGCTTTTCAGAAAAAAACGAGGCTGAAATCCGCCGTTTGGGGGGTTAGGCTAAGAGATCCTCTGAATGATGGGGGAGTCCGAAGTAGGATTCAGCGTTATGGTAGCAAATATTCCCAATCATTTTGCTGATGAGGCGTTCGTCATTTGGCAGCTTACCGTCTTCGACATCTTGTCCCACTATATTACAAAGCAAACGACGGAAATATTCGTGTCTTGGAAAGGATAAAAAAGATCTTGAATCGGTAAGCATCCCAACAAAGTGGGAGAGAAGGCCGACTGCCGAGAGCGCGTTGATTTGAGACTCCATTCCCTGAAGGGTGTCGTTAAACCACCATCCAGAGCCAAATTGGATTTTCCCACGGATTGGAGCTTCCTGAAAAGAGCCGCAGGCGGCGGCTAGGACAGCATTATCGCGTGGATTGAGGTTATAAACGATAGTCTTTGGTAGCTTGTTGAGTTTGCTCAGGGAGTCGAGGAACGATAAAAGTGCCTCGCCCTGAGGCCAATCGCCGATGGTATCAAATCCTGAGTCGGGACCTAATTGCTCAAAGAGTCTTGTGTTAGGATTCCGCTTTGGTCCCAAATGGAGTTGCATCGTCCAGTCCTTTTCGAAGACCCACTGACCGACGTGATGCATAATGAGGGCTCCGAAAGCATCGGTCTCTTCTGGATTGGCTGCATGGCCTTTTCGAACTTTTGCGAGAATTTGATCCGCTTTCCTTTCGTCACATGGTTCGGATAAGGCATAGCGCATCCCATGGTCGGTCAAGCGACAACCCTTTTCGTGGAAGTAATCATGACGAGCCCTTAACGACGAAAGAAAATCAGCGAAGCTAATAATATTTCCACCAAGCTGGTTGAGCCACGGGTTTAGGACAGACGGACGGTCAACGAAAAATGCTTTATCAGGCCGAAAGGTTGGATAAATCTTGGTAGGGCAATCTGAGGCATTTGCTGTTTCGTGATGGGAGAGGCTATCGGTGGGGTCATCAGTTGTACCGACAGCATCAACTCTAAACTTACGGAGGAGACCTTGTGCTGAGAAATCCTCGTCTTTTAGGCGATCGTTACAAGCTGACCAAATTTTGTCCGCTGTTTCTGGGCCCAAAAGAGTATCGATGCCGAAACAGCGGCGGAGCTCAAGGTGAGTCCAGTCGTAGAGTGGATTTCGAAGGGAATTCGGAATAGTATCGGCCCAGGCACGGAATTTCTCTTTTGGAGAAGCGCTGCCGGTGATGTGAGATTCTGGAATCCCATTGGCCCGCATGGCCCGCCATTTGTAGTGGTCATGACCAAGCCAGAGATCGGTTATGTTTTCCCAGCGCTGATTTGTAGCGACCTCATCTGGAGGGAGATGGGTGTGATAATCGATAATCGGAAGATTTTTCGCAGTATCGTGAAAAAGCTTGCGGGCTGTCTCAGAGAAGAGAAGGAAATCGTCATCAAGGTATATTCTCGCCACATGGCGAGGCTAGGCCATGAGGTGAACCAAGTCCAAGCGAGAATTAGTTAATGAGGCGAGTTTCCAAAGGTGGTCGGGCGGCACCACCCTTCGCAAGGTAGCGTTGGTAATATTTTCGGGCCTTGTCCTTTTGTCCCTTCCGGAGGGAGATGATGGAAAGATTGACGTAGGGTTCCAATAAATTGGGATCCTGAGCGATAGCTTCCTGAAAGTGAAATTCGGCGTCGTTAAAGCGGCTTGTTTTACCGGCAATATTTCCAAGGAGAATGTGAGCCAATGCATTTTGAGGTTCGAAGGAAAGTGAGCGTCGGAGTTCCTGCTCGGCTTCTTCGAAGCGCTCAACGCGATAAAGCGAATCCCCGAGCATAAAGTGAGCGTAGGGGATTTTTCGCTCACCGGCTACAAGGATTGATTGTTCAAATTGCTTTGTAGCTGCTGTTGGGTCGTCCAGCCGAAGTTGGACAATGCCAAGGTTAATCATGGCCTCCCAAGCTCCGGGATCCTGATCCACGATGAGTTCGAGTGCTCCCCGTGAGGCTTGAAAATCTCCTTTCGCAAAGAGACGTCGTGCCACAGTATTTAGGTTTTTATTGGCGGCTCGGAGTTGTGAAGTTCCAGCTGCGAGTTCCTCGGGGCTTGGAGTGATATTGCTTTCAAGGCTTGGGTTGAGCGGAGCGGTTTTTTCTATCAGTTCCATTTCCTCAATGGTCAGTTCCATTTTCTCATCCCCACTAATACGGGCAAGTGCATCTTTCCAATTCTGGTCATTCGCTCCCAATTTTTCACCCTGTTTCAAAAGGAGTTCAGCGGCCCCTTGCTGAGCTTGTATCTTTGCTTTTAGCTTGTCGATCACTCCTCGAAGGAGAGCGACTTCCTCCTTTCCTCGCTTGTTAAGCGTTCCTCCGTTGAGTTGTGCGAGGAGGTCATCTTCAGCTTGTTTGAGACGTTTTTGCAGTCGGTCCATACGCAGTTTACTTTGCATATCACTTTTCTGTAGATTTTGAATCTTTGCCTTTGCTACCACGAGAGTCTGCTTGGCGATGAGGATTTTATCCTTTGAAGCGTTGGCATCTTGTTGAACAAGTTCGAGGTTTGCCTTGGCCTCATTAAGCTCTTTGCTAAGGCTGACATTTTGGGTGATAAGGTTCTGGATTCGGTCGGTTTCGTCCATTCCAAGAAGTGCCTTCATTTGGTCGCGCTCTTCGATGAGTCCGAGCCGCTCTTGACGGAGCTCAGTCACCATTTTTTCTGATTGGGTTAACCGGGTTTCTAAGACAGCTTTAACGCGATTGGATTCGTTCAGAAGGCGGTCTTTTTCTTTGATTGTTGTCTTCAAGGCATCGATCTGGCCTTGCTGCCCCTCCGCAACCCTGTTGTTGATTTTGGTCTGTTTGGCAATGATGGCTTTCAGCCGCTCCTCTTCATTTCTTGCAGCAAGCAGGGCTTTTTGAGTTGAGGCAAGTTGCTGTAAGGTGAGGCGCTGATCGGCTAGCGCTTTGTCTCGGGCCGCAGCCATGGCATCACGTTCCTGTCGGAGTTGTTCGATTTGTTGATTGAGTTCGGCTACCTGATTTCTCAGCGGGGATGCTGCGAGGCGGGAGAGCTGGGTTTGGCGTTCTTGGATTTGTCGGCGAATCCCAGCGCTTTCAGCATCACGCATGTTAGAGCGGCGGCGGAGATCGGCATTAAGGCTTTTTATTTCAGTCTGCAGGTCACGAATCGTTTTGGTTGCTAGTCCGTTGGGGTCAACTTTCCCAGGAATGGTGAGTCTCGCTTTTGCTTCGCCAGGCACCTCCAAAAGAGGTGTTTTGCCAGCGTCTTGTCGTTCCTTCTGTTGGGCAAGGGCGCTAGCGTGGATCCGCTGCATGGCCTCAGTTGTGGACTTGGTCCGCCATTTAAGCCCCTCTTTCTGTTTGAAGTTCGGATGTGTGATTGTGATGAGGTCAAAGAATGACCGTGCTTTACGGTATTTTGTAAACGATTCGACAAAGTCTTCTTTTTTTTCAAGTTCCTCGGCCTGTTTGACAAGTGACCAAGCTTGGTAGTAGAGACCACCAGGATCGAGTCTGGCAAGCTCTTCTGGTGTTTGGGCCAGTAATGGGGCGGTGAGAAGGGTGAAGAAAACGAGCCCAATGAGATGACGTAGGTGTGCCATTGCGAGGAGAGGTTATCAAACGGGCGATTGGTGGAAAAGAGCAGATTTTAGCCTGAAGTGCCGAGAATAAGCCTTTCAGGCATCAGGGTATTGACAGGTGCTGGCTGGGAGATTAGATCTTCGCCCGAGGGCGGAGTAGCCAAGTGGTAAGGCGCGGGTTTGCAAAACCTGTATTCGCGAGTTCGATTCTCGCCTCCGCCTCCAATTTCCCTAGAAACCGTACCGGATTCGTTTTCGGTGCGGTTTTCTTTTGCGGCAGTTGACTCGAATGGCTGAACCAGCAACTAATTCCGGTGTGATCAGGATTCGAGGAGCACGCCAACATAACCTCAAGGGGCTTGATGTTGATTTACCGCGTGGAAAAATGATTGCCATTACTGGTGTGAGTGGGAGTGGTAAGTCGAGTTTAGCATTTCATACCCTCTATGCTGAAGGACAGCGTCGGTATGTGGAATCGCTTTCGGTTTATGCACGGCAATTTCTTGATCAGCTAGAGAAGCCGGAGGTTGACTCGATCGAGGGGTTAAGTCCTGCAATTGCGATTGAGCAGCGAACTGGCGCGGGTAATCCCCGGTCTACGATCGCAACCGTGACCGAAATTCACGATTTTCTTCGTATCCTTTATGCAGCAGTCGGTGTGCCTCATGACCCAGAGACTGGTGAGGAACTGATGCGGATGTCGACGGCCGACATTGTAAAGAGTTTTTCCAATCGTCCCGAGGGGACTCGGGTAATATTATTAGCACCGATCACGACTGAGGGTGATTCGAAGGGGATGATTGCCGATCTTCAACGGCAGGGGTTTGTGAGGGTGCGTGTTGATGGAAAAATCATCGAGTTGGAGGCTGCCGAAGAAGTTTGGCCGGAAGATGGTGGGGAGATTGAAATTGTAGTGGATCGCCTAGTTGTTAAAGAGGGGGTGGATTCTCGGATGGCGGACAGCGTTGAGATTGCGATACGGATTTGCGGAATTGAGGTCCGTGCTTTGACGCAGGAACGTGGTGCCGATCATTGGGAGACGCTGGCTTTTGCTACAAGTTATCGGAATGCAAAAACTGGATTTGAGCTGCCGCTACTGACCCCAAAACATTTTTCCTTCAATTCGCACTTAGGGGCATGTGAAGTTTGCCATGGCCTTGGAACGGAGGCTTTTTGTGATCCGTTTTTGGTCGTTCCGGACCCGAGTAAATCGTTGGCCGAGGGTGCAGTGGCTGTATGGAACAAGGTCTCAAAAAAGAAGAAAGGTTGGAACCAATTACATATCGAAGCTTTAGCCGGATTTTTTGGAGTAAGTCTAAATGAGCGATTTGATAGTTTCCCAGATAATTTTAAACGGGCTTTGTTTTATGGGACTGGCGATACAAAAATTGAAGTTCCTTGGGAAAAAGACGGGGCGATTGTTTCGTGGGAAAAGGAATTTGAGGGGATCTGTAAGCAGGTTGAGCGTCTTTACCGCGAAACTGAAAGTGATGGGATCAAAAGAAGTATGGGAAGATTCATGACTTCGCGTGAGTGCAAAGAGTGTGAAGGAAGAAGGCTCAAAAAAGAATATCTTGCGGTAACTCTTAAGGGGAGAGATGGAGCAAAGGGGATTGACGAACTTTGTTCAACTCCCATAAGTGAGGCCCTTGATTGGGTCGGGACGGTGGAAGTTTTTGAGGACCGCCAAGTGGCGATGAAAGGGGTGCTGGCTGAGTTAGAAAAACGTTTATCTTTTCTCGATGAGGTTGGTTTAGGTTATTTGGCGCTGGATCGTGCGAGCGGGACTTTGTCTGGAGGTGAATTCCAGAGAGTAAGGCTAGCAACACAGTTAGGCGCTGGGTTAGCCGGTGTTTTGTATGTTTTAGATGAACCAAGTGTCGGGCTGCATCCACTGGATAATGAGCGTTTGATTCAGGCCTTACACCGTTTGCGGGATTCTGGTAATACGGTCGTTGTGGTAGAGCATGATGAGGCGATGGTGATGGCGGCAGATCAAGTGGTTGAAATTGGTCCGGCGGCAGGGAAATATGGAGGTGAGTTAGTGGCACAGGGAACTCCGGCCGAAATTACGAAGCTGGATACTCCAACGGGACGCTGGCTTCGAAGAGGGGTGCCGAAGGTTAATTCTAAAAAAAGAAAACCGGCGTTCGAGTTAACAATTAAAGGAGCGCGTGAGAACAATCTAAAAGGTGAGGATGTCACGATCCCCCTGGGCCAGTTGGTTGGTGTGACGGGGCCAAGCGGGAGTGGTAAATCGACTTTAGTAGACGGGGTTTTACGTCGTGCTTTGGCTAGAAAATTTCATCGAGCTAAGGACGAGCCAGGAAAGCACGAAGGGATTGAGGGCTTAGAGTATCTAGAAAAAGTGGTAATTGTCGACCAGAGCCCCCTAGGCAAAAGTCCGAGATCTAATCCAGCAACCTATACTGGTGCTTTTGATTTAGTGCGCGATTTGTTTTCCCAGCTCCCTCTGTCGAGGCAGCGGGGTTACAAAGCAGGACGCTTTAGTTTTAATGTTAAAGGTGGGCGCTGCGAGAAATGCCAGGGTGGAGGCTCGATCCGGATTGATATGCACTTTTTACCGGATGTCTGGATCGAGTGTGAGGCTTGCCAAGGACATCGCTATAATCGCGAGACTCTCGATGTGCGTTATCGAGGGAAGAGTGTTGCTGATATACTTGAAATGACGATTGAGGAGGGGCGGGAGTTTTTTGGAGCGGTTCCGAGATTGAGTGTGATCATGAATACACTTTTTGATGTCGGGTTAGGTTACGTGCATCTTGGGCAGGCTGCTAACACGCTTTCGGGGGGTGAAGCTCAGCGCGTCAAGTTGGCATGCGAGCTATCTAAATCAGCGCCGGGGCATACGCTTTATCTTTTGGATGAACCAACGACGGGCTTGCACTATCAGGATGTGCAGGTGCTCCTTGTAGCCTTGTTAAAGCTCCGCGATGCCGGGCATTCTTTGGTTGTGGTTGAGCATAACCTAGAGGTGATCTCAGTTTGTGATCATCTCATTGATCTCGGCCCCACTGGAGGGGTGGGAGGAGGAAGCATTGTAGCAACTGGGACTCCAGCCGAAGTTAGAAAAAGTGAACTATCTCTTACTGGGCAAGCTTTGCGGGATTTCACTAGCTAAGCGTCCCCCGCCAGCGGGCGATTTGTGCGTGGACGTTTTTTATTGAAGGTGCTCCAGGATTGGTCCGAGCTTCGAGAGCTGTTTTTAACGAAAAGATACTGGAGGCTTCCGGTGTGAATGCCGGGTCAATTTCGGTGAGATCAAGCTTGTTTAGTGATATGCCTGATTGGACTGAAGTCGCAACGGCTTTTCCAACCAGCTCGTGAGCCGCGCGGAAAGGAACTCCTTGTTTAACAAGCCAGTCTGCAAGGTCCGTGGCAAGGAGAAGCGGGTCTTCTGAGGCGGCGGCACATGCGTCTTCGTTAATCTCCATTTCAGAAATCATTTCGGTATTCACTTTAAATGCGATGGTAAGAGTGTCGATAGAGTCGAAAAGGGGCTCTTTGTCCTCTTGGAGGTCTCGATTGTAGGTGAGTGGAAGCCCCTTCACCGAGGTTAGGATTGACGTTAGATTGCCATAAAGTCGACCGGTCTTTCCTCGCGTGAGTTCGCAAACATCAGGGTTTTTTTTCTGAGGCATCAGAGATGACCCGGTGGTATGGGCGTCTGATAAGGTGACATAACCAAACTCGCTGGAACACCAAAGGATTAGGTCCTCAGAAAGTCGGGAAAGGTGAGCACCGATGAGGGCAAAGTCGAAAAGAAGTTCGGCAATATAGTCACGATCAGAAATAGCATCCATCGAATTCGTAGTGATTGAGTCAAAACCCAGCTCTGCTGCAATTGCTTCGCGATCAAGATTAATAGTTGAGCCTGCAAGGGCGCCAGAACCTAGCGGGGAAACGTTGACCCGAAGACGCGCCTCTGTAAGGCGACTCTTATCCCGGGCCAGCATTTCAACGTAGGCTAGAAGGTGGTGTCCAACGGTCACTGGCTGACCACGCTGCAGGTGTGTGTAGCCTGGAAGGATTGTTTCAGCATAACGGCTTGCCTGATCGAGAAGCGCATTCTGAAGCCCACCAATAAGATTAAGGAGGTTATCAATAGCGTCCCGAGAATAGAGGCGAGTGTCGGTGGCGACCTGATCATTCCGAGAACGCGCGGTGTGAAGCTTAGCACCAGCCGCTCCGATCCTTTCGGTGAGAGCGGCTTCGATATTCATGTGGATGTCCTCGTGTTCAATCGAGAATTCGAAGTGACCTTCTGTGATTTCATTCTCAATCTCGTGAAGCCCATTTTCGATTTGGGAGAATTCACTCTCGGTCAAGATCCCAGCTTTGACCAGGGCTCTGGCATGGGCGATTGATCCTAGGATATCGTGCGGGTATAAGCGCCAATCATAGGAGATGGATTCTCCATATTGTTGAACAAGATCAGCAGTAGCTTTTGAAAATCGGCCTTTCCACATAAGGTGGAGAGTCTTGGCGGAGTGGTCGTCGCATTCAAGTCTGGAGCGAAAAGAAAATCCCGATGGCTGGAATGGCTCATCGGGATTGTGAAAGAGGAGAAAGGCTCCGAGTCTAAAACTCGAGATCTCGAGTGGTCGATGTCAGGATGGCACGATTATTTCCGCAGGCGATCTGGATTTCTTCCATAAAGTCAGAGATTTGGACGTTATTCTTAAGAACGATTCCGTAGCGGAGTTCACTCATCATTCCAGCTTGGACTGACTCCACGCTGATCATCTCGGTGGCATCCGTGAATTTATCGAAAATATCATTGAAGGCTTTAGAGAAGTCGACGTCGTTGTTCACGCGAATGCGAAGTTGATGAGACGCACGCTTTGGAGCGAAGGCGTCTCGCTTAGAGATAAACCAAATGGCGAGTCCGACGATTATGGTGGTGACTAGAACGATCTCGTATTCGCGAGCTCCGACGCCCATGCCTGTCGCCATCGCAAAGAAAATAAAGGCAAGGTCACGCGATTGCCCCAGATTGCGTCTGAAGCGAATCATGGAAAATGCGGCAAACATGCCGAAGGCGACAGCTTGGTTTCCATTTACAACCATAATGAGGATGGTTGTTACGGTTCCAATAATAACCAAGGTGTGAACGTAATCTTGTGAGTAGCGCGTGCCTTTGTAAGTGCTCTTGTAAAGAAGTCCGACCAACATGTTCAGGAAGAAGCTCATGCCCATGGCGCCCAGAACTTCGAGAGGCTTAGGGTCGCTTTGCCTGATGGTCTCAAGGGTTTCGATGATACTGTCTAAAGAGAATGCAATAACGGGTTCCATAAAGTAATGTGTTTTGGTGTGGAGAAATTTGGGTTCTTTTCGGGTGCGATTAGGCGGCCGGTTGCTTTAGTTTTCCAATTTGTGAGCGAAGCACTGGATCGACTTCCTTCATAGCCTTACAAAATTTACTAAAGCTTCGTCTTACAAGTTCTTCTTCACCTCCGTATTCACGGAACCAAAAAGGAACTGGGCCGATTGATTTCACTTCGAAAATTGATTTATTGGCAGGAATGATGTAATCCTTGAATCTTTGGTCGTCAGCCTCGAGTGGTAGGAGGTTTGAGCGGCACATCAAGCGGGTGTCGAAAGTGATTCGAAGCTGGCCATCGGGAGTCATCAGCGCCTTACGATCATATCTAAGTTGAATTGCGGGACCAAATTTACGCCGTTCAACGAGGTCGAAGAGTTCCTTGATGATCATGCGTTCAGTCCTCGTCCAATCGCGTCTAATGGTTTTCAAGATATCGTAATTCCCATTTGCAAACTCGATCGCTTCTTCCACGGGAAGGAAGAGCCTTCGTTTGGCTCCGAGACCAAAGTGTTTGTGCTTAATCTCAATAAAGCCGGTGGGAGGGATTTTTCCGCCCTCGCAGCCATAAATTCTTACCCTAATCTTTCGTCGGCTGGCAAGGCGCCGTTCCTTCTCCCAAAAGCACTCTCGATCTGGAGTCTCAAAATACTCCGTGACGATGGGGTAGCAACCGTCTTCTGACGCTAGGCTGTCCACGATAAGCCGATCGTCCAAGTCCTTCTGGATTTTCTCCATTTGGTCGAGCGTAATCAGATACTTATATTCTGTGCGGTTAAGGCTCAATAGGAATCGAAGTTATGAAAGTTTCTTTGAAAGATAACTGGTTAGATAGTCATCGCGGGCGGAAAGCTAAGGGGGAAAATCGGGTTCTGACCAGCCTAACTTTTCAGTTGATAGGCAGTTTCCCCATTTTTATGGACAATCAGATCTATCTCATCACTTGAGAGAGAGGAAGTCAGGCCAATTACGGTGTCAGACCATTCATGGTAAGAATCCAATCTCAAAAGACATACGGGCCAATCGGTTCCGAACATAACGCGCTCAGCGCCGAAAATTTCTAGCGTTTCTTCAAAGTAGGCCCGAATGGTTGTGGGATCAATTTCATCTCTTTCAGAGAATTCTGTCGCAAGACCCGAGAATTTGACTCCAAGAATGTTTTCCCTTTTTGCCAGTTCCTTCATTCCACCGCGCCATTCGGATTCAATACGGCCATTTTGAGCCTTTGGTTTAGCGATGTGATCAATGATCATCCCTAACTCTGGTTGGCGGTCTACCAGTTTTGTAGCAACTGGAATCTGATGCTGGTAAAGGAGAATATCGTAGCGGAGATCATGAGCGGGCAATTTAGAGAGTCCGCGGTGAAAATCATTTCTCAGGAAGTATTCGTCTGGTTCGTCTTGGAGGACATGGCGGATTCCTACAAATTTGGGATGATCGGAAAAGTGTTCTAGGTCTTCCTCTACCTTTTCAGAAACTAAGGGTAACCAGCCTACGATGCCCCGAATGAGCTCACTTTGGTCCGCGATCTTAAGAAGAAAGGTTGATTCCTCAATGGTTTGTCGAGCCTGGACAGCGATCGTTCCGGTAACTCCTGCTGCGGAGGTGGCCTCTTCTAGTTCTGCGAGTAACTGGTTTTGGGCGAGGGGAGTGTTAGCTGGGATCCAAGGATACTCGTCGGCGCTGTAAGACCAGAGATGGTGGTGGGTGTCGAGCATGTGAGCTGAAGTTAAAAGTTAGAATATTGAGTCTCACCTTTTCGATGTGATCCATAAGTAAGGTCACTTTAAGTCCTCATCTTGTCAAAGGATTGGTAAAAGTTCACACTGTCGTGTGGGGAGACCTAAAATATTTGGTGAACGGACGTTTCTCGCAAGGAGGTGAATGTCTGAATGCTTGAATTACTCACCCTCCTTACGCGGAACTTGGCGAAAGAGCCGGTCGAGGGCTTCGGCGGGAGGAACGTTTTCATAGATTACAGCATACACGACATCAAGAATTGGAGTTCGGGTGCCTGCGCGGCGGGCTGCTTCGTAAATCGAGCGAGTATTTGGAACTCCTTCCGCAACCATGCCAAGTTCCCTGACGATTTCTTCCAAGGATCTGTTCTGACCTAGAGCGAGGCCGACCTTATGATTCCGGGAATGAACCGAAAAACAGGTCGCGATAAGGTCACCGAGGCCGGAAAGACCGGCGAAGGTTTCAGTTTTTCCACCGAGATCGGTACCGAGACGGGTCATTTCGGCAAGAGCACGTGTGACCAGAGCGGAAATGGCATTGTCTCCCAGTTTTAGCCCCATAGTGACTCCAGCTGCGATAGCGTAAACATTTTTGATTGCTCCACCGAGCTCAATGCCGGCGATGTCATGATTTGTGTATGAGCGAAAGCGATCTGTCGCAAAGATATCCTGAAGTGCTAGTCCTACTTCCTCGTTCGAGCATCCGATGGTGGCTGCTGCGGGCAGACCTTCTGCAATTTCTTCGGCATGGTTAGGACCCGAAAGAACCGCAATCTGATTGCAGGGGAAGTAATCACCGATAATTTGTGACATGCGCTTCCCGGTCGCTAACTCAATCCCTTTTGCGCAGGAAAGGATGACTGCAGATTCCGGAATGTTTAGGGAAACGAGTTTTTCCGCGGTGGAGCGGGTGGCTTTAGTTGGAACAACAAAGAGAAGAAGATCAGCCTGAGTGACCAAAGAAAGATCAGTCGTGGCGACCAAATTCTGCGGAAGTGTGGAGTTTGGTAGGTAGCGCTCATTACAGTGCGTCGAATTGATCGCGGCGGTCACCCTTTCATCTCTTCCGATTAAGTGAACCTGGCGGCATTTATTGGCCAGAAAAATGGCGAGTGCGGTTCCCCAAGAGCCTGAACCCAATACCACGGGATTTTGGAATTTCATAATTAGGTGACCTCCTTTTTTTTCCCGATTTTATTTTCGGTTCCGGCACGTAAGCGGTTGATGTTGGATCGGTGCTTCCAAATAGCGAGCGCGCCCGCGATGATTGAGAAAAGAAAGAGCGGTTTGTTCCAGGTTCCATCGGCAATCTTACCATGATGCCAGGACCCATAAATAGTGACGATTGGAAGAGCAAAGCCGGTAGCGATACTTCCGATCGACACATATTTTGTGGTGAAGGTGAAGATGACGAAAATGATGGTCAAGATTACTACGGCGGCAGGCATCAAAGCAAGAATGGCTCCTCCGGACGTGGCGATCCCTTTGCCTCCTTTAAATCCAATCCATGGCGAATAGTTATGGCCGAGGATGGAGGCTAGTGCGGTCAAGACCTCAATGGTGTGACCGCCTGTATCATCTGGAACAAACTGACGAGCTAGAAAAACGGGAAAGAAGCCTTTTAGGATGTCCAGGGTCAGACAAATGATTCCTGACTTTTTTCCGAGAGTTCTAAAAACATTGGTGGAGCCAATATTTCCGGAACCATGTTCGCGAATATCGATGCCCCTAACTTTCCCAAGCAAAAGTCCAAATGGGATGGATCCCAGAAGGAAGGCAAGAGGAATGAAAAGCCAGAGCATGATTGTGGAGTCAGGACTTAGGTTCCCGGCGAATCGATTTAATGATCACGGGGTCGATGAGTGGAACATTCTGGTGGGGTCCGGAGGCGACTCGTCCGTCGGGTGTCAAGGAGTTCAAATACCCAG
>Ga0228639_1000897_pt1 | contig 13078 bp, 12 predicted proteins | sample 50DmetaG_FD_190532 | JGI IMG/M metagenome (GOLD analysis project Ga0228639, IMG submission 190532) | Seawater microbial communities from Monterey Bay, California, United States - 50D | ecosystem: Environmental > Aquatic > Marine > Coastal | place: USA: California | collected 2016-10-18
ACAATCAGCACCTGCGCAGCTGAATATTCCAAGAGACATGTGGACAAAAATTGTAGACGTCGAGATTCCAGAACCAATTGAGTTTGAACACTCAAGTGGTGGAGGTAAATCAGTTTCCGATGCAGCAAATTTATTGAGTGAAGCAAAAAGTCCAGTCATTTTAAACGGTGCTGGAGTTGTATTATCAAAGGGTGGAATAAGTGCTTCAATGAAACTGGCAGAACAGTTAGATGCACCTGTATGCGTTGGTTATCAGCATAACGATGCCTTCCCAGGAAACCACCCACTTTTTGCAGGCCCACTTGGTTATAATGGTTCAAAAGCAGCGATGCAATTAATTAAGGAGGCAGATGTTGTATTATGTCTGGGCACACGACTAAACCCATTTTCAACACTTCCAGGATACGGTTTAGATTATTGGCCTTCAGATGCCAGAATTATACAAGTCGACATAAATCCTGATCGAATAGGTCTGACTAAAAAGGTATCTATCGGCATTGTGGGAGATGCTGGTAAGGTTGCCAGTGATATTTTTTCTCAATTGTCTGATACTGCTGGCGATTTAAACCGCAACGCTCGAAAGATTAACATAGCTGAAACAAAGTCAAAATGGGCCCAACAACTTTCTTCAATGGACCATGAGGATGATGACCCAGGCACAACTTGGAATCAAAGAGCCAGGGATGATAAACCTGAGTGGATGAGTCCTAGGATGGCTTGGAGAGCAATCCAATCCTCTCTTCCAAGAAATGCCATTATTTCGTCAGATATAGGAAACAACTGCGCAATAGGAAATGCATATCCCAGTTTTGAAGAGGGTCGAAAATATTTAGCACCTGGATTATTTGGACCCTGTGGCTATGGGCTTCCATCGGTTGTAGGCGCAAAAATAGGATGCCCTAATGTGCCAGTTGTGGGATTCTCTGGTGATGGCGCTTTCGGTATAGCGGTTAATGAACTTACAGCAATCGGCAGAGGCGACTGGCCTGCTGTCACACAAATTGTTTTTCGTAATTATCAATGGGGTGCAGAAAAGCGTAACACAACGTTGTGGTATCAAGACAATTTTGTTGGAACTGAGCTAAATTATGAAGTTTCTTATGCCGGAATTGCAGAGGCTTGTAATTTGAAGGGAGTTGTTGCGAGAACTATGGATGATCTAACTGCAGCTCTAAACGAAGCGATTAAAGATCAAATGGAAAACGGTGTCACAACTCTTATTGAGGCAATGATTAATCAAGAGTTAGGCGAACCTTTCAGACGTGATGCAATGACAGCACCAGTGTCAGTAGCGGGAATAGATGCCAATGATATGAGATCTCAACAAGTGTAACTGAAATCATGAGCTCTTCTAGGATTGAAAGTAAATTACCTTTAGAGGTTTTGGAGGAGCTCGGCACAGATCACAAGCCAGTAATAGTGATGAGCGAGGGCAATGATCCTCGAGTAATAAATGGGGCACTTGCAGCTTATAATAAAGGTGTGTGCCAAATTGTTTTGTTAGGCAGTGAGCTCATAATTAAAGCAGAATTCACAAAATTGGATGTGGATTTACCCTCTGGTGTAAAAATTATTGATCCAGAAAAATCAGAACTCCTTATTGAATTTGAAAAAGAGTACTTTAATCTCCGTAAGAAAAAAGGAATTTCAATCGAGGAAGCGAGGAGTAAAGTCAAAGAACCCTTAAATTTTGCAGCTTTGATGGTCCGTCTTGGGCATGCTGCTGGGACGGTTGGTGGCGCAGTAGAAACTACATCTACCGTTGTTCGCGCAGCTATACAATTAATTGGTAAATCCGATGATGCTCAGCTTATTTCTAGCTGTTTTTTGATGTACCCTAAAGGTGCTTATCCAATGGTTTATTCTGACTGTGGATTAGTCATAGACCCCACCGAAGATGAGCTCGCTTCGATAGCAGTGATGGCAGCTGACTCATGTAAAAACCTACTGCTGACTGACCCACGAGTGGCTATGTTGTCCTTTTCAACAAAAGGTAGCGCAACTCACCCCAAAGCCTCTAAAGTGACAAAAGCCACAAAAATCGTGCGATCAAAAAACCCTGAGATTGAAATTGACGGTGAATTACAATTCGATGCAGCCATTTCCCCGGAAATTGCACAAACAAAAGCCAAAGGCTCCCCGACAGCAGGCACGGCAAATGTAATGGTATTCCCTAACCTAGATGCTGGAAATATTGGGTATAAAATTACTCAAAGGCTTGGAGGGGCAGAAGCCATAGGACCAATTCTTCAAGGTTTGGTTAAACCTGCTAATGATCTATCAAGAGGGTGTAGCGCTAATGACGTAGCCCAAATGATAGCGGTTACGGTATTACAAGCTAATCGCATTTAATAATGTTTGAAACGTTAGCTTTAAATAATTCTGATCTAGCTCTCTTAATTTTAATTTGCTTTTTTGCCGGGCTGATCAGAGGCTTTACAGGTTTTGGGTTATCAGCCTTTGTAATGTCTTTGGCGCTCTCAATCATTCCTCCTTTAGAATTAATTCCAATATGTTGGTGGATGGAATTTTTCGCTGGAGTTTTTATGATTAAAAACGGTTGGAAAGAATCTGACAAAAAGACCTCAATGCACCTTTGGCTTGGTGCTATTTTTGGGTTGCCTATAGGTATATTCTTTACGACAATTCTGGATTTCCAAATTAGTAAATTTATCGCTTTGACGTTGATATTGATGCTGTCACTTATTTTATTACAAAATTTCAAACTTCAGTTTTTATCAACAAAGCTAGGCACAATTTCGTCAGGTGTTTTTGCCGGAATGGCAACGGGTTTAGCAAGTATTGGTGGGATGATCGTGGCCACTTATGTTTTAGCAAGCCAAAATTCAGCAAGGCGTATGCGGGCATCGATAATTGTGTATATATTGCTAAATTCAATAACAACTTTTATTTTTTTAATTATATTCGATGTAATGGACCAAAAAGCATTTTTGCGCGGAATTTTATTAGCTATACCCTCTTCTATAGGGGTTGTACTAGGGTCAATTTTGTTTATTCAGAAGCTAGAGAAATATTATCGCCCTGTTACATTGGGATTGATGATAATTTTTGCTACAATCGGATTGTTCCGGTTGACAGGGTGAGTAGATAGCAATGAAAGATCAACCATACTTAGAAACTTCCCCAAAAGTTTCAGACGAGATAAAGAAAACAACATGTTATATGTGCGCCTGCCGGTGCGGAATAGACGTGCATATTAAGGATGGTAAAGTCTCATATATAGAGGGCAATAAAGACCACCCTGTTAATCAAGGGGTTCTATGCGCTAAGGGTAGTGCAGGGATTATGCAAGTGAATGCACCCTCTCGACTTGACTCTCCTATGATACGAGTCGGTCCAAGAGGTTCAGGCGAATTTAAAAAAATCTCCTGGGACGAAGCGCTTAATTTGGCAGTCGAATGGCTAAAACCTCTCAGAAAAAAAGCGCCTGAAAAACTAGCATTCTTCACAGGTCGAGATCAGTCCCAATCGTTTACAAGTTACTTTGCCCAAATGTTTGGAACGCCAAATTACGCGGCACATGGTGGGTTTTGCAGTGTAAATATGGCTACGGCTGGAATTTATACAATGGGTGGTTCATTTTGGGAATTTGGCCAACCCGATTGGGACTACACAAAATTATTCATATTGTTTGGCGTAGCAGAAGATCATGACAGTAACCCGATTAAAATGGGTATTGGGAAAATCAAAGAACGCGGAGCAAAGATCGTTGGTGTTAATCCGATTCGTACTGGATACAACGCTGTAGCTGATGAATGGCTAGGGATAACTCCTGGAACAGATGGCTTATTAATTTTATCACTTATCAATGTACTGATAAAGGCGGGTAAAATTGACTTGGAATATTTAGCTAAATATACAAACGCTCCTGTTTTTCTAGACCCTGAATCAGGTTTATTTCTAAAAGATGAGAATGATAAACCACTTGTTAAAGATAGAATAAGCGGAAAAATATGCGCGTTTGATACTAAGGGTATTCACCCTGACCTAAACGCGACTTATCGAGTACGAGGGGCTACCAGCACAACAGTATTTCACGATATTATCAAAAAATATATTTCACCAGAATATGATCCCGAAACGGTTGCCGATGTTTGTGGCATTCCTGCACAAAAAATTCGCGCACTTGCAAATGAAATAGCGAGAGTAGCATTTGAAGAAGAATTCGAACTGCCAATCGAGTGGACTGATTTCCGTGGTGAAAAGCACAAATCAATGAAAGGAAGACCAGTAAGTTTCCATTCCATGAGAGGTGTTTCAGCACATTCTAATGGTTTTCAAACTTGCCGAGCCTTACATATACTCCAAATTTTGCTTGGAACCGTTGAAGTGCCTGGAGGGTTTCGGTTTAAACCTCCTTATCCTAAACCGTCTTCTATCCATCCTAAACCACATTTCAAAGTGACGCCTGATGCGCCTCTTGATGGCCCACATTTAGGGTTTGTACATGGTCCAGAAGATTTGGCATTGGACGATAAAGGAAAACCAATTCGTATAGACAAAGCTTTCACTTGGGAAAACCCTATGAGTGCGCATGGACTGATGCATATGGTAATTTCGAATGCCTATGCAGGTGACCCTTATAAAATCGATACACTTTTTATGTACATGGCGAATATGAGTTGGAATAGTTCTATGAATACCAGTGGGGTTATGAATATGCTCACTGATAAGGACGATAACGGTGAATATGTCATTCCACGAATAATTTATTCTGACGCTTATTCGTCAGAAATGGTTGCGTATGCAGATCTAATTTTACCTGATACGACATATTTAGAACGACATGATTGTATTTCATTACTTGATAGACCAATCAGCGAAGCTGATGGAGCAGCGGATGCTATTAGGTGGCCAGTTATAGAGCCGGACCGTGATGTGCGGGGCTTCCAGTCAGTTCTAATAGACCTTGGTGCGAGGCTAGGCCTTCCCGGTTTTATTAACGAAGACGGCTCTTCCAAATACAAAGACTATGCCGATTATATTGTAAATCATCTTAGGAAACCAGATATTGGTCCATTAGCCGGGTTTCGTGGGGATGGTTCTGCTCAAGGAAGGGGCGATGTAAATCCAAAACAGTTAGAATCCTATATTGAAAATGGAGGTTTCTACGTCGCTCATGTTCCTGAAGAAGCTAAATATTATAAGCCATGGAATAATGCCTATCAAAATTGGGCAGTCGATCTAGGGCTATATGATAGTCCAATGCCTTATATATTTAACTTATATTCTGAACCAATGCGTAAATTTCAGCTAGCCGCTGAGGGAGTTGGGGAGCACCAGCCTCCAGAACATTTGAGAGAGCAGTTAAAAACAGTAATGTCGCCACTCCCAATCTGGTATTCTACTGAACCCAAAAATGAAAAAAATAACGAATACCCGATACATGCGTTAACACAAAGACCGATGGCGATGTACCATAGCTGGGGCAGCCAAAATGCTTGGTTACGACAAATTCATGGACTAAATCCACTTTACGTTCCAACAAAAATTATGAAAGATCATAATCTGAAAACAGGTGATTGGGTTAAACTGAGCTCTATCCATAATACTATTACTGTTCCTGTGGCAGAGATGGCTTCTTTAAACGAAAATACTGTATGGACTTGGAACGCAATTGGAAAAAGAAAAGGCACTTGGGCGCTCGATGCAGATGCACCAGAAGCAACAGAGGGGTTTTTACTAAATCACCTTATCCATGAACTACAGCCTGCTAAAGGAGATGGCCTTAGATGGTCAAACTCTGATCCAGTGACAGGCCAAGCTGCCTGGTTCGACCTTAAAGTTAGGTTAGAAAAAACAACGGCACCTCAAGAAAGCCAACCAAGTTTTGAAGAAATTAAGTCTCCAGTTGGTAAGGCTCCAAAGAATATTTCTTGGAAAGTGAGAGATTAATGACTTTGCTGCCAGAAAAGACAGAAAAAAAACTCGGCCTGGTTATAGACCTTGATACCTGTGTTGGTTGCCATGCTTGCGTGGTTAGCTGCAAAGGTTGGAATACTGAGAATTATGGTGCTCCTTTATCAGATGAAAATGCATTTGGCGCGGAACCAGTTGGATCATTTCTTAACCGTATTCATTCCTATGAAGTTACTCCAGCAGATAAACCCGCGCATTTGGTACATTTCCCAAAGTCGTGTTTACACTGTGAAAATGCTCCATGTGTCACTGTATGTCCCACGGGTGCTAGTTATAAGAGAGTTGAAGATGGTATTGTACTCGTAAACGAAAGTGACTGCATCGGCTGTGGATTATGTGCATGGGCTTGCCCATATGGGGCCAGAGAAATGGATCCCATTGAAAAAGTAATGAAAAAGTGCACTTTGTGTGTAGATAGAATTTATAACGAAAATTTACCCAAAGAGGATCAAGTTCCATCTTGTGTCAGGACTTGTCCGGCTGGGGCAAGACACTTTGGTGACCTTGGGGATCCTAATAGCGATGTCAGTATACTGGTAGAAGAGCGAGGCGGAACCGACCTAATGCCAGAGCAAGGAACTCTTCCCGTAAATAAATACTTGCCACCTAGGCCTAAAAACCAAATGGATTCTACAGATATCTTGGCACCTTATCTTGAACCGATAGCCAATGAACCAGACGGCTTTTTCAAATGGCTAGATAAAACTTTAGACGGAATTTAATATGCATCCAGCACCATCTGTTATTATTTTTACAACCCTGTCTGGATTAGGTTTTGGACTGTTAGCTTTTCTTTGCCTAGGATATCCAAGTATGGGCGGCCTAGTAGCTTTTGTTTTTTTTGCAATTGGTTTTGGATTAGCTATAGGCGGTCTCTTATCGTCGACTTTCCATCTGGGTCATCCTGAAAGGGCAATAAAAGCGTTCTCCCAATGGAAATCGAGTTGGTTAAGCCGTGAAGCGTGGCTTTCGCTATTCGCTTTAGTACTATCTGGCATATACGCATTAGGCCGTATTTTCTTTGATATAGATTTAGCAATTATTGGGTTATTATCTGCTATCTTTTGCATCGCGACAGTTTTTGCCACTTCAATGATATATGCACAGTTAAAAACTGTACCTCGTTGGAACTCAGGAGCCACACCAATCGCTTTTCTTGTATTTTCAATCGCAGGGGGAGCTTTGTTATCAGGACAAATTTCTGTTGCACTACCACTATTGGCCCTAGCCGGTGTAATACAAATCCTGTCATGGATTTTAGGCGATAAGGCATTTACCCAATCAGGGACAAATTTAGCCACTGCAACCCAACTGACACTTAATCCGAGTGAGGTTCGGTCATTTGAAGCACCTCATACGGGCACTAACTACCTCTTACAGGAATTTGTTTACAAAGTAGGGCGGAAGCATAGCTCTAAGTTACGCATAATGGGCAGCATATTAGCGTTTGGAATGCCTATAATATTTTTATCGCTTCCATTTTCCCACTTTATTGCACTACTTGCTGTAATTACTCACATCGCGGGTATGTTTATAATTAGATGGTTATTTTTTGCCCAAGCTGAGCATGTTGTCGGTTTATATTATGGTAAACGTTAGCAGCATTAGCTAGATATTTTAAAATTAAAATCACCTAGAAACACACGCAAACAACCCATCCTTATAACACAAATTGCTTTTGGCTTTGTATTATTCTAATGAAATTTTGTTTGAACTTCCGAAATTGCATTTTCAGTCAATTGATCTGCCATATCAGCCGACATTTGACTTCGTAAAATTTCTGTTGCTGCTGCAACCGCTACATTTATCGCAGTGTCTCTAACCTCACGTTCAGCAGAGGCCTGCGCTGACGCAATCTTTTCTTCCGCTGCACTCAATCGTCGCTGAACTGATTTTTCAAGGTCTATTTTTGCCTGGTTGGCGGCTTCTTTAGCCTCATTTCGAGCATCATCAACTATACGAGCAGCCTGATCACTTACTTCTTTTTGTTGTCTCTCGTAAGAAGCTAAAATTGTTTGCGCCTCTTCTCTTAATGCTCTCGCCTCGTCTAAATCACTCTTGATAGACACTGCCCGCTGATCCAGCATTTTACCCAACATAGAAGGCACTTTTAGATAAATCAAAACTAGGGCAAACAGAATGAAGCTAATTGTTACCACAAAATCTGTATTTCGAAGAGAAAAGAAAGGGCCAGAAGCTGCCCATAGAGGGTTCGCAATGATTAGCATTGCTACAAAAACTAACGCGTTTTTTAACATTCCCATTACCCCTTCATTTTTTTGTTGATTACTGCAGTTAAGGCTTTGGCATCAACTTTTCCACCAAGAACTTTAACCAATTCCGATGTAATATCTTTTGCAAATGATTTAACGTTTGCTAGCGCATCTTTCCTAATCTCGGAAATAGCGTCTTCGCTTGCAACAGCTTTTACTGAGATGTCTGCATCAGCTTTTTGGATCGCAACATCCAACTCTTGTTTAATTTCGACTTTAGCAGCTTCTATTATTTTGGAAGCTTCTAACCGAGCATCTTCAAGAGCTTTCTTGTAAGCTTCTTCAGCTTGTACAGCTTCGGACTTCAAATTTTCTGCTGCTGCTAAATCGTTAGTAATTGTGCCTTGTCTTTCCGAAATTACTGCGGAAATTCTAGGCAGCGCAAGTCGCGACAGTACAAAGAAAATTGCTACTAAGGTAATCACTAACCAAAAGACCTGGTTACCTGCCCAATCGGTACACAATTGCGGCATACCGATTGCACTCCCGTAGCCATCAACACAAGTGCTGGAAGAAACATCAGTTTTTGTTGCCATGTTTTACTCCTTAATAACCCATTAAAGCTGGGTGTCCCAAAGTATAGAACACCTCATCTTTAAGGACATAGTTCTAACAGTTGCTTACACAGCAAACATTAGTAGAAGGGCTACTAGGAATGAAAAAATACCCAGTGCTTCAGCAAAAGCAATACCAATAAACATTGTTGCAGTTTGTCCAGCAGCCGCAGAAGGGTTGCGAAGCGCCCCTGCTATAAAGTTTCCTACCACGTGGCCAACACCAACTGCTGCGCCGCCCATACCAGTACAGGCCAACCCCGCGCCAATGTATGCACCCATTTGTACAATATCGCCTTCCATTCGTATTCTCCTTAATTAATAAACTTAGTGATGTGGATGAAGAGCGTCTTTTAAGTAGACGCAAGTTAAAATTGCAAAAACATATGCCTGTATGAAAGAAACTAATATCTCAAGAGCATACATTGCAGTGATAGCAACAACAGAAAGTGGCGATATGAGCGCCACACCTGCGAATGCTGCAAATACTTTGATAACGGCGTGTCCTGCCATCATATTGCCAGCCAATCGGATGGAATGACTAACAGGCCTGACAAAATATGAAATAATTTCAATAAGAGCTAGTGCTGGTCTCAAAGCTAATGGAGCAGATGAAATCCAAAAAAGTGACAAAAAGCCTAAACCATTTTTGACAAAACCTATTATACTTACAGACAAAAATACTAGCATAGCCATTACAGCGGTAACGGCAATGTGCGAAGTAGTTGTGAAAGACATAGGTAACAAACCCAAGAAATTCGATAAAACAATAAACATAAAGAGCGTCATGATATACGGGAAGTATGGAATTGCGTCTTTACCTGCCACGTCTTCAACCATTTTGTGTACGAAACCGTAGGCTAACTCACCCACCGATTGTGCTCGAGAAGGTACTAGTGCGCGCTTAGATGTTCCGACTACCATAATCAAAATAAGTGCAACGACTGACAACGCCATCCATAAAGTTACATTAGTAACGGTGTACCATTGTACAGGACCTGCACCAAAAAGCGGTTCAACTATAAATTGATCCATAGGGTGAAAAATCAACCCTTCATTTTTTGCATCAGCGCTGTTAGCCATCTACATTTTCCTTTTCCGAGCTGTATTGCGCAGCCAATTCTTTATTTTGCAGTTCACGAGCAGATCTCATCATAGTTTTCACGCCAGCTGCAAACCCAAACAGGGTCATTATCAAGATAAAAACCGGTTTTGAGTCAAACAAAAAATCCAGTCCGTACCCCACGCCGAAGCCGATAAAAACTCCAGCAGTTAATTCAATTATCATCCTCCAACCAACTTCTGCAGCAGAGAATTTGTTTTGTACTTGCTCCACCGGATCAGCTGCTTTTTTTGCAGCCTTAATCTTGGCCTCTAAAGATTTAAGAGGTTTTTCGATATTACCCACACCCATGCTTTAGCCTTGCAAAAACTCCCTTTGTCTATGAATTTACGAGTTCTAAGTCAATAAGCATTTCGAAGATAAAAAAATATTAAGTCATTGTTTTTTATAATTTTTTATAAATTGGAATTTATATGGATCATCTAGTTGATAAAATTGGCGTTGAATTCTATTATTCAACTATTTGGTTGAATAAAGTTTTATCATAATGTCTCAAAAGCTAAACAAGATATTTTCAGCTCTAGCTGATCCAACAAGGCGAGATATCCTAATGATGCTTTTGGAAGATGATATGGCTGTAACAGATATCGCAGATCCATTTGATATTTCCCTCGCAGCTATCTCAAAGCATCTAATTATTTTGACCAATGCTGGATTAATTTCCCAGGAACGCCATGGAAGAGTTAAATGGTGCAAATTGGATACGGAAGCAACGCATGAAGCTTTCATTTGGATACAAAGTTTTGGAAAGCTGAACCCTCTAAATTTAGATTCTTTTGAAGAATTTTTGGAAAAAGAAAAATTATTGAACCGATCTGATTTAATTTAAGATTGAAAAGCTACTCTTGTATATCTTCTTGACACAGCGAGAAAAGCCGTGTTTATGACATCAAATTTCAACGGAAGAAGCGTCTTCCGGTCCTTAATAGTTGGATCGCCCCCCGTCAGCGAGTTTCGCCCACGGGGGTTAAAAGGTTTAGGAACAGCTTTTGGGATTAACTAAATATATTAAATTGAACCTAAGGAGTTTAATTTGTTCGAAAGTTTATCTGAGCGGCTTTCTGGTGTTTTTGACCGGCTAACCAAACAAGGTGCGCTTTCCGAAGATGATGTGAAAACTGCTCTCCGTGAAGTAAGGGTAGCTTTATTAGAAGCCGATGTTTCCCTTTCTGTGGCACGGGACTTTGTAAAAGCCGTTCAAGATAAAGCGACAGGTCAAACTGTAACAAAATCGGTTACTCCAGGCCAACAAGTTGTAAAAATAGTTCACGATGAGCTCGTCCATTTTTTAGCAGGTTCAGATGACCTCGAGAAACTGAAAATAGACAATCCGCCAGCTCCCATTCTAATGGTGGGACTTCAAGGGTCAGGTAAGACAACAACCTCCGCAAAATTAGCAAGCAGGTTCAAACAAAAAGACGGAAAAAAAGTTTTAATGGCGTCGTTAGACGTCAATCGTCCTGCAGCTATGGAACAGCTTCAAATACTAGGATCGCAGATCGGTGTCGACACCTTGCCTATTGTTAAAGGAGAAGACCCGGTAACAATAGCAAAGCGAGCAAAAACACAAGCCTCTTTAGGTGGTTATGATATTTATATACTCGACACAGCCGGTCGCTTACACATCGACCAGGAACTAATCGCCCAAGCGGCGGCCGTTAGAGACGTAGCAAATCCCAGGGAAACTTTGTTAGTTGTTGATGGATTGACAGGGCAAGATGCTGTAAATGTTGCAACTGAATTTGATGACAAAATTGGCGTTAGTGGAGTCGTTTTAACGCGAATGGACGGTGACGGAAGGGGAGGTGCTGCTTTATCCATGCGCGCAGTCACTGGCAAACCAATACGATTTGTTGGTGTCGGTGAAAAAATAGATGCCCTGGAAACATTCGAGCCAGAAAGAGTGGCGGGCCGTATTCTTGGAATGGGTGACATAGTTTCACTTGTCGAAAAAGCTCAAGAAACTATTGAAGCCGAGCAAGCACAAAAGATGATGAAAAGGTTTCAAAAAGGCCAATTCAACATGAATGACCTAAGAACACAGCTCGGGCAAATGATGAAAATGGGTGGTGTTGAAAGTATTATGGGTATGATGCCTGGCATGGGAAAAATGGCAAAGCAAGCGTCTGAGCTTGGAATGGATGATTCAGTGTTTAACAGGCAAATTGCCTTAATAAATTCTATGACAAAAAGAGAGCGTGCAAATCCGCAAATTTTACAAGCAAGTAGAAAAAAAAGAATAGCTTCTGGCGCAGGAATGGAAGTTAGTGACTTAAATAAATTACTCAAAATGCAAAGACAGATGTCTGATGTCATGAAGAAGATGGGCAAAGGTGGCATGTTAAAACAAGCCATGAGGGGGATGTTCGGAAAAGGAATGCCTGATCCTAATGATTTATCAGGCAAGCTCGATCCGAAAGCATTGCAAAAGGCAGCAAAAGATCTTGGTAATATTTCGCCAAATAACATTCCAGGAGGGCTTTCTGGATTAGGTGGTGGTCAGCTTCCACCTGGGCTTTCTGGATTTGGGAAAAAGAAATGACCCTAACAACCGCCCCAGTTTTAGAATCGCAAAACTTGATTCTCCGAGGACCCGAAAAAGAAGACGCAGAAAAAGTTATTGCTTTCCTTTTAGACGAAGATCGCTCTCGTGGGTTTGGCTCATCGCCTGACCGTAGCGATGCATGGCGTTGGTTTTCAACCAACGTCGGCCACTGGCATTGGCATGGATATGGATATTTTATGATTGAAACTAAACTCGGTGAAGTTGCTGGGATGAGCGGAATTTGGAACCCTGAAGGTTGGCCAGAACCAGAATTAGGGTGGGCGGTTTTTGATAAATTCGAGGGTAAATCTATTGCTTTCGAGGCAGCTTGTAGAGCAAGACGTTGGGCTTATGAGGTCCTTAAATTCAAAACGCTTACCAGCGGTATAATTCCAGGTAACGAGAGATCCATTAATTTGGCAAAACGCATGGGGGCTTATTTTGAGCGATCATATACAAACTTATTTATGGGTGAAGACATGCTTTTTCGTCACCCTAAACCCCATGAGTTAGATAAATGAATATTTTACTAATTTTAAGTCAGAGATTTAATTTCTCAGGGAGCTTTTGAATGACTAAATTATCCCAATCAGTCTTAGATATTCTTCATGATCACAGAGAAAGTATTGATCGCCTTGATGCA
>Ga0228639_1000902_pt1 | contig 13048 bp, 5 predicted proteins | sample 50DmetaG_FD_190532 | JGI IMG/M metagenome (GOLD analysis project Ga0228639, IMG submission 190532) | Seawater microbial communities from Monterey Bay, California, United States - 50D | ecosystem: Environmental > Aquatic > Marine > Coastal | place: USA: California | collected 2016-10-18
GAAATAGGAACAGCTACTGCTGATAGTGATGGAAACTATAGTGTTACACTATCTCCAGCGCAATCTGATGGATCTACCCTAACAGTTACGGCAACAGATGCCACTGGAAACGAAAGTGAAGAAACAACAACTAGCATTACATTCTCTCAAATTACTTGCAATGATACTGATACACCTTGGAATAAAGCTTTAGACTTTAGTGGTGGTGCTGAACGTTGTAAGCAGGTATCTTCAGAAAGTAATTACCAACCTCTACAGATGGGTGGTCTTGCTGAAACTGTTGGCTCTTCTAGTACTGCTGGTAAGACGTCTAATTACACTGTTGCAAGACCATGGGCTACTGCTATTGTATTTAAAGCAGATAGACATAATTCTAATCAGCACATTTGGAATCAAGGAGAAGGTGCTTCTGATGGAAATGATAATATCTATCTAAGATTAACTGCTGCTGGCAGTCTAATGTTTGGTTGGGGTCGAGAAGGTGATGGTTATAATGAGGTTAGGATAGCTAACCAGAATATATCATCCTCTACTTGGTATGGTGTTTATATCACTAGTACTGGTGAGAGATTAAGTGGAGACAACGCGAGTGCAGCTAACTTAGCTGATATATTTGATATTAGGATTATGAGTAGTGCTGATTCATTTAATACAGTAGGTTCTAATTTATCTACTTCAAGCAATTGGATAAGTACTGGAGCTAGAATGGATAGAGCTGTTACTGGAGATTTTACCATTGGTGGAAGAGGTTCTAATAGAAGCTTCCATGGTAAAGTAGCAAGTATGGTTATAACTACACTCTTGCAGAATGATCCCATGCCTACTGATGCTGAGATCAAGCTTATGATTACTGACCCGCAAAAATGGGAAGATGATTATAAGATAGGTCAAGGTTATAGGATCCCTAACAATTCTTATACCTCATGTTGTTTTCAGAATGACCCTAGTTCAGGATTTGCAGCTACTCAAATATGGTTAATGGGAGATGGTCAATATGACGCATTTGCTACAATTAGAAATGACGTTAGAGATTACTTTCAAAGCTACACTCCAATGAATATGATTAGTATGCAATCTAATGATATTGAAACCGTGAGTATTAATGGTCTAGGAGATACGTCTGCTCTTTCAGCTCCTGTAGTAACAACCACCTCTGCTACAACAGTAACAGGAACAGCGGAAGCTGGAAGTACGGTAACAGTTACAGATAGTAATGGAGACGAAATAGGAACAGCTACTGCTGATAGTGATGGAAACTATAGTGTTACACTATCTCCAGAACAATCTGATGGATCTACTCTAACAGTTACGGCAACAGATGCCTGTGGAAACGAAAGTGAAGAAACAACAACTACTCTAGATACTTCTGCACCTGATGCACCAACAGTAAGCACTGCATCTGCAGATACAGTTACAGGAACAGCTGAGGCTGGAAGTACGGTAACGGTTACAGATAGTAATGGAGACGAAATAGGAACGGCTACTGCTGATAGTGATGGAAACTATAGTGTTACACTATCTCCAGCGCAATCTGATGGATCTACCCTAACAGTTACGGCAACAGATGCCACTGGAAACGAAAGTGAAGAAACAACAACTACTGTAGATGCGTTAGCACCAACAGCACCAACAGTAAGCACTGCATCTGCAGATACAGTTACAGGAACAGCTGAGGCTGGAAGTACGGTAACGGTTACAGATAGTAATGGAGACGAAATAGGAACGGCTACTGCTGATAGTGATGGAAACTATAGTGTTACACTATCTCCAGCGCAATCTGATGGATCTACCCTAACAGTTACGGCAACAGATGCCACTGGAAACGAAAGTGAAGAAACAACAACTACTGTAGATGCGTTAGCACCAACAGCACCAACAGTAAGCACTGCATCTGCAGATACAGTTACAGGAACAGCTGAGGCTGGAAGTACGGTAACGGTTACAGATAGTAATGGAGACGAAATAGGAACAGCTACTGCTGATAGTGATGGAAACTATAGTGTTACACTATCTCCAGAACAATCGAATGGATCTACTCTAACAGTTACGGCAACAGATGCCACTGGAAACGAAAGTGAAGAAACAACAACTACTGTAGATGCGTTAGCACCAACAGCACCATCAGTAAGCACTGCATCTGCAGATACAGTTACAGGAACAGCTGAGGCTGGAAGTACGGTAAAGGTTACAGATAGTAATGGAGACGAAATAGGAACGGCTACTGCTGATAGTGATGGAAACTATAGTGTTACACTATCTCCAGAACAATCCAATGGATCTACTTTAACAGTTACGGCAACAGATGCCAGTGGAAACGAAAGTGAAGAAACAACAACAACAATAGTTCTGGGCATTACCCTCGTAGGACCATCCGATAATCAAACAGGTACTAACTTATTTGATGCTGGTGATCATGGTTGGGCTACACTAGATGAAAGTCTTTCAGCTGGTGAAAGGTTAACCTTAACTAATGCATTCTTATCAAGTTTAGTTGATGCTATGCCCGATAACTCTTATATAATTATTGGTCTTAAAAGTAGCACATGGTCAAGCACTATCAATGATGATGACATCTTTGATAATAACTATAATGGCTTTAAGGGTAGGGCTTATTTAAAGATAGAAAAATATGATAGCAGTAATTCTGGTATTATCAGAATGTCTTTAGGAGCTAATGGTACTAACTCATCATCCGTAGACGTTGGAAGTGGTGGTTCAATAAATAGTGGTTATAATGCATTCATTGAAATTTCTGCAGATGGTAATAACATACGTTTAGGCCAAGGTCTCCTTACTGCTAATGGTGGAGATGACCCAGCTACAACACCCTATTGTGATTGGAGTGATATTTCTTCTACTAACAAAGCTCAAACAGGTGATCAAGATTTTGGTATAACATCACTAGATGTTGTAATTGGTGGTGGTGGAAACTCCTCTGATAGTATCAAAACACACGGAGGTATGAATACTGCTCCTGTAGAATGGATAATAATGTCTCAAATAGGAGTACCTTCAACACCTTGTACAGCACCCACATCTCAAGCCACTTCTGCAGTATTTGGTACAGAGACTACTTCAACGCTTAACCTAGAAAGTTTTACAGCGCCATCGGGAGGCGCAGTTGGATATGCTATTTATATTAATAATAGCAACTCATTTACAGCACCATTAAACGGAGTTGAGCCAACGGCAGACTTATCATGGAATGGTTCTGGACAACAGCCGGTTTATTTTGGAACTTCGGCTTCACCAAATATTACTGTTACAGATCTAGATCCAGGAACTACTTATTACTTCCAAGTCTATGCATACAATAATTCTTCTGGAACAGAGACCTATGAAACTACAGGCTTGAATGCCAGTGATGATACCACAGCTCCAGTGATTCCGGGTATTACTTTAGAAGGACCTAATGCTAATCAATCAGGAACAAATTTATCTGACGTAGATGATTGGGGTTGGGCATCACTTAATAACCCACTTGGAGCTGGAGAACGTGTTGTATTTAATAATGATTTCATGCTAGATATTTTCTCATCTATGCCCGATAATTATGTTGTTAGAATTGGTTTAAAAGATGGTTCTTGGGATAATTCTGAGGGCAATGGAAGGGATGGATTCTTAGGAGGTACATTCTTCTTAATTCGAAGAGAATCAGTAGATAGTGGTTCTATAAGTTTTTGGGTTAATGGTCTACCATCACAAGTCTTCAACCCGTCTGCAGTTACTCTTTCTAGTTCTATCCCACTTACAAATAAGTTCTCAGCTTTCATAGAGCTTGATGCTCCTGGAGATAAAATTAATATCGGACTTAATTCTACTGATTTTTCTGATGAATTGGATGTATATTCTACCGCATATTGTGATTGGACTGAAAATGCTAAAGCAACAACTAATAATCAGATTGGATATAATATATCTACAGTAGATGTAATGATTAGGGGTGCAGCTGAAGTTAATAACCAAGTAGGTTTCGATGCTGCTGATGTAGACTGGTCAGAGATTACACAGGTAGCTGTTCCATCACCCGCTCCAACAGCTCAAGCCACTTCTGCAGTATTTGGTACAGAAACCAGTACGTCACTTAACCTAACAAGTTTTACAGCTCCAGCAGGAGGCGCAGATGGGTATGTTATCTATGTTAATGATACCAATTCCTTTACAGCACCAACAGACGGAGATGAGCCAACGGCAGACTTATCTTGGAGTGGTTCAGGACAACAAGCAGTTTATTTTGGAACTTCGGTCTCACCAAATATTACTGTTACAGATTTAAATCCAGGAACCACTTACTATTACAAAGTCTATGCATATAAAAACTGTTTAGAATCGGAAACTTATGAAAACATAGGACTAAATGCCAATGATACTACTGCTCTAGGGGTTTTAACCATCACAGGTATTACAGGAAACAATAAAGTATATGATGCTACCACAGCTGCAACTTCCTCAGGAACAACTACTTTAGTAGGAGTAGCATCAGGAGATGATATAAGTCTGGGTGGTAGTCCAGTATTTACCTTTGCAAGCGTAAATGTAGGTACTGGTATTACGATTAACACTACAGGATATACTTTAAGTGGTACAGATGCAGTAAAATATACCCTAACACAACCTACCTTATCAGGAGATATTATACGTCGTTCAATCACATTAACTGCCAGCAATCAAGAGAAAGATTACGGCGATGTGCATGATTTAGGTGATACAGCATTTACAACACTTGATTTAGATGGAGATGCGATTCTTCCTAATGGAGAGGTTGTGACCAATGTGACGATCAACTCAGCAACTGGAGTAGACTCCTCGACGACTTCTGATGTTGCTACTTATACGGATGAAATCGTAATATCAGGTCCAGTGGCTGGGTCTGATGGAACTGGAGACGGATTCCTTGAGTCTAATTACGATATTTCTTACGTCGCGGGCGACCTCACCGTGAATCGCAGAGCGGCTCAGATTATCGCGTCTGTCCAGGAGAAAGATTACGGCTATGTGCATGATTTAGGTGATATCGCCTTTACAGTAGTGGATCGGGATGGCGGAGCGCTTCCGAATGGTGAGACTGTTAACACTGTCACTTTGATTAGTGAGAATGGAATTGATGCATCTACTGATGCTAACGTTGGAACATACGCTGATAATATTTCGGTCACTCCAACGAGCACGAACGATCCAACGATTACCGGTTCAGAAAACTTCAATCAAGAGAACTACACCTTTAGTTACGATACGGCAGATTTAACAATTAATCAGGCGAACTTAACTGTAACAGCAGATGCAGACCAAACCAAAGTGTATGGGGCAACAGATCCAACACTTACCTACTCTATTACAGGATTTGTAAATGGAGATACAGAGGCAGATTTAGATACTGGAGTTAGTATCTCAAGAGCCGCAGGAGAAGATGTAGGAACGTATACCATTACACCATCTGCAGCAGCAGATAGTAACTATACGGTAAGTTTTGTAACCGCAGACTTTACGATTACCCAAGCAGCGTTAACCGTAACCGCAAGTGATCAAACCAAAGTGTATGGTGCAACAGATCCAGCACTTACCTACAGCATCACAGGATTCCAAGGTACAGATACAGAAGCAGATTTAGATACTGGAGTTAGTATCTCAAGAGCCGTTGGAGAAGATGTAGGAACGTATACCATTACACCATCTGCAGCAGCAGATAGTAATTATACGGTAAGTTTTGTTACCGCAGACTTTACGATTACCCAAGCAGCGTTAACTGTAACCGCAAGTGATCAAACCAAAGTGTATGGTGCAACAGATCCTGTTCTTACTTATACAATCACTGGATTTATAAACGGAGATACTGAAGCAGATTTAGATACCGCAGTAAGTATCTCAAGAGCCGCAGGAGAAGATGTAGGAACGTATACCATTACACCATCTGCAGCAGCAGATAGTAACTATACGGTAAGTTTTGTAACCGCAGACTTTACGATTACCCAAGCTACCTTAACAATCACAGGATTAGTTGGTAAGAATAAAGTTTACGATGAAACAACAGTAGCTACTTCCACAGGGATTGCTGCTCTTGCAGGAGTTGTATCTAATGACGATGTGAGCTTAGGAGGTTCTCCAGTGTTTACTTTTGAGGTTCCTGATCCGGGTATTTTTATTATGATTACCACTACAGGATATACTATTACTGGTTCTGATAGCGGAAACTATATCTTAATCCAACCAACTTTGTATGCGGATATTACAGATCCAGATGAAGATTGTGATGGTGATGGAATTATTGACACAGAAGATACTGATTTTAGCTCTTGTGCTTCAGCAATTAGAAATACAACGAGATATGGTTTTTCACCTAATGAGGATGGAATTAATGATGTTTGGTTCATAGAAAATATTTTTGCGTATCCAAACAATACGGTGAAAGTTTTCAATAGATCAGGGAAGTTAGTCTTTAAGCAGCGAGGTTATCAAAATGACTGGAATGGAGAATCAAATCAGGTTTCCAGTGGTAGAAGTGGAAATAAACTACCTGCAGGTCCATATATTTTTATGTTAGATTTAGGAGAAGGAAACGAACTCATCAGAGGATGGCTTTATATAAATTACTAAACATAAAAGTTAAATGACTTATCGATTTAAAAAAATAATAAAAATGAGAAAATCAATCATAACAATTATCGTATTTACCTTGACTTTTATATTAACCAATAAAGCCGAGGCACAACAAGATCCAAATTTCACTTTGTATAATTTTAATATGAATATCATTAATCCTGCCTATGCGGGAATAAAGGATAGTCCAGAATTTAATTTGGTGTATAGAAGTCAATTTATAGGAATAGATGACGCTCCCAGAACAGTTTCTATGGCTTATTCAAAAAATGTTGGGAGAAATCTTGGGTTAGGGGTTTCTTTAATAAATGATAAAGTTTTTATTTTAAAGCAAACAGACATGGCTGTTGATATTTCGTACAAAATTCAAATGTCTGAACAAACCAACTTATATTTTGGACTAAAAGCAGGAGGAGGGTTTGTCAACATAGATCTTACAAGAGCCTACGATGGTGGAGATGATCCTTTGTTTTTAGAGAATCAAGATTTTTTCAATCCTCATTTAGGAGCTGGAATACATATTCAGAATGAGAAGTTCTACATTACAGTTTCAACTCCAAATTTTTTGAAAGGGAAACGATATGAGAAGCAAGGTAATACTCCAAGTATTGCTGTTGATAATTCTCATTTTTATATAGGAACAGGAGTTAACATCTGGCTTGATAGATATTTAATGCTAACACCGATGTTTATGATGCGAAATGTAGAAGGTGCACCAAATAGTTTTGATATGGGAGCCACATTAGATATTCAGGAAAAATTAATTATTGGAGGGAATTATAGGTATGAAGAAATGGTGTCACTTTACACGCTTGTTAAAGTAGCAAATAAGCTAAAATTAGGAGCTGCGTATGATATTACCAGTTCTGACTTTTATTTAACCAAGAATGGAGGATCTTTAGAATTTATACTTAAGTATCAATTTTAAAACTAAAAATATGCTATTTAAAAAAAACCAACTTTTAGTATTCTTATTCACTATAATTTTCTCATCATTCACATTCTCTCAAATTACTTGCAATGATACGTCTTGGGGTAAAGCTATAGATTTTAGTGGTTCTAACGAACATGCTAAACAGGTTAATCCAAGTTCTAACAATCTACCTGTAAGAATGATAGACTTTGCTACTACGGTTGATGGACCTGATTCTAGTGATAAAACAAGTAACGATGATTCTGCCGCACCTTGGGCGGTCGCTATAGTATTCAAAATAGATGGATATAATACTAATCAACATATCTGGAATAGTGGAGAAGGAGCTAGTACTAATAATGATAACATTTATTTAAGACTATCTGCCGCAAAATCTTTATTTCTTGGATGGGGTAGAGAAGGTGATGGCTATAATGAGGTTAGGATTGCTAATCAGAATGTCTCATCTTCTAATTGGTATGGTGTTTATATAGCTCATAAAGGAGCAAGATATAACGCTTCCAATGCTACTGCTGCTAACTTAGCTGATGCTTTTGATATTAGAATAATGTCATCAAGTGATAACTTTAATAGTGTAGGATCTAACTTATGTACTAGTGCTAATTGGACTTCTACTGGATATACAATGAAAAAGTCTGTTGCTGGAGATTTCACTATTGGTGGAAGAGGTTCTAATAGAAGTTTCCGTGGTAAGGTAGCTTCATGTGTTGTAACAACTCTAAAAAGAAATCGAACTTTACCTACTGATGCTGAAGTAAAGAAAATCCTTATTGACCCAATAGGTTGGGTAACTGATTATAAAATTGGAGAATCATATAGAAAATCTAATTCTGTTGATAATACAAACAATTTTCAGTTAAATAGTACTGACCCTCAAAGAGCAACACAGGTTTGGTTAATGGGTGATGGTGCTTCTGATTCTTATTCTAATTTCATTAGAAACTACATTAATACTAGTGACCAGAATGATGCTAAACTACAATTAAATAGTATGGTCTCAAATGATTTTGAAACCGTGAGTATTGATGGTCTTGAACAAGTTGTATGTAATCAATGGCAAGGTGGTCAAAGTACAGATTGGGGCACAGCTACTAACTGGAGTTTTGGTTCAGAACCAAGTGAAAGTGATAACATAAAAATACCATCTGGTATAGATGCAATAATTTCAGAAAATGAAGATAAAGTTGTTAATAGTATTACAGTAGATAGCGGTGGCTCGCTTATCTTGTCCAAAAATAGTTCTCTTTCTATTACTGATAGTTTCACAAACAATGGCACGGTTACTTTAAACTCAGATTCAGAAAAATTCTCATCGTTGATTGTTGGTGGTTCTTCATCTGGTAACATTGTATACAAACGTTATGTTAATACCGAAGGCTCGGGTGAATGGGATTTAATCGGTTCTCCTGTTGATGGGCTTTCGATTAGTGATTTTGTTACTACAAATACCACAAGTTCGCCTGCAACTCTAGCCACTAGTAGTTCAGTTTATGCTGTTGGGTTTTATGATAACAGCGATGATAGTTGGACGAACTACACAACATCCACAGTTGGTGATGCAGGTAACTTTGATATTGGTAAAGGATATCAAATGGCCTCAGTAAATGGGGGAACAGGATTACTTTCTTTCACTGGAACTGTAGCCACAACCGATCAAACACAGGCTATTATTAATAACAATGGTAATGGCAGTGGAAAGCGTTGGAATTTAGTTGCCAATCCTTTTCCTTCTTATCTTAATGCAAATAACAATGCAGATGGAACTAACAATTTTTTGAAAGTTAATCTAGCTTCAGGAGTAATTGATGCTACTTATTCGGCTATTTATGGCTGGAAAGCAGATGGCACTGGATACGCTATTTATAATAATTCATCCTCAGCAACATATATTGCACCTGGACAAGGTTTTTGGGTGGCAGCAGCCAGTACATCTTCAGCAAATTTAAGCTTCACTGAAGCCATGCAAACAGCTACAGGAGGTGATGATTTTATTGCTGGAAGAACAACTTCTACGAGTTTTGAATTGGTATTAGACATGCATAATGATGATATAAAAGTATCGGACACTAAATTTTATTTTAAAGAAGGATTGACTTTAGGATTAGACCCAGGATATGATGCAGGGGCATTCAATCAATCTTCAGGTTTAAGTTCAAGACTTGTAGAACAAGACAACGGAGTTGGTATGGGTATCAATGCAATGCCTGTAGATGTTTTAAGTAACGTAATAGTTCCTCTTACCATAGAACAAGAAGCTGGGATTGCACTTAAAATTCAAATAGCGAATAGTACGATTCCAGAAGATATAAATGTGTACCTGGAAGATGCAATGGAAAACACCTTTACACTTCTTACCAATGAGAGTTTTGAACTCTTAACGCAAACAGCCTTAAGTGGTACGGGAAGGTTTTTTATTCATTTTACTTCAAGTACACTCTCCACAGATACAGCAGGCAGTACCTCATTATTAACCGCCTATAAAGGAAAAGGAAATGCCTATATCTCTGTAGAAGGATTGCAGCAGTTCTCAGAGCCAGCACAGCTAACGCTTTACAATGTGTTAGGAATGAAAATACTTTCAAAAAACATCCAAAACCCTTCACAAAAAGAGATGCTTTCTACAGTAGGAATGAAGACCGGAGTCTACATACTAAAAGTACAGGCAGAAAACATTGTTTTCACTAAAAAATTAATAATAGAATAAAAACTCTTTATGAAAAAATCAGAAAACTCACTTGAAAACACCAAAGATATCAGTAGAAAAGAGGCCATAAAGAAAATGGGAAAGTATGCTGCGCTAACAGCAATGGGTACATTTATGATTCTAAGTCCTAAAAAGGCACAAGCGCAGTCTCCAGACTCTCCACCTTCACCGGGAGAATTTCTTAGTTAATAGAACATAAAAAAATGAATTGTAAAAATGCTATTTAATATAATAAAGGATTACAGATAATTTGCTGCATTCAAAATTTTGAGTACTTTTATAATTTTGTAACAGATCTAATTAATTATATATGAGTAGTTCCTTGCTATCTAAAACTATTGAAGATAAAAGGTATCTTTGGTTGGAGAGAACTAACCAGTATGTAGTGTTGGAGCAAGAGGCCTTTACAGTTGCAGAGAAGCTTATTAAAGGAGAAACCCCAGAGACAATTGCAACACATCTTGAAACAGCATTCTCGGTTCCATTTGAAGCGGCTCTGAAGTTTGTAAAAGAGTTAGAAGATCAAATTTTAAACTCATCAACAAAAGGTCAAGAGAAAAGTATTAACTATTTATCAAAGACCACAATTCCAAGTGATTTTGAGATTACAACAACCTATCAAGTTAACAATACACTTATAAAAGTCTTGTATAAGAGTGATGTAGAAGCTTCTTATATTCATCCTAAATTTGGACACTTAGAAACTGATAAACTAAAGAAAGGAACTGACTTTAAGGTTTTTATAAATCACAATAAAATCTATTTAGCAATTAATAACAAGGTAAGATACGGATGGTCTAAGGAGGAAATTCATTATTTTCAAGGCAAGTTTTCCATGGAGTTTATACAAGCAATGTATGATAAAGAGGAATCTGAATGGATGGGTGTTTTTCATGCATCAGCAGTAAGCAACCAACAAAAGGCAGTACTCTTTTTAGGTGACTCGGGAAATGGTAAAAGTACTTCCTTAGCACTTCTTCAGAAACACGGATTTCAGTGCATGGCTGACGACTTTGTGCCAATTGCAGCTACAAATAAAGAAGTGTATCATTTTCCTGCAGCCATTTCTGTTAAAAACAGTAGTTTACAAACATTAGCACCCTTGTATCCGATATTAAATGATACAAAAGAATATCATTTAAAACGGTTAAATAAGAGAGTTCGTTATTTACCGCCAAATTATACAGATACTCAAACCCACCTTGCTTGCAAGGATTTGGTATTTATAAAATACCAAAAAGATGCTGCATTGTCATTTTCTAAAATATCTAAACAAAAGGCTTTCGAGCAGTTGGTACCTGATTCTTGGTTATCCTCAAAAAAAGAAAATGCTACTAGTTTTTTAGAGTGGTTTGCTTCCTTAAACTGTTATCAAATCACCTATTCACAAACTAATGAAATGGTAGCATCAGTTTCTAAAATATTTAATAATGACGTATAAAGAAACGCTATATTTCGTCGCAAAATGTTTGACAATTTCTCTAGAACATAAGAATAGGGAAGAAATTGAAAAACAGTTGCAATCGAATAATATAGATTGGGATGCGGTTGTAAAAGTAAGTACTGCTCATTATGTTTTTCCTGCTTTGTATTGCAATATGCAAAGGGCTAACTTTTTACACTATTTACCTGAAGAGTTAGTTACTTACATGGAACATATCACCAATTTAAATAGAGAGCGGAACGAAGAAATTATTACACAAGCTAGAGAATTAAATACTCTGTTATTAGCAAATAATATTATGCCCATTTTTTTAAAAGGAACTGGGAATTTATTAGCAGGTATCTATGATGATATCGCTGAGCGTATGGTAGGAGATATTGACTTTATTTTTTCAAAAGAAGATTACCCAAAAGCCATTATTATTTTAAGAGAGTTTGGGTATACTGAAGTGAGTAAATATGACTACTACTTTCCATATGAAAAACACTACCGAAGACTTCAAAAAGAGAATAATATTGCAGCTATTGAAATCCACTCAGAAATATTGGGGATAGAAAAATATAGAAAAGAATTTAATTACAGTGTTGTTGAAAAAGATTCTCAAGTAATTGATGAGATCAGAGTGTTGAGTTATGCAAATAAATTAAACTTATCCATCATTGCATATCAAATTAATGACAGTGGTTTTTATTATAAAACTATGGCCCTAAGAAATGCTTACGATGTTTTTTTATTGTCTAAAAAAACGATTGCAAAAGAGGCAGTGAATGCATTAGATAAACTAACCAATCCTTTGAATTGTTTTTTAGCAGCGTGCTATGAGATTTTTAGTAAAGTAAATAGTTTAGAATACACTAACACAAAAGCGACAACCTCTTATTTAAGTATTTTTAATCGTCAGTTTATAAACCCAAAAGCGACAAAAAAACGACAGAAACTTTTAAAGATCTTTTTATTTACTAAATCGAGGTTAAATATTCTTTATAAAGCTGCAGTATATAAAAAGTATCGAGTTTGGCTATTTAAAAGAGTATCAGATAAAAGCTGGCAAAAAGAAAAATTAATTCAGTTGGGTTTTAAAAAGTAGGGGTGTAAAAATCTACTTTACTGATGGCGCAGGGTTTTATAACTTACTTACGTTAGCTACAACTTAACTTTTGAGGTGTTATCTGACTCTAATCTAGATTTTTTATGCCTCCCCAATACCCTTTGAAGCAGTTCTAAAAAACAAAAAATCCGAACAATATGTTCGGATTTTTTTGTGGTACCTCCAGGAATCGAACCAGGGACACAAGGATTTTCAGTCCTTTGCTCTACCAACTGAGCTAAGGTACCTTTGTACTTAGCGGTCGCAAATATAAAGCGAGTTTTT
>Ga0228639_1000921_pt1 | contig 12880 bp, 6 predicted proteins | sample 50DmetaG_FD_190532 | JGI IMG/M metagenome (GOLD analysis project Ga0228639, IMG submission 190532) | Seawater microbial communities from Monterey Bay, California, United States - 50D | ecosystem: Environmental > Aquatic > Marine > Coastal | place: USA: California | collected 2016-10-18
TCATGCCACCCGGCCGTCGTGCTGCCTCTGCCTGAGCCCATCCCAGTGACTCACCTAAAGCATCGAGGCGGTCGAGCGGGATCTGCGGAGGCCGTTCTGGCAGCTGTTCCAGTCGCTTCCCTATTTGAGTAATGAGTGGCGTCTTGACTTCCTCATCTCCTGATAGAAGTGATGCTATTTCATCTACTCGTTCAACAGTTGATAGCTTGGCAAGCTCTGCTTTTCGTACAAGTAACTCCTCACGTGAATCGGCAATTGAAAGGGCGTACCAGACACTCTGATCACATTCCTCAAGCAGTTTCTTTTCAACTTCAACGCTTTCGAGGCCATCAGGCTGAAGATTAAGAAGATTATGATCATAGCGAAGGTCATGGATCCCTGAGCTTAATGCAAGTGTTCCAGCGACGGCTGCCAACAACACAAGACGGGGGTGCTGTGCAAAGGGTCTCAACCAACTGTGCACAGGAACAGGTTCAGGAATTTTTCGCCCAAACCGACTGCGGTCGATAATTGCGATAACAGCCGGCAACACCATAAGTTCAGCTGCACAGCAAAGCAGAATGCCACCGCCTGCAATCAGTCCTAACTCAGCAACACCCACAAAGCTGGTTAAAGCTGCCGAGAAGAATGCGATCGATGTCGTTATCGCACCAGTAAGAATACTTGGCCCTACAGAACTGCTCGTTTCTATAATGGCAGACTCGCAATCATACCCTTCACGACGCATCGCGAGATACCGACCGATGTAGTAGGTACCATAATCAATCCCCACGCCAATCATGGTGACCGTGAATGTAACGCTGAGAATATTCAGATGACCAACACTTCCAGTGGCCCACGCAAAAGCCCATGCCATGCCTATCACCAGGACACCGTTAGCCATTAGTGCATGTCGAATACCTCCAAAACCGGCCACGATAACAATCGCCACAGCCGCAAGTGACAGCCCACTTGCCCACACCATTGACTGTTGGCTTGAACGCATCTCATCATCTTCCATTACTGGCAGTCCAGTAAGTCCAATGGTTGCATTCGCGTGTCGTTGTGAAACAACATCGATCTCTTTTCGCAAGGTATCCGTTGCTACTGAAGCACCTGAAAAACCTTCCTCTTCTTTGGCCAAACGCAGCAAAACAAAACCCAGTGTTCCCTCTTTTGCCAAAAGGTACTGACTGGAAAGATCGCGAAGTGTTGACAGGCTCCCCGGCATACTTGGCCATGGTGAAACATAGTCTTCAGGTAATAACTCATGGAGCCGTCCTCTTTCAGCGGCCTCCAAACTTACCAGCAGGCTTTCACTATATCGCTCAAGGGTCTGGATCGGTGGTTCATCGTGTTGCATCTCTGTGTGTTGTCCAGAAACAACAGTAGCTGCCAAACCACCAACCATCGTGCCGACTTTCAGTTGGCTCCAGCCTCCGGCCAGAACCGGTTCAGTACGGCCTATAAAACGATCGATTGAGGCCAAGTCTTGTGGAGAAACGTAGTGAAGCCCCTTGGCACGAATTTGAGTGAGATCAACTTCATGAAGGATTGAATAAAAGAGATCACTCTTCTGAGAGAGTTGCTGTGAAAGATCTTCCAGAGCAGCCACGGTTGCCGACCGATTCGTACCTTCAACCACAACAACAGCGTCGTCATCCTCACCAAATTCATGGATATAATCGATCCATAATTTGTTGTATTCACTATCAGGATCAAGGAGATCAACACGGCTGACCTTGTATCCTAAAGATTGCGAGGTCCATACTCCCGCGGCCCCTGCCGTCAGCACGGCAACGGCCAGAATAAGCCACGGCCGTGCGAGACACTGTTCTGCCCAAGCAACCATGAGGCGGCTCAGCAGGCTCTTCCCATGGCCGGTTGATTTTTTTTTATTCAGTCGCAAACGACTCATTTTCCCAGAGGAACGTTTTGATCCTCCTTGCGTGACGGAATTATCTTCAGGGTGATCCGACATGGAAAAAGGGTGCGGCTACCTTCCGGAGATGCTGCGTACTCGAATTCAAAAATCTCAATAAAATAGGTGAGGCGAGAGCATAGAGATAGGAACCAGCCGGGCCAAGACCTCATCAACCAGTCAAATGGCGCAGGATGCGCAAGAATGCCAAATTATTACGAATTTTCATTGGCCCACATGGCATGAAACATCCGAGAAATGGGTAGGTCAGAGATCAGCACAACTGGCTGACTGACATCTTAGGGGTTTTGGTAGGGGGGCAACTTATGCAGAAAACGCTGCGTCGCAGCGTCGTTGTGGCAACAATGCCAACGATCGCTTCTTTTCTTTTCATCTTGACATGCGTTCTCTGGATAGACAGCTCGGTCTGTTGTGCCGCATCCAAAGAGCCCGTCCATTCATCACAGAACAAATTCATTGCTCCTGGAACCGACTGGGGAAGTTCAAGTCGGCATGCACGACGTCGAGCAGAAGAGTCACTGCCACTCCATAAGATGTCAAAATCTGATCAGCTGGCAATTCAAAAATCTCTTCAGTCAACCACGTTGTACCGTAGGCTTCCTGTAGAACTTTTTGCGTGTGACGGCAACCTTCTGGGTTTTTCTCTCGATAAGCCAGAAGCCATTGTGGATATCTGGAGATTGCTTGGGATTAGCAGACTATCTTTAGATCCTACTGGACCTGATCAATGGCAGTTCGCCGATGGCTATGGCACTGTCGGTCAATTACGACTCGCTTATCGTGAACGAAGACAACATGGAGGCATGCTTGTCTTTCACGGAAAGGGTGCCTACACAGGTCCCCTCTCACCAAAAAACCTAACGGGTGGATGCGTCCTCATGGTTCGGTATCGTGAAGCTGAACCCACTGTTGACGGGAGGCTGCGTCAAGCCATTCAGGTCGATGCTTTTCTGGACATGGACGGAATTGGTCTTGAGATCGTAACCCGCACACTCCAGCCTCTCATTGCTCGATCGGCTGCAGCCAATCTTCATGAAATCTGTCTTTTTATGGCTAGCCTCTCCGATGCGGCTCTGGCGAACCCACATGCTGTCGCCACGCTCGCTGGAAGACTCACTCGAACCTCTGAACCTGATAGAAAAACCTTGGCGGCGATTGCCAGTACAGTTGGCACCCGTCGAAATGTTCAACATGCTCGTCCCAATCACCTTGCTGACAATGAAAGCAATGTAAATGCTGATCAAGTCTCAGTCGACCTCGCATCCCGATGGCTACCGTCAGATGAACTTGACCATTTCCAGAAACAATAAAAAATTGGTTTTCGCGAGGCCTTGATAATGAACAAAGGCGCATGGCTGAAGATCGTTCGCATTACGAACGAGCATCTGGCAGCCCACCAAGTGTTGCAAAAAGTAGTCGTCGTTGGACTTGACCTGAAGAGTCACGAGCGAGACCGAACCGATCGAGAACATCGTCATTGACCATACTCTGTATGTGCTCAGTCATAAGACCCTGAGGATTCTGACTGCCGCGAGCGGTTCGATCGAGCGACTGGCTTTCGAGGTTACTCACGCTGGTAAATCCGAATGCCGACCAATCAGCTTCCTGAAGTGGCTTTGTACTCACCATTCGATGAACGGCGCCACTCGTGTGCTCCGCATAGAGCACCTGACGATCGCCAATCTGTTCAGATTCTTTTACGAGCCAGGAACCACGGAATGGCACGCCCACAACAGACTGCTGGACAAGCTCACTAATAGCCGGAAGCTTGGGTTCATGCAGATCAGGTAATGCTTTGAGTGGCCTGAAAATATGCACTGCATCCAATGGAACTGATTCAACCGGAGTGCCCGGATCAGCAAACGTGTGAACCGAAACCTCGCTCTTTGACACGCCGACAAGATGTCCTGCAATCTGTACGGCTCTTCGAACGGGTGTCGCGTGATCAATTCTGCCGAGGCTACCAATACCACTCTCAACATCGAAAGAAAGCACTTCAAGATATTGGGCAGGTGGCTTCCATCTCGGCATTGGCATGACATCCGGAATAGCCACGGGGGGCTGCCCAACAAAAGGCTCCGGAAGAACAACCGGCAAATCAATGAAGTCACCCGGAAAGTCAACGCGTCCGTTCTGGCCACCACGATCGTGTGTCTGCACCGGAAGTGTCACGACACCTTGCTCTGGAAAGAACCCAAGTGCCAAATGATTACCATCGCCTCGACGCCAGCGGCTTCCGGTTATCTCAGTACTGCTACTCCTGTCATCCGTGAGTGAGTAGCGATGCACAAGCATCGGATTCATCGAATCAGAGACATCAAAAATTGAAACCTGAAGCCCCCCCATACGGCCCGTCATTTCATCTGCATCAGAGCCTACCGTCAACAAGAAGTTCTCATCGAGCGGCTGAATGTGATCGGAGAATCCTGGTACGTGAAGTTCACCAACCAACACGGGGTTGGTCGGCGAACTGAGATCAACGACAAAAAGTGGGTCTGTCCTCAGGAACGTTACAAAATATGCTCGATTTCCAGCAAAACGCACCGAGTAGAGATTTTCATTCGAAGCGAGGCCACGAAGAGCTCCAACCTCTACCAGGTTCTCTGTCTGGTGTTCGAAGACAAGAACACCACTGCCCTCATCCCATGTTTCAACAACAACCCGAAGAAAACCCTCGTGCTCGTCGACTGCAAATTGATTGAGAACGTTGCCACTGAAGCTTCCTTGGGCACCACGTGACACAACAGGCGACCCACTCGCATCAAAACCAAATGCCACTTTTGTGATATCCGTCGCTTGCTGCCCCAATGACACGATACCAACATCAGGTAATGAGGACGCAACGTATCCATCAAAGACATAGACGCTTTCGGTTGTTGCAAATACTTTGATGGAACCCTTTGTAAAAACTCCTATTGTTGCAGCTGGTTCCAACTCTTCACCCGAGACATCAAGTGCAGTGATTGTCGTAAGCTGTTGATAGTCTCCGGCTTGAGGCACATTGATTTCTTGTGGCCCAACAAGGCCCCTTACATTGAGTGGATTGCCGCTCGCATCAGTTTCATAAATCTGAGGAGTCATGGAATCGAGCAACCGCTGCCGCATCCTGACTGCATACGAATCAGCTGTTTCGTACGTTGCAGATGGCTTTGGTGGATCAACAACAGGAAACCATGGCCGGCGAAAATCAGGTGGTGAAAGCATGCGATGCGTATGGTTTTCATGGGGCCTGGCTGGCCCCACTACCCCACCGTTTCCTGAGTCACTTGAAACGAGTTCAGGATAAGGAGCATCAATTCGATGATTCAGCACGAGTCGCAAATGCCCATCAACCATCCGAGAGCTTACAAGTGACCCATCGATTGTGAGTCGGTTCATAACTAATACATCTGCAGGATCACTCACATCAAGAATCGCAATTGCCGTCTGTGGTCGACCAAGAATGGGCGGCCATATCTCACGCCTACTATCAGATGATCGCGCAGGTGACAGGTCGGTATGTTGCCTCGAAATTATCGTCAGCCTATCGCCGTACAGGTACATGCCAGCAGTCTGACCCATTGTCTCGACAGTAATCTGATCAAGCAGCTCAGTGTTCGACTCAGAAAAACCACGAATGATTGAGAGACGACCATGCGCGAGCGCGTAGAGTGTGTTGTTGTTTACCTCAACAAAATCGGCCTCATCAACTCCTTCAATCTGAGTATTGGTCGAAGAGGATGCCACTTCATCGAATGAGGCCTCGCTTGGAACAGCGGGGACTCCCATTTCACGGGCAATCGTAATGTCCCCAATCTTCGGCAGCCAAACATTCGGAAATGCTGGCTTACCAAATACATACTGCCATTGCTGCACAGCCTGCTCGATGAGCCAATCGGCGTACGCATCAACAGATGCAAATGTTTCACTGTGGGAACCAATCTCCAATGCCAGATCAGTCGTCCCAGTTTCAAAATCGACCGGAGTCGACTCCTGAGGAAGCGAGTTGCTCCCTGTCAGCATCTTCCTCATTTCAAGTTTTTCCGGAGAACGAATACCTTCGGAATGGTTACAGGAAGGATCCGATCGACGTCGGAGAAATGAAGAATATTTTGTACGAAAGCGGAAGAGGGGCATGCTGTTTCCTAGGGAATAAGTACAGATGTGTAAGAAGGTTCCTTCATGTAGAGATGTGAGCTACTCGCTGCCTCTACAATTTCCACTTATGGATGCCCCTGAACCCTTACAAAAATACTCCTTTTTTAATTAGGGATGTGATACGTGATCAATGGTCAAGCTGTTCAAAAATTTGATATAAAAAATGTGAATATTGCTAAGACTATTTTATCTCTGTTTCGGTGCTGGTGTTGTTGCCATCTTGAGTTGTGCTTGAGATGCCACAACATATGGTCGTTTGTACTCTGGCATATAACCCTTTGCTCCACGAACTGTAACTTGCTGGCCAACCATTGGAGCTAAATTGACACTGGTTGATGGAGTCACAAATACAAGAACATTGTTATTGATATCGACAATAGCCCACCGAGGTGCATCGGGCCTTCGTGACACGACCGTAGCCAGTCGACCATTGGTTTCAACATAGTCGGGAGGCGTCCAGGTATTCTGGCCATCTGCTGGCTTCCCACCAAGCATGACGCCCGGGCGGATAGGTCGACTCCCAATGCCGCCGAGACTCGACCACAGTGAACCAATACGCAATGGCGACGGTTCAACTTTATCACGAGCAGCAAGGGCGAGATGCCTTCCTTGAATCGTCTCGAATCGAGCCAGCCTGGCGTCAATTGCCTCAGCGCGAAGTCGCTCGGTGCCGGTCGAAGCACGAGCCGAAGCTATTCGCAAACGGTCTCGCAAGGTTTCTAGATCCCAATTTTGAGAAGGCCCCGTCACTGCGAGTGAAAGCGCCAAATCAATATCGGAGAGTTCATCCGTTGGCGCCATCTGTGGTCCAGCTTGAGGTGTTGCCGCAGGCTCTGGTGGACTCATGTCAAACAAACCACTCCCAACAGGCATCCAATCAGCTAAAAGGCGGTGTGCTCCCGAGATGCCACGAAGCTGTCCCGGTTCTTCAGGCACGTCAGGATCTTCTGCTGGAAGCTGACCGGCTACTGTCATCACCTCAGAAAGAGAATCACCAACCTCTCGCCAGGCATCAACAGCCTCACGAACCTTGACAATGCCTGCTGATGTTTCCTCTGAAGAGTTTTTGTTATCCGTTGCAATACTCGACGTTTGTGGGGCCAAGCCAATAGGCAAATCAAGATCATCTAAACGTGCCCAACGAAACTCACCTGCTGGCGGTGCCACTTGCAGCCATAATCCTTGATGCCTTCCTTCTTGTATTCGAACTTCATTGAGTACTCGCACCCGTTCGCCAGCTTCTAAACGGACCTGCGCAACATGCCGGAGAGCATTAATTTGTGAACCAATTCGTGAAACAGCGCCATCGGTAATGACAACACCAATTTCAGAATCTTCTTCAATCTTTCGATCAACATCAGCTGCGCGTAACCAACTAAAACTACCAGCGAGTGGTCGGACGGCACCGTACCCAGATTCGCTCACACTCCAAATTTCGAGTGTCTCGCCATGAATCAGCCGTGCAGTTGGATAGAAATCATCTCCGGGTCCTGCACGCAGATAGGTGTGAGATGTGACAACTTGAACCCGCCTGGGAAACTGTTGGCCCGTTGCAAGTTGATCTTTTGCGGAAACAACTTGAGAAAAAAGTGCGCACCATAAGCCCATCGCCAGAAAGACGATGCGTTTTCTGCACCAACAACTCCGGAAGGACTGGAGTTTAAAAAACAGGGTGGCAAACATCGGGTGGAGGATGGCACTCTTGTCCGTTATTCGCAACGCCAAAACAATGAATCAGAATTTGCCGAAAAATCCACTGTAGAACGTAAAAAACGCGTAGACGAGGCTTGGGCTACCCTCGTCTACGCGCTGCATAGTAGGAGGCATAAAACGCCGCTACTTCATTTCTTGTAGTCCAGGCAGACCAAGCGCTCAAGTGACGAATTTTTAATTTGGCTCAGGCTCGATCAAGGCGCGGATAGCAACACAAGAAGACCCTCTCGGGAGGGGGGTGTTCGGGGGGTTTAGCCGGGACTCGGAAAGCTACCGCGACAATACTAGTATGACAGCATGCCGTGCTGTCATCGCCATGACAGTACCCTCAGAAAATTTGTTTGTTTGAAAGGAATCATGACCACAACACAAACAGCGCGTGTTACTCCCAGAGATCTTTTGGGCGATCAAGAACTTCCTTCAAAATAAATAATTGCTTTCTGGTGGCAGGGTCTTTCAGCATTGCCGCAAGTCTGAAATCGGGGGCTTCCTCTTTTTGTTCCTGACCGCTTGTGTCCACCATTCTTTTCGTATTGTCTCGAAGATCGGCCCATGGACTCTCAACGACCCCGTCTGGAAGATGGTTGAGGCCTTGATCGAACACCTCATGGATATGGCGACTTATTTCGCCCTCTTCCTGAGGTGGAGACCGCGTTTGCTCTTCCTGTTGCACCAGAGTACGAGAAGTTGCTTGTTTTGATCGACCAACCTCGTCAGATATTGGCAGTGCGATAGTCTTGTCTTGAATACCTTCAACAGGAACTGGTGCTTGTTGCTTTGTTTGTATATATCGATTCAGAAAAGCACTGATCTCTGCTTCCACTGGATCAACTACTTCGTTCTGTTCTGGAATCTCATTTCCGTCAATCTCAGGTGGTGTTAAACGACCACATTCAGGACAATCAATAATTGCGAGGACGGGTGCTACAAATGATGCCCCGCAACCTCTGCATTGCCTTTTTCCGACACGTTCCTCAAGAAACATCTCAGGGTCTGTTTCTTTTTCATCGTTGTCAATAATGGCTCGCTCACGACCACCTACTCGACGAAAGAATGCAACCACCTGGGAGATGACCCAGATGAAAACAAAAAGTAGTGGCAAGACGGCTTCCAGCCAGTCAAAACCAGCCGCAAAAAGTGGATCGAACTGTGCGTAAACAAACATATGCTCTCTCCTTTCCTACTCCACGAGAATCACACGCGAGCACTCGATTGATGTGCCAGGCGCATTAGGCGGGCGATGCAACCGGCGAAGGCGTTGCCGCAATCGACCGTCTCATCTCAGTATCAGCCTGCAAATTCTTCAGTTTGTAGTAATCCAAAATCCCGAGCTTGCCGGTAGCCAATGCATCTGATGTTGCTTTAGGAACCTCTTCCTCGGCTTCGACGAGCGCTGCCCGGCTTTCTTCAACACCAGCAATCATCTCTTGCTCACGTGCAACTGCCATTGCGCGGCGACCTTCGGCTTTGGCTCGAGCGACGCGAGTATCAGCTTCGGCCTGGTCTGCCTGAAGACGAGCACCGACATTCACTCCTACATCGATGTCAGCAATATCAATAGAAACAATTTCAAAAGCCGTATTTGAGTCGAGTCGACGCGTCAGTACTGTTTTTGAAATGACATCAGGATTTTCAAGAACATCACTGTGTGTTTCAGATGAACCAATAGCTGAAACAATACCTTCTCCAACACGCGCGATAATTGTGTCTTCTGTTGCTCCACCAATTAATTGATTCAGATTGGTTCGCACAGTCACTCGTGCTCGGACCTTGAGTTGAATTCCATCTTTTGCAATGGCATCAAGTGTTTTTCGTCCACTCTTTGTTCCTGGGCAGTCGATCACTTTGGGATAGACGCTTGTTTGAACCGCCTCGCGAACGTTTCGGCCAGCAAGATCAATAGCAGTCGCTAGCTTAAAATTAAGTTCACTGATATTGGCCTTCGAGGCAGCAATAAGCGCCTGCACAATCAGAGGCACTCGTCCGCCAGCCAGATAGTGTGCTTCGAGGGCTTGCAGCGTTATACCGCTTTCATCTCCGAGGCCTGCTTGGACAGCCATGATTTTACTACGAACAATGACTGTTGGATTAACCTTCTTAAAGCTCATTGCGACAAGATCAAATAAACCAATCCCAGCACTTGAAGCGTATGATTGCAGCCAGAGACGAAGGTAGCGAGCAAGGAAGCCGAACACGATGAGTAGAAGAACAACGCCGACAACCAGAACGATGAGACCAGGCACACCCGACATGAAAAACTCCGTGATATTTTTCGTGGTATGTCGCCCCACATTTTTACGGGCAACCTAATACCTTGAAGCCTGTTTCGAATGAACCACTGAGTCAAGCGCCCGACGGCTTCTCATAATCATCAAATTTGAATTCTTCGAACGTTTTCGCGCTTGGAATCGGACTTTCATCCCTTTTTTCTTGCAGTGAACTGGTTATTTGGCTGTCCTCAGAAGGCTCGGGGAACGCCCGAAGTTCTGGCTTGGTTTCAATCGTTCGGACAACAACCGCCCTGCCTTCTGCACCCACGACCTCAATTACGGTTCCACTGGCAATCGGACCTGCTCGACTTACCGCCTCAATTTTTTCTTGAGAAATTTGCACTTGGCCCCATGGTAAAAGATCCGTTGTGACTCGACCCTGCCTACCGACAAACTGGCTCAACCGTTCTCTCTCTTCTCTACCCGGAACCAACTCGTGTGGCTCCGGAGGAGACGGCATGATTCGCCGACCGAGTGGCGTTGATGGAAAAAGATGAAAAGCAACAGCAAGCGTTGCAGGAACTGCGACTGCGGTGATGGCAAGTACGAGAAATCCAGAGCCAATGCCCTGCTCAACAAACGCCGTCGCAATCGCTGCCACAATCGCTGCGATACTGATAAATCCAAGGAGACCACCGGATGGAATAAAGACCTCAAGGACCATCACGAAGAGGCCAACAAAGAGCAAGCCAGTAATCCAGAATAGCGGACTCATATTGTCTCCTGCGAATACGGAACAACCATGATACGACCGGAACGTACCGCAGTAACGTGCACTGCCGTCCCTGATTCAATCAGCATGTCATCCGCATAGACATCGTGTAAATGATTTTCGATTTCAGCTTTTCCGGCCGGAGCCAAACGCGTCACAGTGACACCCGTTTTTCCAATTAGATGTTCGAATGTCACCTCTTCAGTCTTAGCATCACGTTCCGGTGGTACAAGGAGAACATGTCGCAGGACTGGTGTCGAGGGAAGCCAGCGTCGGACAACAACACCAAACGCAACAACGCCAACCCCTGCACCAAGAATACCTAGCAGTGAAACCTGTAGTTGTTGTACCTGATAACTGTTTGCTGGAAGCACAAAAGACTGGCTTGCCAACACCAACGAGGCGACGATAAGAAGCCCACCACCCAAACCAAGAATACCTATTCCTGGCACAACAAAAATTTCAGCAGCGAGACAGATGACTCCAGCCAGAAAAAGCATGACTTCCAACCAGCCGCTGGTTCCATTGAGATATTGGCTCCAGAAATAAATGATGAATGCCACCATGGCGATAAATCCACCAAACCCAAGTCCGGGTGTCTGTACTTCAATGTAAAGACCAACGCCCCCGATGAGCAGTAGAAGCCAGGCCAGGCCAGGGCTCGCAAGTGCATCAAGCAACCGGTCAGCCCACCCAGGTTCGATACGTGTTATGTCGTCACCGAGCCCATAGCGTTCTGCGAGTTCAGAGAACGAGGTCACGGGCTGATCTGTTAATCCGTAGGCTTCAGCCTGAAACCCATCAACGAGCAGCGGGCCGGGAGCAAGGTCTTGTTGTTTCTTCCACGAAGCCTTGTCTTTTCTTGCAAGGAGTGTACTCGAACTGAAATACTCCGTTCTTCCCGTGGACTGCTGAACAAATCTGCTTACCTCGTACTCCGGTAAGACAAGCGCAAGAGGGAGTGATTCTAACGTCTTTAAATTGCCCTGCATTATCTTTTGCCATGCTGCCTCAATTGCATCAGCCTGGCGAGCATCAATGGTCGCTGCACCTTCCCCCCCGAGAACAGCTGTCTCATTCATAACAACATCATCACATGCTAGCGCAATCAGGGCAGCATCACTACGCGCCTGATTTGGGATATATGCAACAGTCTTTACTTCAGCAGGATTGATTTCACGTAACCAACGTGCAAGCACAAGGCTCTGCTCGGGTGATCCGCCAGCCGAGTCAATCCTGAGACAAAGGAAATTTGCTTTTGAGGTGATCGCTTCCTCAAGCCTGACGCGAACCCTTGCGACGCTGTCACTGGAAATTGGTCCAGAGAGGCTTACTACAGCAGCCTTCCAGCCCCGCTCCACTGATGGATCGAGTACAAGTTGTCCAGGATTGATGTCGAGACGTCGTGCCAGATCGGCTGTGCCCTCAACAAGTAATTGCGCAATACCAATTTCACGACACCGACGCCCAGATAGAACAAGAGGTCGAGGACCCACATCCTCAACCCGCAGGACCTGAACTTCTTCCCGAAGAGTTGGCACGCGTTCTGACAGAACAATTTGGTCACCAACTTCCGTTATGGCACGGACAACGCGTACAGAAGGATCCACGAGAGCGACAGCAAGGGGCGGTGGAACTGTCCGACGTCGACCAGCAATATCTTTGTATGCGGCACGCACTGTCTCATCGACTCTTTGTTTATTTCGACCCACCGGTCCAAGTAATGCATCAGGGGCCATTACAATGTCTTCGCAAGCAAGCGCAACCAGAACAGCATGGCCTTGAGCACCATCGGGCAGGTATGCGATTGTCTTCACATTCGCCATCTGTGAATTGGTTAAGAATCGTGCCAATTCCAGAGATCGCCCAAAGTCACTATCACTGGCGTATTCGTCACTGGTTGCATCAAATTGAAGAACCAGTTGACCGCGCCGGCCTGATGGACTCTGCAGGCGATCCAGCTGTCGAAGAATAGCTGCTTGAATAGCGGTATCACGGCCGCCGGTTATAGGCAAACGCACCGCGACACTGACTGTTGAAACTTCGACTCGCTGAGAGGGCTCACGACCTGCTGTTGGCGGCAGAGCAGGCTGAACACCCTTGTTCCCTACACCCTGCTCTGGTGCT
>Ga0228639_1000935_pt1 | contig 12783 bp, 11 predicted proteins | sample 50DmetaG_FD_190532 | JGI IMG/M metagenome (GOLD analysis project Ga0228639, IMG submission 190532) | Seawater microbial communities from Monterey Bay, California, United States - 50D | ecosystem: Environmental > Aquatic > Marine > Coastal | place: USA: California | collected 2016-10-18
AAATCTACTGCTGTTAGGGGTTTAGCTAGTTTATTACCACCTATAAATTCAGTTGAAGGATGTCCAGTAAACTCGAGATCATTGGATGAAATACCGCCTTGGTCAGAGAATACTTCAAAAAAGATCGCTGAAATACCAATGCCAGTAGTAGATTTGCCCTTAGGCATAGGTGCAGATCGTGTTACAGGAGCGTTAGATATCGAGAAGGCACTCGTAGACGGAGTTAAATCTTTTCAACCCGGGCTTTTGGCAAAAGCAAACCGTGGGTATTTATATATAGATGAAGTTAATCTTTTAGAAGATCATATTGTTGATTTACTTCTGGACGTCTCACAATCGGGTGAAAACGTCATCGAAAGGGAAGGTTTATCAATTCGCCACGCCTCAGATTTTATTTTGATAGGATCCGGAAATCCTGAAGAAGGCGAGCTTCGCCCCCAATTACTAGACAGATTTGGTTTATCAGTTGAAGTCCTTACCCCTCAAATCGTTAAGGAACGAATTGAAGTTATAAAACGTCGCGACCTATTTGATCAGGATCCTGAAAAATTTCAAAATGATTGGAAAAAAGAAGACAAGAAAATTTGCAAAAAAATTATAGCTGCTACAAAAAATATTAGTAAAATACAAACACCAGAAAGTATTTTAGAATTTTGTGCGGAAATATGTATCGAACTAGGAAGTGATGGACTTCGTGGCGAGTTAACACTTCTTCGAGCAGGACGGGCTTTAGCAGCATACAAAAATTCAAAACAAATAACAAAAACGCATATAAAAGATGTAGCCTCTATGTGTTTGAGCCATCGACTTCGCCGTGACCCACTGGATGAAACAGGGTCAGCATCTCGTGTTGAAAGAGCTTTAAATGCCGTTTGTGGATAAATCATGGAAATTGACGTTAACAGAAAGACAGATCTAGCTTTTGAACTCACGGCTATAAATCCCTCACTATTTGGTGGAATTATTTTAAAGGGAGCCACTCATGACCATATGGAGCCCATATTAAATTTTTTCAAAAAAGCCGACTTGAAGCTAAACAAAATATTCTCAAACTTTTCGATCGCAGACTTAAATGGTGGTATTGATCCACTAGAAAGTCTTCAAAAAGGTCACTTGGTCCACCGAAAAGGAATTTTGAATAGATCAGGTTGGTTTTTATGCACTTCATTAAACGAGATGCCAAAGGCTCTACAGTCCATGCTAAACCATCAAATGGATAATATGAAGTTGGGCCCTCTACTCGCATTCGATGATGGGTTTAGGAAGAATGAGATATCTTCTCCAAAGCTCTGCGACAGGTTAGCATTTTCTATAGATTTTACAGACGTTAGGTTTAACCAATATTTTCCAAATTTTTTTTCGACCATTAGCCCAACAGTACAAAAAGCGGAAATCACTGAAGCTCAAATCCAGTCGGTCGTTGTAAGTGCGGTTCAGTTTGGCATAGATGATATTCGACCAGCTTATATGACAATAACTGCAGCACAATATTTAGCCGCCTTAGATGATCGGGTCACCGTAGAACAAAACGATCTAAATTTAGCTGCAACATTGATTTTGGCGCACAGAGCTCAGGTAGTTCCTGAAGAGATCGATAACGATCAACAAGATGATACTCAAAAAGAAAATGAAGAAAATATTAAAGAAGAAAATGAACAGAAAAAAAATAACGAAATCAATTTACCCACTGAAGTCTTAATAGAGGCAATAAAAGCTTCCTTGCCTGATAATATTTATGAACACCTAAGAAACAATATTCGCCAGAAAGCAAAAACCGGCAGTGGCTTTGGAAACCGCCAGAAATCAAAAGTAAAAGGCCGCCCTAAACCATCAAGAAATGTTCCTCCAGGTGATCAAGAACGAATAGATATTGTTTCTACTCTTAGATCAGCTGCTCCATGGCAAAAATTACGCAAGCAGCAGCTCAAAACTTCAAAAAATATAGTTATTCTTCCAGGTGATCTTCACACTTTTAATTTTGAAGACCGGTCGGAAAGGGTCATTATTTTTCTGGTTGACGCTTCTGGCTCGGCAGCGATGAATAGATTGGGAGAGAGCAAAGGGGCAATTGAGTTAATGCTAGCAGATTCATACGCTAGGCGTGATTTTGTCAGCTTAATTTCTTTTAGAGACACCAGTGCTGAAATTTTACTTCCGCCTACCAGATCACTAGTTCAAACAAAAAAAAGATTAGGTTCATTAATGGCAGGTGGAGGCACACCGTTGGCTACTGGCCTGGATGCTGGAATTAAACTTGCACAAAACTGCAAACGGTCAGGGAAAATGCCAAGTCTAGCAATTTTGACTGATGGAAAAGCAAACATAGACCTGGATGGTCTTCCAAACAGAGAAAAAGCTTTATCTGATTCAGTGTTAGTGAGCGAGATAGGAAAAAAGTTAGATATGAAATCGGTATTTATAGATTGTGGAAAGCGGCCAAATAATAATTTGAAATCATTAGCAACTTCGATGGGTGGAAATTATGTCAGTCTTCCAAGAACAAACGCAACAAAAATATCAAATTTAATTCAAGAAAACTTAGATATCTGATGGAACGCTTTGTACCATCTACTTGGCCAAATAACCAATATTCCATCCATGTCGAGACTTCTTTTCACAAATGGCATATTCAGCGATTAGGAAAATCTGGTGGAAAAAAAATTTTGTTTATTCATGGTACAGGCTCTTCCACTCACACCTGGTCTGATACAATTGAGTTTTTACTCGATGATTTTGAAATTCTATTGGTAGACTTACCTGGTCATGGCTTTTCCAAACTACCCGCTCCAAACCAAAGTTCATTGCAATCAATAGTCCATGGATCAATGGAGTTAATAGAAAAAATTAGTTTTCTTCCAGATCTTATTGTAGGCCATTCTGCAGGAGCTGCAATTGCAGTATTGCTATCAGAGAAGATAAAGCCAAAATGTGAAATAATCTGCATAAACGCTGCCTTTGGAGAGTTCCCTGGACTGGCTGGAATTATGTTTCCTATCTTTGCCAAAATTATTGCAGTACTTCCTTATTCGTCAGATATACTAGCCGGTTTATCCAAAAATAGCGAAAGAACTGAAAAGTTGATTGCCAATACTGGCTCTAAAATCACAAGTGATAGACTAGAGTATTATAAAGTGCTTTTTTCAGACCCTGATCATGTCAAAGGAACTTTAAAGTTAATGGCGGAGTGGGATATTTCAGAGTTCCTGCAACACCTGAAAAATTCAAATTCAAATGTCAATTTTTTAGTTGGAAATTTAGATAAAACGGTTCCCATCAGCATTTCTAAAAAATGGTCACAAATATTACCAAAAAGTCAGTATAAAGAAATTGAAGGGGCTGGCCATCTTGTACATGAAGAAATGCCACATGCGATTAGCCAGTTGATTTTGGAACAGCTAAAGGCTCCACAACTTTAAATTAACCTATTCTGAGCCCAATTATTAAACTTGCTAAAAAATTAGTAATATTGAACTATCTACTTTCCTTAAAGAAGAATGTAAAAACCTAAGCTACAACACGAGCAATAGCGCACTGTTTCCAAAGTACATTTAATGCATTTACTAAGTGATCTATATCTACGTCTGAATGCATTGGCGACGGCGTAAAACGCAACCTCTCAGTTCCCTTGGGAACCGTAGGGTAATTAATTGGCTGCACATATATACCATAATCTCGCATTAAAATATCTGACAACATTTTACACTTCACAGGATCTTTTATCATTACTGGTATAATGTGTGATGGATTATTCATATGTGGTATTCCAGCCCGATCTAAATCACTTCTAAGTTTTTGTACCTGCTTTTGCTGACGTTTTCGCTCTAACTCAGAAGATTTTAAATGAGCTATAGATGCTCTTGCGCCTGCTGCAACAGCAGGTGGCAAAGCAGTTGTAAAAATAAATCCACTGGCGAAAGATCTTATAAAATCACAAAGAATTTTAGATCCAGTTATATATCCACCCATGACGCCATATGCTTTTCCAAGGGTGCCTTCTATTAGGGTTATTCGGTCTGAAAGTCCTAATTCTTCGGAAATACCCCCACCTCTTGGACCGTACAAACCAACTGCATGAACTTCATCCAAATATGTCATGGCATTATGACTTTCTGCCACTTCAACAATTTCCTGCATTGGAGAAATGTCACCATCCATAGAATAGACAGACTCGAATGCAACAATTTTGGGACGGTTAGGGCCTATTGCCTTTAACTTTCTATCAAGATCGTCCGGGTCATTGTGCTTCCAAATGACTTTATCCGCACGTGAGTGCCTTATACCTTCAATCATACTCGCATGATTGGCTGAGTCAGAAAGTATAACCGCATTGGGTAACTTCGAACCTAAGGTTCCGAGAGAGGCCCAATTCGAAACATAGCCCGATGTAAACAAAAGTGCCGCCTCTTTTCGGTGTAAATCTGCTAACTCATTTTCCAACAAAACATGATGATGGTTGGTTCCCGATATATTTCTTGTGCCACCAGCACCACATCCATTTGTATCAATTACAGATTTCATAGCATCTTTGACAATCTGGCTTTGTCCCATTCCAAGATAATCATTTGAACACCAAATAGTAACATTTTCGGGCGATCTCTTATCATAGCTTTTCGCCTTTGGGAAAGCTCCGCTCTGACGTTCTAATTCCGCAAAAATTCTATAATTACCTTCTTTTTTGAGAAGATCTAATTGATCAGAGAATAAAGCATCAAAGTCCATTGTAGTCCCCATTTATGTAGTTTTGTTTAGTTTTTGTTTTGGGCAGCATCCATCGCCATAATCGAGCATCAGGTATAGATAAAACCATAAACCAGTGCTCTAATAGAGCCATTAAAGAAATGGCGAATAATAAAGAAAAACCTACAACTTCATGTGAGTTCTGAACAGCAAAAAGCCGTTCTACCCAAAAGACTGTTGTTAGCGTTAATAGTGTTACAGATACTGAGAAAAACCAGTTTAATTTTGATATTTTAAAGTAGCTTTTCAAATGAGAAAGGGCTTCAGGAATGAATTCTGCATTTATATGCGGAACTCCCAAAAAAAGATTAAGCTTAGCAAATATCCTAGCAAAATACAGAACCGTAAAAGTCCAGATACCAAATTGGTTTCCCTGAGCATATCCCAATAATATCACAACTCCTAATCCTAGAAGTAAAGAAATCTCATGATAAGCTAAAGTCCCCCATGCACGAATAAATTTTTCAAATAGTGTTATGTTTTTTGGGCATTGTGATTTGTTTGGTCCTGTTATTACGCCAGTCAAAAATGTAAGCTCTATCCAGCCCCAAACTAAAAGCGCTGAACCGAAAGCAAGATAAGAGTCTAAAATCGTCAGATTAAAACTTGTTTTCCAAATCCCAAAAAGACCTACTACCAAAATTGGCAAGCTAAAAATACAGACTTTTAGTTTTGTAAAAAAATTAAAATTTTCTGTTATCCTGACAACTAAGAGTATTGCCCCAGTTGAAAACCACCACAGAAATACTGCAGCAACCATAGCTATGAAAATAGAACCTCCCATCAATATGCGGGCTCCATGCTGGTAATATTTGGTACCTTGTTGCTTTTCGCCGGAATAGCCAAAAGTGAAAGAAAAATAAATGCTGCCCTTGAACTAAACCAAAGTTGCTTGAATCTATTCTTATTCTTTTTTGCATCCGCAAGCTGTACGTTAACTTTTTGAAGTTTTTTTACTTTCGCGAACCATTTTGGATTATCAATATCAAGAGTTATTGGGAAAATTTGCTTAGTCAACTCTGAGGTTTTAGTGAAAACTTCTTCAGCGTACCAGTCAGGGTCAACTCCTAATGCTTTGTGAAATGCCGGCCTTTGATGGTCCCGGATATACATAGTTGCATACACAGCAGTCAGAAAAAATTTTATCCAAAAAACATTTATACCAGCGGTAAGCTTAGGATCTGTTTTCATCAAAAGTGCAAATGCCTCGCCGTGAGCAAATTCGTCATTGCACCATTCTTGAAACCACTTAAAAATTGGATGAAATCTATATTGTGGATTTTTTTCAAGATGCCGATATATCGTAATATACCGAGCGTACCCAATTTTCTCAGATAGGTAAGTTGCGTAATAGATAAATTTAGGCCGGAAATAAGTATATTTCTTTTTCTGTGTTAAAAACCCTAAATTTACAGCCACACCGGCCTCTCTGAGAGCGTCGTTTATAAATCCAGCATGTCTGGCCTCATCGCGAGCCATCAATTGAAATAGTTGAGTTATATCTTCATTAGAACCCCTGCGCTTCATTTCCTTATAAAGCACACATCCGGAAAATTCGGCTGTGCAGGAACTAATCAAAAAGTCGATAAATTCCTTTTTGAGTTTAGGTTCCATACCCTCCCAGTCTACTTTATCCCAATCTTCATTTTTCTTGAAATGTCCTTTATTAGGGTCACTGCGCATTCTCTCCATAAGTGGTTCCCACTCCTCTGAAATCTGGCTTACATCTATCGCATCGAGTTCATCAAAGTCTGTGGTATAAAATCTTGGTGTTAGCAGAGTATCCTGCATCGCAACCTCGGTCGCCATATCACTGTCTAATGCTGATTGAATTGCAATTGCTTCCTCTGCAGTAGTTGCATCTGCCGAATGCTTGTTCATAGCGTTGCCTCCTCAGAAAATGAAAACTCACAGAGTTCCATAACTTCAAAATCACCAAAAGTTTTTGTCCATAAGCGCTCCAGAAAGTTTGCCCTCAGTATTACGGCTTCCCTGTTCTCTGTAACTACTTCACCGAAAGGAGCCATGATCTCAGGGCCCTGAACTTGCACTTCATCTCCAGGATAAATAATTGCACCATTATTAAAACGAACATGCGCATGGAGACTTTCAAATTTATGGCTCACCTCAACAGTACATGGCGCGTGTTCTTTAGTTCTCGTGAAAATACCCACTTTATTCCCCTTTCGTGGTTTCGGCTAATATTGTCTTAACTTTCTTTTTTTTGAGTGCGAAGCTTATCATCTGGCTACTCCTAACTCACTACAGCTTCGATGCCCTGAGGCTTTTTCTTTGGGCTATCTTTCTCTTCGATCAATCTCGCTTTTGCCGCATTAGCTAAAATTTCAGCAACTTCAGGTGCATCAGGAATGCACCTCAAACTAGGCTTTGGCTTTTTAAAATGCCATGAGCGAACATGCGGCCAAAGAATTAAAAAAGAAAACTTAGCATCCTGTTTAGTATCAATGGCTATACTGCCAAAATTCCCAGAACTCGAAGCAATTGCTGCATTTTCAATTTCAGTAAAGGGTATATTGAGTGTCACCGTAAGTGCAGCACCAATTCGCATAACAACACGTTTGTTCGTTATAGTATAAACTGTTGTTCTTGCTAAGATATACCCAACAAGCATTAAAAGAAGAGTAACTATCATTGCCAAGGCTAAAAATGGAAATGAAACTAGTAGAGCTTGACCAATGGGCATCAGATCAGATACCGAAATAAACCTCCAAACAAACAAGAAAATAAAATAACCCAAGACCCACCAAACATTCAGCGATTCGACAGTAAGGCGCAACCAGTTTGGTTGCCCTTGCCACAAAATGATCTCACCTTCAGGAGGGCGTTCGGGAAGTCCTCTTATTGGTTCAAAAGCAAAATCATCTTGTGACATTTAGGTTTCTCCTATTTTAAGTAAGTGGTTCAAATCTTTTTTTCGAGGCGTACATATTCCCACCCGCGTAGTAAGCAGAAATTTTATCTTCTTCCAAAAGAGTTACTTGGTTCTTTGAACTATGCTTCGGAACATCATTAAAATGCTCACCGAAAATTGATTTAATTGCCACTCTATCTTTGTGAATTTTAGCAAGTGTCATTGGTACGAGCCGTGATCCTTTACCGTAATTAGTATCAAGCTGAATTTCTAAGTAACGAACGAGTTGTTCTGGTTCGTCAACCCACATATCAGAGATTTTACCAACAACTTCTCCATCTCCTGCAACAGCAGGCAAGTCACGAGGATCACGCCCAGCACTGACAGCAAATTTACTGTTTGCAGACATAGGAATTATTTTTGGGTGGCCATGTCCATCCAACTCAGGAACATCGCGACGCGGAGCCCAAGATGCTGGGCCAACTCCATCTTTCATTGGATCACCAGTGGGCTCAAAAGGATAACCATTGGCAACACTTGTTTGCTCTACAGCGACAGAACGACCCTCTCCGTTTGCATTTGGCACTGTTACTTCACCACGGGAGTGCGGCAACTCAAACGTTTTTGCATCAGGCAATGGGAAAGGCCCCTGGTTTGCAGCTTCGCTACCGTCATCATTTTCCAATGGGTAACCCTCACGCATGTTCTCTCTTTGAATATAAAAAATCAATAGAGCAAAAAAGATCCAGAATAGCCATATAGATAGGCTAGCTAAATCAAAGTTTCCAAATAATATCAGGTCCATTTTGTTTCCTTTCAACGATTCAAATTACATAGGAAAATCAGCTATTTCAATACGCGCTGATTTCTGATTAGATTTTATTTCCTTATTTCGTGCACTTTTTATTAAAGGTGACAATATCACCAAGGTCACCACAAGAAGTGCTAATTCTATATGATAAACAAATAGATAGCCTGTCGCTTCATTATTTAATGATGCGCCCAAACTATCATTCAATGCAATGGCATTCACGATATCTCGTGTGGCTCCACCTATTGCAATGGCTAAACCTGCGCCTGTAGCTTGCGCAGCTCCCCAAGCTCCCAAAGCCAACCCACGTCCTGATTTGCCAGCTAGTGGCAAGTTCATAGCGGCAATTAGCGTTGAAACTGAAAATAGACCAGCACCTAAGCCGATCAAAAACGTACCTATAAAGAATAAAACAACTGACAATATCGGTGAGGCTAAAATTACACAGGTGAAAGCGACAAGGCCTACCAAGACACCAAAATACATCAGGTTGCTCGGATCTATTCCTTTATTTAATCTCTGCGCAGCAATCCCAAGACCAAAAAGAGCTCCAACTGCCCAAGCAACTGTTAATAACGTTGTTTCACTTACATTTAATTTCAGCACTTGCCCGCCATAGGGCTCGAGAAGAACATCCTGCATATTAAAAGCAATAGTTCCAACTAAAACAACCATAATTAGCCGAGCATTATTAGGCACATTTATAAAGTCTTTCCACGCCTCTTTAAATAATGGAAAAGGTGCAGCTCTTTCAGGTTTCGACATAGGTTTGATATTTTCTTGCTTCCACATTGCAATCAAATTTATGATAAAACCAAATAACGCTGCGCCTTGGACTACTCTAATAAGCCGAATATTTGAAAAATCCCTCAACAGATAACCGATGACTAGAGCGGATAAACCCATACCTACTAAAAACATAACGTATAAAAGAGCCACAACTCGCGGTCGTTTATCTTTTGGTGCTCTATCGCTAGCAAGTGCTAATCCAGCTGTCTGGGTCATATGCAAACCAAGCCCAGTCATTAAAAATGCCAAGCCCGCGAGAACTTCTCCAGCCCACAAAGGGCCAACGGTTTGCTCACCGGATAAAATGATTAGTGCAAAGGGCATAATTGCCAAACCACCCATCTGCCAAAGAGACCCAAACCAGATAAATGGTATTCGTTTCCAGCCAATTGCCGAGCGATAGTGATCAGATTTGAAACCTAAGGCTGCTCTAAATGGAGCAATTAAAACTGGAATTGCCACCATAAATGCAACAATAGTTGCGGGAACACCAAGCTCAACGATCATCACTCTATTTAGTGTTCCCAACAATAGTACGGTCGCCATACCAACTGAAATCTGGAACAAAGAAAGACGAAGCAATTGTCCAAGAGGTAAGTCAGCACTGGCCGCATCAGAAAATGGAAGAAGTTTTTTCATAAAACTTGAAGCGATATGAGACTTTGAACTCGACATCAAAAGCAACTGACACCCTGTGAAATATAAAATCCTGAAGAAATTCGTCCAAGATCATTGGTATCGGCAATTCCAGTTAAATTTTTTGATATTTTACTAAGAGACTGAGGCACCATAACGGGCGATTTATCTCCCTTTGGAGCTAGTTTTCCTAAATACCACATAGCTTGTAAAAGCTTTGTTCTAGGAGCGACGGTAAAAATTATTTCTCGATCAGTTCGTTGCTTTAACTCAGTCAAAATCCTAGTAAGATCTTCTAACGAATAATAAATTAGACTATCCATAGCGACTACGTAGTCGAACTTTCCAAGATTCTTGCTACATAAATCACCTACATGAAAATTAATTTTGTTATGGTAACGGTCAGAAATTCTTTCTTTAGCTATCTGAATTAAAGACTGACTTATATCAGTTGCAACAACCGAGGCCCCTCTCTTAACGAGCTCAGCTGTTAATTGACCAGTTCCACAACCGGCATCTAATATTCGAGCCCCTTTTATTTCCTTTGGTAATCGATTTAACAATTTATGCCGCATTCTTTCTCGCCCAGCCCGTACAGTTTGACGAATTTTAGATACTGGAGCATCCGAAGTAAGTTGCTCCCACGTCTTTGACGCAGTTTTATCAAAATAAGTCTCAACACGAGAAAGAGTTTGGTCATAAAGCATTAATCAAAGCCTAATAACTCAAAGATAACTCTATCCTCTAGCGGGGCGGGAGCAAGCGGCTCCGTTCCATTCCAGAGCGTTTCAGCCAGTCGGACATATTCCTTCTGAACAGCCACCACTTCTTCGTCGGCGTCCATTTCAAAGAGTGTTTTCTTTTTTAATCGAGATCGACGGATCACATCAACATCTGGCATATGAGCTATTCTATTGAACCCCACTTCCTTACAATACCGGTCTACTTCATTTGTTTCGCGGGATCGGTTTGCGATGCAACCAGCAAGCCTCACTTTGTAATTATTTGATTTAGCTTGAACCGCAGCAATTATTCTATTCATTGCATAGATGCTGTCAAAATCGTTTGCAGTAACAATCAAAGCTCTGTCTGCATGCTGCAGAGGTGCAGCAAAACCACCACAAACAACGTCGCCCAGTACATCAAAAATTACGACATCCGTATCTTCAAGCAGATGATGTTGCTTTAATAGTTTAACTGTTTGACCAACTACATAGCCACCACATCCAGTACCGGCTGGCGGACCTCCAGCCTCAACGCATTTAACACCATTGAAGCCTTCAAAAATAAAATCTTCAGGACGAAGTTCTTCAGAATGAAAATCGACCTGCTTCAAAATATCTATAACTGTCGGAACTAAGGTTCCCGTCAACGTGAAAGTGCTATCGTGTTTGGGATCACATCCAATTTGTAGCACCCGCTTGCCTAATGTTGAAAAAGCAGCTGACAAGTTTGAACTAGTTGTTGATTTACCAATTCCACCCTTTCCATAAACAGAAAAAACTTTTGCTCCTTCAATTTTCATCTCAGGATCTTGATGTACTTGCACCGACCCTTCACCATCTTGACCGCTTAATTGCGGTGGGGACTTGTCTAATGGGCTCATAACATACACCTTTTTGTTTTTGATAATTTTAATTTCATTGCGCCGCTACTCCTTCCATTCGATCCTCAAGCGTGTCTGCTGCATCTTGAAGTGCAGCAATTGTCTCAGGATCTGGGTTCCAATAAGAGCGATCATTTGCCTCAAGCAACCTATTCGCCATTCGCGAACTGGCAGTCGGGTTCAGATCAGCAATTCTATTTCGCATCTCTTCATCAAGAACAAAGGTTTCGCTAATTCTTTGGTAAACCCAAGGCTCTACTTTTCCTGTAGTAGCTGACCAACCAAGTGTATTTGTAACCTGAGCTTCCAGTTGACGCACACCTTCAGCACCATGATCAAGCAAAGATTCGTAAAACTTTGGGTTCAATGATCTTGAACGTGTTTCCAGAGAAACTTGATCTGCCAGTGTTCGGACTTTTCCATTTCCTCTTGTGTGATCGGATATATAAACATCTATAGCTTCACCTTCACGAGCTCTGCTAACTGCTTTTGATATCCCACCTAAGGTATCAAAATAGTGATCAACAGTTGTGATACCAAGCTCGACACTTTCTAAATTCTGATAAGCTAATTCAACTTTAGCCAAAACATTTTTGAGTAATTTTTTGTTTTGACTGGGCTTGCCATCTCGTCCATACGCGAAACTTTTACGAGCCTCATAAGCATCTGCTAATTCATCTTCTTCATCGAAGGATGAACTATCCACTAGTTGATTTACATTAGAGCCATACGCGCCTTCCGCATTTGAAAATATTCTCAAAGCTGCTGTTTCAAGATCACTGTCAGTCTTGGCCATATAGTCCAAGACGTTTGCACGAACAAAATTCTGCGAGGGATCTTCGTCTGCTGCGGCAGCCTTGTATGCTGCTTCAGCCAACATTTTAGTTTGAAGCGGCAAAAGATCTCTAAAAATCCCAGAAAGTGTCATTACAACATCAATTCTGGGTCTTCCCAACTTTTCTAGTGGAATTAAATCTGCCCCTGAAAGCCGCCCAAAACTGTCAAACCTTGGAACTGCCCCTATCAATGCAAGTGCTTGTGCTATTTGCTGGCCATCTGACTTAATATTATCAGAGCCCCATAAAACTAAGGCAACAGTTTTAGGGAATTTTTTGTGAGTTTCGAGCAATAATTCTGCCTGAATTTCACCTTGACGGCACGCAAAAACAGTCGGCATTCTAAATGGGTCAAAAGCATGGATATTTCTTCCGGTTGGAAGAATATCTGCTGAGCGAACAATATCTCCGCCTGGAACAGGCGGAATGTAATGACCCGCAAGCGCATTCATTAATGCTGGAATTTCACTTTGCTTTTTGAGCGCTGTCAATAGCT
>Ga0228639_1000957_pt1 | contig 12678 bp, 9 predicted proteins | sample 50DmetaG_FD_190532 | JGI IMG/M metagenome (GOLD analysis project Ga0228639, IMG submission 190532) | Seawater microbial communities from Monterey Bay, California, United States - 50D | ecosystem: Environmental > Aquatic > Marine > Coastal | place: USA: California | collected 2016-10-18
CAAGCTGAAGAAAGAGTTGTTCAAGATTTTTGAGTGAAGCGTTTTGGGGTTCGAATTGCGCTGCGCGCAATCCGATCCGCTGGGGGACCAGTCCCCCAGACCCCCTGGGATATTTTTGAAGAGAAGAAGCTGTGGGGGAGGCTTTTGAGGGTTAGCCGCGCGGGAGGGCGAGCGTTGTTGTCGTGGATTGGAGCGCGTCTGCGCTATCGGGTTCGATGCGCATAAGAATGATGCCCCAGTTGTTTGTCTCGGTCTGCGCTGTGAAAGCGCGGTGGAGATCCCAGTCGAGTGGATCGGTGTGCTCGGAGAGCTCCGGAAGTTTGGCGGCTATGAAAGCGACGATACTGGCGACGGCAGTGTCGCGTTGGGCCTCTGTCATCAGGCGTGTGGCGTCTTTGACTTCGCAGATGTCACGGCTTTGAATGGCTTGCAGGCCTGCGCTATCGAGGCGGGTGATGCGCTTTTCGTTTTTCACAAGGGTTGCAAACGGATCTGAGCCGCTTTGCGCTTTGGCGAGGCGGCTCACGCAGTGATTTTCAAAGAGCGCGAGGTAGGCGCTTGCGGGATCGGGCGGATGGGCCGTTTGCCAGAGTGCGCGGCCAGATAGGCCAAGCCCCAAGACAAGGGCTGCCGCAAAGGCAATACGGCTTGGTTTCATCCGCCCTGTTTCCTCAAGCGTGGATTGCGCCGTCGCCACAGGCGAGGGCAGCTTCGCGCACGGCTTCCGAGTAGGTCGGGTGCGCGTGGCAGGTGAGGGCGATGTCCTCTGCGGAGGCGCCAAATTCCATGGCCACGCAAAGCTCGTGGATCATATCGCCAGCGGCGGGGCCGATGATGGCGGCGCCAAGCACACGGTCTGTTGTGGCATCGGTGATGATTTTGACGAAACCGTCGCCTTGGTGGACCGCTTTGGCGCGGGCGTTGCCCATGAACATGAACTTGCCAACCTTGGTTTTGACACCCTCTTCTTTGAGCTGGGCCTCTGTTTTGCCGACGGTCGCCACTTCGGGGGAGGTATAGACCACGCCCGGGATCACGCCGTAGTTTACGTGGCCGTGCTTGCCTGCCATCACCTCGGCGACGGCCATGCCTTCGTCTTCGGCTTTGTGCGCGAGCATTGGCCCTTCGATCACATCGCCGATGGCGTAGAGGCCTGCCACATTGGTTTGCCAATGGGCGTTGGTTTTGATCTGGCCACGGGGGGTCATCTCGACGCCGAGCGCGTCAAGTCCGAGGCCGTCGACGTAGGGCTTGCGGCCTGTGGCGACGAGAACGATATCGGCTTCGATGGTGGCCTCTGTGTCGTCCTTTTTGGTTTTGTAAGTGACGGTAGCCTTGCCTTTGCCAGCCTTGGCAGACTGGACGGCAGCACCCATGACGAAGGTCAGGCCCTGCTTCTCAAGGATTCGCTTGAATGTGCGCTGCACGTCGGCGTCCATGCCGGGAGTGATCGCGTCCATGTATTCCACCACGGTGACTTCAGAGCCGAGGCGGGCATAGACAGAGCCAAGCTCAAGCCCGATCACGCCTGCGCCGATGACGACAAGTTTCTTCGGGATTTTGGCAAGGGTGAGCGCGCCTGTGGAGGAGACGATTGTTTTCTCGTCGATCTCGACACCTGGCAGCGTTGCGGGGGCGGAGCCAGAGGCGACAACGATATGTTTGGCGTCGTGGAGCTCATCGCCCACCTTCACTTTGCCTGCCTCGGGAATGGAGCCCCAGCCTTTGAGCCAGTCGATTTTGTTTTTCTTGAAGAGGAACTCGATGCCGCCGGTGTTTTGGCCGATGGTGTCGTCTTTATAGGCGAGCATCTGCTTCCAGTCGACGGAGGGGCTTTTGCCCTTGAGGCCCATGGCGGCGAAGTTGTGCTCGGCTTCGTGCAGCATGTGGGAGGCGTGCAAGAGGGCCTTGGACGGAATGCAGCCGACGTTGAGGCAGGTGCCGCCCAATGTGTCGCGGCCTTCGACCACAGCTGTTTTGAGGCCAAGCTGGGCGCAGCGGATGGCTGAGACATAGCCGCCGGGGCCGGCGCCGATGATGATTACGTCATATGATGCCATGGGGAGGCTCCTTTTGGTGATGGGGGGAGAGGCTTGGCCCCTCTTGGCCTTTGGCCAATTTACCCAAAGATATTTGAGGCAAGAAAAAAGTCAAAAGAGGGATGCGAGCAGCATGAGAAGGGTGGCGAAAAAGCCGATAGCCCAGACAAGGCTGCGCCAAGGGCGCAAGTCATAGGCATAGGCGGGGATATAGAGCACGCGGGCGCCGAGATAGACCCAAGCGCAGGCGGCTGTGAAGGGCGAGGCGGCTTGGCCGAGCGTGACCACGAGTACGGAGATTGTGAAGAGGATGAGGCCTTCGAAATGGTTGTTCAAGGCGCGGCCCAAGCGGGCCGTCTTGTGGGACATGTCGCGGCTTGGCGGACGGTCGCGAGCGGACATGGTGTAGCCTGACCCAAGCTCAAGATTTGCGGGGATGGCGTAGAGCACGAATTGCACCGCTTGAAGCAGGGCGGCGAGCGCGAGGGCGGTGAGCTCTGGGGTCATGCGGTGGGCGCTCCGATGTTTGGGGAGGCGGGGCGCGCAGAGGCTGCGCACCCCGAGTGTGATTAGAGATCCATCAAGAGGCGCTGCGGGTCTTCCAGCGCTTCTTTGACGCGCACGAGGAAGGTGACGGCGCCTTTGCCGTCTACGATGCGGTGATCGTAGCTGAGCGCGAGATACATCATCGGGCGGATCACAACCTGACCATTGATCGCCATTGGGCGGTCCTGGATTTTGTGCATGCCGAGGATGCCAGACTGTGGCGGGTTGAGGATCGGCGAGGACATCAGCGAACCATAGACGCCACCGTTGGAGATGGTGAAGGTTCCGCCTTGCATTTCGGCCATGGAGAGCTTGCCGTCGCGCGCGCGGCGGCCTTTTTCGCCGATGGCTTTTTCGATACCGGCAAAGCTCATCTGGTCGACGTCGCGGATGACAGGGACGACGAGGCCTGTGGGCGTGCCTGCGGCGATGCCCATGTGGACGAAGTTTTTATACACAACGTCTGTTCCGTCGATCTCGGCGTTAACTTCAGGCACTTCCTTGAGGGCGTGCACACAAGCCTTTGTGAAGAAAGACATAAAGCCGAGGCGCACACCGTGCTTTTTCTCGAACTCGCCTTTGTACTGGTTGCGCAGCTCCATAACGGCCGTCATGTCGACTTCGTTATAGGTCGTCAGCATGGCAGCTGTATTTTGCGCCTCTTTGAGGCGGCGAGCGATGGTCTGGCGCAGGCGGGTCATCTTGACACGTTCTTCGCGGGCCGCGTCATCGGCCGAAACGGGCGCACGGGGCGCTTGTGCTGCGGGTGCTGGGGCCGCAGCAGCGGCAGAGCCTGCGGAGGCGGCGGCTTTCATAACGTCTTCTTTCATGATCCGTCCGTCTTTTCCTGTGCCTGCAACGGCATTGGCGTCGAGGCCTTTTTCGGCCATCATTTTTTCGGCTGAGGGCGCATTTTTGGCGCCTGCTGTGGCGGCGGCTTGCGCTGGAGCGGGGGCAGCAGCAGGCGCTGCGGCGGCTGTTGCGCCTTCGCCCGAGCTGATCACGCCGAGCTTTGCGCTTGCGTCAACAGTTGCGCCTTCGGCGGCGATGATTTCTGTCAGAACGCCTGCGGCGGGACTTGGTACTTCGACGCTGACTTTGTCTGTCTCAAGTTCGCAGAGCATTTCGTCTTGGGCAACTGTATCGCCGACTTGCTTGAACCATGTTGAAACTGTCGCTTCTGTGACGCTTTCGCCAAGTGTCGGCACCATGACATCAACGGCAGCGGCTGAGGCTGCTGCAGCGGGCGCTGCGGCGGCTTTTGGGGCTGCTGCTGCGGCTTCGCCTGCGTTGATTGTGGCGAGAAGGGCGTCAACGCCCACTGTCTCGCCTTCGGCGGCGATGATCTCGCCCAGCGTGCACGCTGTGGGCGCTGGGACTTCGACAGTCACCTTGTCTGTTTCAAGCTCACAGAGCATTTCGTCGGCTTGGACCGCATCACCTGGCTTTTTGAACCATGTGGCGACTGTGGCTTCGGTGACGGATTCACCCAGTGTAGGAACGCGAACTTCGGTCATGGGTTATTTCCCTTTTTTCAGTGTGAGCGCATCGTCAATGAGTGCGGCTTGTTGTGCTTTGTGGGCTGAGGCAAGGCCTGTTGCGGGCGAGGCGCTTGCGGCGCGGCCTGCATAAGTCGGGCGGCCGTGCTTGGCTTTGATACGCCCGAGGACCCATTCGATATTAGGCTCGATGAATGTCCATGCGCCTTGGTTCTTTGGCTCTTCCTGACACCAGACCACTTCGGCGTTTTTGAAGCGCGACAGCTCCTTAACGACGGATTGAGCGGGGAAGGGATAGAACTGCTCAACGCGCATCAGATAAACATCATCAATGCCGCGCGCGTCACGCTCTTCCAGCAAGTCATAATAGACTTTGCCCGAGCACATGACGACGCGTTTGATTTTGTCGTCGCTTGCAAGAACCGTATCGGAGTTGCCGTATTGAGCGTCGTCCCAGAGGATGCGGTGGAAGCTTGAGCCTGTGGTGAACTCTTCAGCCTTTGAGACTGCGAGCTTGTGGCGCAGGAGCGACTTTGGCGTCATCAGGATCAGCGGCTTGCGGAAGGTGCGGTGCAGCTGGCGGCGCAGAATGTGGAAGTAGTTGGCTGGTGTCGTGCAGTTGGCGACGATCCAGTTGTCTTGGCCACATTGCTGCAAGAAACGCTCAAGGCGGGCCGAGCTGTGCTCTGGGCCTTGGCCTTCGTAGCCGTGCGGCAGAAGCACTGTCAGACCCGACATGCGCAGCCATTTGCTTTCGCCAGATGAAATAAACTGGTCAAACATGATCTGAGCGCCGTTGGCGAAGTCGCCGAACTGGGCTTCCCAGAGCGTGAGGGCGTTTGGCTCAGCCAAAGAGTAGCCGTACTCAAACCCAAGAACCGCATATTCTGACAGCATGGAGTCGATGACTTCATACTGGGCCTGACCTGCACGGATGTTGTTGAGCGGGTAGTAGCGCTCTTCCGTGTCTTGGTTGATGATGCCTGAGTGGCGTTGGGAGAAGGTGCCGCGTGTGGCGTCTTGTCCTGAGAGGCGGACAGGGTAGCCTTCGGAGAGCAGCGAGCCAAAGGCCAGCGCTTCGCCTGTGGCCCAGTCAAAGCCTTCGCCTGTTTCAAACATCTGCGCCTTGCTTTCCAGCAAGCGGCCCACTGTTTTGTGAAGCGGCAAAGTGGCGGGCGCTGTGCTGAGCGCGCGGCCGATCTCGGCGAATGTCTCTGGCTTGATGGCGGTTTCGCCGCGCTGATACTCTTCTTTGTCGCGGTTGAGGTGAGACCACTTGCCATCCAGCCAGTCGGCTTTGTTGGGTTTGTAGTCTTTACCTGCCTCGAACTCCTCGCCCAGATGGGCTTGGAACGCGGCTTTCATATCTTCGATCTCGCCCTCTGGGATGAGGCCGTCTTTGACCAGCTCAGCGGTATAGAGGCTAAGCGTGGTCTTTTGTTTCTTGATCTTTTTGTACATGAGCGGGTTTGTGAACATGGGCTCGTCGCCCTCGTTGTGGCCAAACCTGCGGTAGCAGAAAATATCGATAACCACGTCTTTGCCAAACTTCTGGCGGAACTCTGTCGCCACTTTGGCCGCGTGGACCACGGCCTCGGGATCGTCGCCATTGACGTGGAAGATCGGTGCTTCGACCATCAGAGCGATGTCTGTGGGGTAGGGCGAGGAGCGCGAGAAATGCGGCGCGGTGGTGAAACCGATCTGGTTGTTGACCACGATATGCATCGTGCCGCCTGTGCGGTGGCCCTTGAGGCCTGAGAGGCCCAAGCCTTCAGCCACAACGCCTTGGCCTGCAAAGGCCGCATCGCCGTGCAACAGAATTGCCATGACTTGCTTGCGCTCTGTATCGCCGAGCTGGTCTTGCTTGGCGCGGACCTTGCCGAGCACAACGGGGTTGACCGCCTCAAGGTGTGAGGGGTTAGCGGTGAGGCTGAGGTGGACAGAGTTGCCGTCAAACTCGCGGTCCGAGCTTGCGCCGAGGTGATATTTTACATCGCCCGAGCCGTCCACGTCTTCGGGCTTGAAGCTGCCGCCTTGAAACTCGTTGAAGATCGCGCGGTAGGGCTTGCTCATCACGTTGGCGAGCACGTTGAGGCGGCCACGGTGAGGCATGCCGATGACCATTTCGCGAATGCCGAGTGCGCCGCCGCGTTTGATAATCTGTTCCATCGCAGGAATGAGGCTTTCGCCACCATCAAGGCCGAAACGTTTGGTGCCCATGTATTTGACATGAAGGAATTTTTCAAAGCCCTCGGCCTCAACCATCTTGTTGAGGATCGCCTTACGGCCTTCGCGGGTAAATTTGATTTCCTTGTCGTAGCCTTCGATGCGCTCTTTCAGCCAGCCCGCTTCTTCGGGGTTGGAAATGTGCATGTATTGCAGCGCGAATGTGCCACAGTAGGTGCGGCGCACGATATCAAGGATCTGGCGCATATTGGCAAAATCAAGCCCCAGAACCTTATCAATGAAGATCGGGCGGTCCATGTCGGCATCGGTAAAGCCATAAGACTTTGGGTCGAGCTCGGGGTGGGGCGTGTGCTCAGTCAGTCCGAGCGGGTCAAGATTGGCAATGAGGTGGCCACGGATACGGTAGGCGCGGATGATCATCAGCGCGCGGATGCTGTCGAGCACGGCTTGGCGGACAGCCGCGTTTGAGGCATCAACGCCCGCTTTGGCAGCGCCTGCCTGAATTTTGGTGGCGGCGGCTTTTACTTCTACTTCTTCCCATTCACCCGTGAGCGCTTGGGTCAGGTCGTCATGAGGTACAGGCGGCCAGTCGGCGCGGGCCCAGCTTGGGCCTTTGGCTTCCGCCTTAACGTCCATCTCGGCATCTCCGAGCGCGCCAAAGAACGCGCGCCACGCGTCGTCAACCGAGTTCGGATCGGCGGCATATTGGCCATAGAGCTGCTCCAGATACTCGGCGTTATGGCCTTGCATGAAGGAGGAGGCGTGGAACTGGTCGTTGGAAGACTGGTCGGTCATGATGCACCTATGCGTTCGAGCGTTTGGTCTGCGCGTTTCTGGCTCGTGGCGTTGCGAAAAGCAGCGGCGCAAAATACGCCGCTGCTATTGTCTTTGCTTATTTGCCGATCGCTTCGATCACGGCTTCGCCAAGGCTTGCTGGGCTTTCAGCCACAACGATACCGGCTTTGCGCATGGCCTCGATCTTGTCTTCCGCGCCACCCTTGCCGCCGGCGACGATCGCGCCAGCGTGGCCCATACGACGGCCGGGAGGGGCTGTGCGGCCCGCGATAAAACCAGCTGTTGGCTTCCAGCGGCCCTTTTTCTTCTGGGCGGCAAGGAATTCAGCGGCTTCTTCTTCAGCTGAGCCGCCGATTTCGCCGATCATGATCATGCTGTGGGTTTCGTCGTCATCAAGGAACATGTTCAGAACGTCGATGTGCTCTGTGCCTTTGATGGGGTCGCCGCCGATGCCAACAGCAGAAGACTGGCCGAGGCCGAGGTCTGTTGTTTGCTTGACCGCTTCATATGTCAGCGTGCCTGAACGCGAGACAACGCCGCAGGAGCCGCGCATGTGGATGTGGCCCGGCATGATGCCGATTTTGCAAGCGCCTGGCGTGATAACACCTGGGCAGTTTGGCCCGATGAGGCGGCTTTTGCTGCCTTCAAGCGCGCGTTGGACGCGCATCATGTCAAGCACTGGGATGCCTTCGGTGATGCAAACGATCAGCGGCATTTCAGCGTCGATCGCTTCAAGGATAGAGTCCGCCGCGAAGGGGGGAGGCACGTAGATCACCGAGGCGTTGGCCTCTGTGACGTGCATGGCTTCGTGGACCGAGTTGAAGACGGGCAGCTCAAGATGCGTGCTGCCGCCTTTGCCCGGTGTCACGCCGCCGACCATTTTGGTGCCATAGGCGATGGCCTGTTCGGTGTGGAATGTGCCTTGCGAGCCTGTGAGGCCCTGACAGATGACTTTTGTGTTTTCGTTTACGAGGACTGCCATGTTTTGGCTCCTTAGATAGGGTCGTTGGGGAGGTGGGGTGCACCCACCCGACGATTAGCCTTTGACGGCTTTTACAATTTTCTGCGCGCCGTCTTTGAGGTTGTCAGCGGCGATTACATCAAGGCCCGAGTTGTTGATAATGGCTTTGCCTTCGTCAACATTCGTACCCTCAAGGCGAACAACCAGCGGAACTTTGAGGCCCACTTCTTTGACAGCAGCCACAACGCCCTCCGCGATCACATCGCAGCGCATGATGCCGCCGAAGATGTTGACCAGAATGCCTTTGACCTGTGGGTCAGACGTGATGATCTTGAACGCCTCAGTGACTTTCTCTTTGGTCGCGCCGCCACCTACGTCAAGGAAGTTGGCTGGCTCAGCGCCGTAGAGCTTGATGATGTCCATGGTTGCCATGGCAAGGCCGGCACCGTTGACCATGCAGCCGATTTCACCGTCCAGAGCGATGTAGTTGAGGTCATACTTTGAGGCCTCAAGCTCTTTGGGGTCTTCTTCTGTGGTGTCGCGCAGTTCGGCGATGTCGGCGTGGCGGTAGACCGCGTTGCCATCAAAGCTGACTTTGGCGTCGAGCACTTTCAGATCGCCGCCGTCTGTGACGATGAGCGGGTTGATCTCAAGCATTTCCATGTCTTTCTCAAGGAACGCTTTGTAAAGAATACCCATCAATGAAACGCATTGTTTGATCTGCGCGCCCTTGAGGCCGAGTGAGAAAGCGATGCGGCGGCCGTGGAAGGCTTGGTAGCCTGTCGCAGGATCAACTGAGAAGGAGAGGATTTTCTCTGGTGTGGCGGCTGCCACCTCTTCAATGTCCATGCCACCCTCGGTGGAGCAGACAAAAGAGATACGGCTTGTTTGGCGATCCACCAGCAGAGCAAGGTACAGCTCTGTTTCGATGCCTGAGCCGTCTTCGATATAGATGCGGTTGACTTGCTTGCCCGCTGGACCGGTCTGGTGTGTGACCAGAGTGCGTCCGAGCATGCGCTTGGCTTCTTCTGCGGCTTCTTCAACAGAGCGCGCAAGACGTACGCCGCCAGCTTCGCCAGCGTCAGCTTCTTTGAACTTGCCTTTGCCGCGGCCGCCCGCGTGGATCTGGGCTTTGACGACCCAGAGGGGTCCGTCCATTTCGCCTGCGGCTGTTTTGGCGTTTTCGGCTTTGAGGACAACGCGGCCATCTGAAACTGGCGCGCCGTAGGAGCGAAGCAGAGCTTTCGCTTGATACTCGTGGATGTTCATAGAGCTTTCCCGTCTGGTTGCTGCTGTTGGGGGTTTTACTCGCACAAGGTTTCGCAAAACCTAAGAGTAATTTGCACTGATGAGGGGGGAATAGGGATATTTCTGCATTTTGTGATCACAGGATTTATATGTGTGATCACAAATTCGCCGCTCGACGTGGCAAGAGAATCATTTTGGTGCAGATGACGGCTTTGAGGCCTGATGCGTCGCAGGGAGGGCCTGATTTGCGCAGCTCTGCACAAAAAAGGCGCGCCCAGAACAGGCGCGCCTCTTGGTGTCTTTTGGACAGTCTTTCGCTTATGCGAGTGAACCGTCGATCTCTTTACAAGCCGCGACGAGGCCTTTGACCGCATCGACAGATTTGTCGAACATGGCTTTTTCGTCTTTGTTCATGTTGATCTCAACAACACGCTCAACACCGCCAGCGCCGATCACTGTTGGCACGCCAACATAGAAGCCGTCGAGGCCGTAGGCGCCATCAACATGTGCCGCGCATGGCAGGAGGCGCTTCTGGTCTTTGAGGTAAGCTTCGGCCATTTCGATGGCTGAGGCGGCTGGCGCGTAATAAGCGGAGCCAGTTTTCAAAAGACCAACGATCTCTGCGCCGCCATCACGGGTGCGCTGTACGATTGCGTCGAGCTTCTCTTGTGTTGTCCAGCCCATGTCTACGAGGTCAGGGAGCGGGATGCCGCCAACTGTGGAGTAGCGTGTGAGTGGAACCATTGTGTCGCCGTGGCCGCCGAGAACAAAGGCAGTTACGTCGCGCATAGAAACTTCGAATTCTTCTGAAAGGAAGTGACGGAAGCGTGCTGAGTCAAGCACACCAGCCATGCCGCAGACTTTGTGCGCTGGCAGGCCAGAGAATTTCTGAAGCGCCCAGACCATTGCGTCAAGCGGGTTGGTGATGCAGATCACAAAGGCGTTTGGCGCGTGGGCGGCAATGCCTTCGCCAACAGATTTCATGACCTTGAGGTTGATGCCAAGGAGGTCATCACGGCTCATGCCTGGCTTGCGGGCCACACCGGCTGTCACGATGCAAACATCTGCGCCTGCGATATCGGCGTAGTCTGTTGTGCCTGACATGGCGGCGTCGATGCGCTCGACTGGGCCGCTTTCGGCGATGTCGAGGGCTTTGCCTTGTGGCACGCCATCGGCGATGTCGAACAACACGATATCACCAAGCTCTTTAAGGGCGGCGAGGTGGGCGAGCGTGCCGCCGATCATGCCTGAGCCGATGAGGGCGATTTTGGGTCTGGCCATGAAGGTTCTCCAGTGTGGGTTGAATTTGGCGCATGGCCTAGGCTTTTATTTGCTCCAGCGCAAGGGTGCTGCGCTGCGGCATCTGTCAGGCTCTGCTTGTTTTGAGACGGCAGATAGCGCTAAACCGATTGAGAAATCGTAACTTTAAGGCTGATCTGTTGGATTTTGCATTTTTCGCTATAGCGGGCGCAGCTGTGACCTTTGCGGGCATCTCGAAGGGGGGCTTTGGCTCTGGCGCGGCGTTTGCGGCGGCGGCGATTCTCGCTCTTGTGGTGGAGCCCGCGATGGCGCTGGGAATCATGCTGCCGCTTCTTATGCTGATCGATTTTGCCACTCTAAAGCCCTATTGGGGGCGTTGGCGCTGGGCAGACGCAAGGCTTTTGGTGCTTGCGGGTGTGCCGGGTGTGCTGCTTGGGGCGCTGTTTTACGCATGGGCCAATGCCGATACGCTACGGCTCATTATTGGTGGGATCGCGCTTTTGTTTGTCGCATGGCAGATGGCGGGGCGCGCAGGGCTGATCAAGGCAGCGAAGCGACCCATCCCCGCTTGGGGCGGCGTGGTTGCGGGGCTTGTGGCAGGGTTCACGAGCTTTATCAGCCATGCGGGAGGCCCTGCGGCAGCCGTTTATCTCTTGTCACGCAATCCGAGCAAGACCGAGTATCAGGCCAGCACGGTGCTTGTCTTTTGGCTGATCAATATTGTGAAGGTGATCCCTTACGGGTTCATGGGTATTTTTACCTTGGAGACGCTCAAACTTGATTTGATGCTTGCGCCTTTTGCACTCTTGGGCGCGTGGCTTGGCGTGAAAGCGCATTTTCTGATTGGCGAGCGGGTCTTCTTTGCGCTCACCTATGTTTTGCTCACTGTGACAGGGGCCAAGCTTGTCTGGGACGGGCTGACCTAGGCCTCAGGCGTCATTTTCTTTTGTGGGTAGGGCTTCTGCCAGCGCTTCAAAAGACTGACCACTGGCAACAAGGCAGGTCAGGCCCGCGGCTGTGGTGACGGTGATTGTCCATGTGCCGCTCTCAACGCTAGCAAAGACTTCGACCACAGAATTGTTTGAGCCAAGGCCGATCGATTGGCGTGTTTCGCCATAAGCGCTCGCGAGGCGTGCGACCACGGTTTCGCGGGGGGCACAATTGGCGGCGGGCTGGGCTGCAGCCGCGAGAGGCAAAAGCACCGTGGTGGCAAAGACAAAACCTAATCTACTCATAACATAACCTTTCCCAACGGCTTTTGCCGATGCGGGCTGAAACGCGTCCTCTTTCACAAGTTACACAAGGCGAAGCGAGCTTTGCCGCTCTGAACCCCTGCAAATCATGGCGAAAAAGCCCTAAAGAATTGGTTAACGGCTCGTGCGACGGGGGCCTTCTTTGATAAAATTCTGCGCTGCAGCACGTTTTGGCTTGAAGAAATCGCACAAAAAATGCCACATCTGCGCAAGATTATTGCTGGAGAGACTTATGGATATGCCCCGCCCTTACCGCTCGGTACTTTACATTCCCGCCTCGAAAGAGCGCGCCCTTGATAAGGCCCGCAGCCTTGATGTGGACGCGATCATCTTTGATTTGGAGGATGCAGTGACGCCTGATGCGAAGGTCGAAGCGCGCGACACCTTGAAGGCTGCTCTGAAAGAAGGCGGCTATGGCGCGCGGGCGAAGATCATCCGTCTTAATGGCCTTGATAGCGCTTGGGGGCGCGAGGATGCGGAGGCGATGAAAGATGCTGAGGCCGATGCGTTCCTTCTGCCCAAGGTCAGCTCGGCGGCGGATGTCGAGGCTCTGGCTGCGATTATTGGCAAGGATAAAGACATCTGGGCGATGATCGAGACGCCAATGGGTGTGATGAAGGCTGAAGAAATTGCAGCGCACCCTCAGATGAAGGGCTTTGTGGCGGGGACAAATGACCTTGCCAAAGAGCTCAACTGCCGCTTTCGCGCAGACCGTCTGCCGATGATCACCTCGTTGTCGATGATGCTTTTGGCTGCAAAGGCGCATGGAATTGTCGCGATTGACGGGGTGTACAACCAGTTCAAAGATGACGAGGGGCTTGCCGCAGAGTGTGCCCAAGGCCGTGACATGGGCTTTGAGGGCAAGACGCTCATTCACCCCGCACAAGTTG
>Ga0228639_1000959_pt1 | contig 12668 bp, 8 predicted proteins | sample 50DmetaG_FD_190532 | JGI IMG/M metagenome (GOLD analysis project Ga0228639, IMG submission 190532) | Seawater microbial communities from Monterey Bay, California, United States - 50D | ecosystem: Environmental > Aquatic > Marine > Coastal | place: USA: California | collected 2016-10-18
TAGTGACCTGCCAGTCATTGATTCTGGTGGCTTGATACGTGCCGCCTCAAGAAATGTGGGGGCAAGATCAATCAGGCTCACCATGTCATCAACAACACGCCCACCGACAACACCCGGCCCGGTTACAGAAAGACATACGCCGGTACCAAAACTATACAGGTTGCATTTTCCATGCGGAAAACCAGGTGCTCCATGATCTCCACTAATAACCACAAGTGTGTTGTCAGTGAGTTTGGCTTTCTCGAGTTCATTTAGCAAAACACCAACAGCCGCATCCCAGGCAGCTATTTCACCGAAATAATCTGCAAGATCTTGTCGTACTTCCGGAACATCAGGCAAAAAAGCAGGCATCTTCCCTTGAAGAGAATCGGGATCGATTCCCCAAAGATCTTTGCCACTTCCCTTAATCCATTTTCGATGAACATTCGTGGGCCCGAACCAGTAGCAAAAAGGAGCGTTGTCCTTACAGCTATTGAGCATGTCACGGAAGTTGCCTCTGACTTCATCGAGAATTGTGCGCTTCGCCGTCTCGCGAGGTGTTCCCTTACTGATGAGCTTTGTTACGGTTTGAGAGAATTGATTGATCCGACCGCCGTTTTTGCCAAAGCTTTCATCTTTTGTGAATGGTGAATTTGCCGGAGTACCGGGACTCCAGACCTTATGGGAGTAGCCGACGCAGTAGCCTTGCTCTCGAAGGAGCGGCGGAAAACTCGGGATCGAACTGTCATAAACAGCACCTCGTAATATTGAACCAGTTCCCGTTTGCCAAAAATGTCTACCTGTAAGTAACGCGCTACGACAAGGTGTGCACGATGGTGCACTCACGTGTGCATTGCGAAAAATCACACCGCGACTAGCAACCTTGTCGAAATTTGGTGTTTGGACGACGTCGTTGATACCACCGGCTCCATCAATTTTTGAAAGAATCGAGGCATGTCGTCCCCAGTCATCAGCGAACAAAAATAAAATGTTTGGTCGTTCTTCAGTGTTCTTCTCAACAGCCCACCCAGCATTCTCATGGCAGACATTTGTCAGAATAAAAAGTATGAGAATACTTTGAAGTGATTTGAGAGCATCAAGGGAGGTTCTTTTGGGAGAGACCATGCCATGCGTTCCGGAGAAAAAATAAAAGGTGCGTGCCCACCAGCGATTTATCTTAACGCACAACTGTACGATTTCTTATACAAAGAAGTATGATTGCAAATGTACAAAAAGGCTCTCTTTTTATACTAATCGAGGTGGCTTGCGTTGATGAGGGGTGTGGAACGCGTAACAATCAAAGATATGGCAACGTTGACAGGTATTGTTTTAGGGCGAACAGGCAGTAATTGCCATCGTTTCAAGCCGATCTAGTAGGGAAAATCAATTAGAGTCAATCAATCGTAAGTGGAAGCATGCATAAAGCCACTCAATTGTCTATTCCGTTCTTGTTTGCATTTTCAGTTTCCCAGGGGGCTGAGCATGTTGACTTTACAAAGGATATTTTACCAATCCTTCAACGACATTGTTTTGAATGCCATGGTCCTGGCGTACAAGAGGGTGGTCTGCGTTTTGATGATCGAGATGAATTCCTGTCTGGTGGTTATTCAGGACCAGCAATAATCTCTAATAAGCCCCGTGAGAGTGAGCTGCTTCGCAGAGTGTCACTCGATCGTTTGCATGACGATGCAATGCCCCCCGTGGGGCCGGGGCTTTCAGACCGCGAAGAAATCATACTTCGTCAATGGATACAACAGGGTGGTGAACTGCCAGATACGATTCCACGGCAAAAGCACTGGGCATATGTTCCTCCAGTTCGGCATTCTTCTCCAAGTGCTGGCTCACAAGACTTATCGATTATTGATCCGACTATCGATGGTTGGATCGTTGCGGCGCATAAAGATGAAGGTCTCCAGTTTGCTCCTGTAGCGAAAAAAAGTCAGTTGATCCGACGTCTTGCATTTGACGTGACTGGCTTGCCACCAAGCCCAGAGGTAGTTGCGGCATTTGAGGCAGACGACCGTGATGACGCATATAAAAATCTTGTTGATGAGCTCCTCCAAAGTGAAGAATTTGGCGTTCGATGGGCACGGATGTGGCTCGATCTGGCACGGTATGCGGATTCCCATGGATTCCAGCGAGATGACCTGCGGAATATGTGGGCGTATCGGGATTGGGTGGTGGATGCGTTGAACGACGACATGCCTTTCGATCAGTTCACAATCACACAAATTGCTGGTGATCTCCTGCCTGACGCAAATGAAGCAACACGAATTGCTACGGGCTTTCATCGCTGCGCACCAACCAACGTAGAAGCAGGAACGGATCCAGAAGAGAGTCGCATTAATCAAGTTTTTGACCGAGTGAACACAACGGCTGCTATCTGGTTGGGAGTCACACTTGAATGTGCGCAATGTCACGACCACAAGTATGACCCGTTTTCGCAAGAAGAGTACTATCGCTTCGCAGCGTATTTTAATTCAACAGAAGCAGAAGCAGAACGAGCCAATCCAAAGGTGCCATCTTCAATCAAGTTCATTGGCCCATCAATGAACTTAAGCCATGATCCATGGGAAACAGAACGAAAACGCGTCGACCAAAGTCTCAGTGATGCTCGGAAAGATGTGAAAAAATTTAAGGGGGGCAAAACAGAGAAGGATGTCATTCAAGATGAAAGCAAACAGCCTACTACCTGTGGTGGAGAGACGTTCGTCGATCAACAGGATCAGCAGGACGATGCCGATGTGCGTTTGAAGACAATGGAAAAGAAAGTCAGACAATTACAAAATAAGCTGGCTTCGATTCCAGAGGCGAAGACACTCGTGATGCAAGAAAGGGCGAAGCCACGTGAAACATTTGTCTTTAACCGTGGTGACTTTACTGACCCCTTACGGCAGGTTGATGCGGGTACACCGGGTGTGCTCGGTGGAACGACCGAAGGTCTCGCGAACCGACTCATGCTTGCCAAGTGGCTTGTATCACAAGACAATTCATTAACCGCCAGAGTGTTTGTCAATCGAGTCTGGTTTGAGATTTTTGGCCAAGGGATTGTCACCACACTCGAGGATTTCGGCGTTAAAGGTGAACGACCAACACATCCAGAATTGCTCGACAGTCTTGCAGTCGAATTCATGGAAGATGGATGGAGCCTCAAAAAACTGGTTCGTCGCATCGTAACCAGCAGAACGTATCGGCAGTCCTCAACCGTGACTTCAAAAAAACGGTTGCAAGACATTCAAAATAAATGGCTTGCAAGAGGCCCGCGATTTCGTCTGGATGCAGAAGGCATTCGGGATAACGCACTCACTATCGCAGGGTTGCTTAGTACTGAAAAAGGTGGGCCATCGATTCGTCCACCACAGCCAAATGGTTTGTGGACGAAGCTTGGTGGTCAGAAATATATATATGAAGTGAGTCCGGGTGAGCAACAATACCGTCGTGGCATTTATGTTGTTCTCAAGCGAGGTAGCCCATATCCAAGTTTTATGACCTTTGACGCAACTGAACGTATGACGTGTGTAACAAGGCGTTCTCGGTCTAATACACCACTGCAGTCGCTGGTTCTATTGAACGACCCAGTGTACACCGAGGCTGCCTTTGCTTTTGGGAAACGGATGCTCTCTGAGTCACCGGAGGATACTGATACATCACGTATTGATTATGGATTCTGTATTGCAGTCAGCCGGCAGCCAACAGCACGTGAAGTGAATCTGTTGCAAAAATTATTGAATTCAGAACGACAAGCATTGGTAGCGAATCCAAAAAAAGTTGAAGTGATAATGAAAGATCATGTTGGAATCGATATACCGGAAAGCATGGATTCGAATGAGCTTGCAGCATGGTATGTGATAGCCGCAACGATTTTAAATCTTGACGAAACAATCACCAAAAACTGAGAGCACGGTAGGTCGTATGAGACAGCCAAAGCCTGAGCAAAAAATGAATTTTCTCGATGTTTCTCGGCGTCATTTTTTTCGGCAGGGTTTAGGGCTCTCAGCAGTTGGGCTATCGACATTGTTGGCAAGCGATTCTCCGGTGGCTCAAGAACCCGGTGTAAGAAATCGGTCTCTTGGGCATGCTTCTCACTTCAGCCCTCGCGCGAAGTCGGTGATCCATCTCCATATGGTGGGGGCACCATCCCAGATTGATATGCTTGATCCAAAGCCCGTCCTTTCAAAGCGACATGGTGAAAACTGTCCGGAAGCATTTCTTGATGGTTTAAAGTTGGCATTTATCGGTGATAAAAAAGTTCTTGCAGGTTCACCATTTCAATTCTCCAGGCAAGGTAATGTTGGGCTTGATGTCGTTGAACACCTTCCCTGCCTCGGGGGTGTGGCAGATGAATTGTGTGTCGTACGCAGTCTGCACACCGATGAAATCAACCATGCTCCGGCCCAGATGTTCATGCATAGTGGCTTCGGGCGCGGTGGACGGCCTTCCCTTGGTGCTTGGACAACGTATGGTTTAGGAAGTGAAAACGAGAATCTTCCAGCATATGTTGTATTGCTCTCTGGTCCTGCCGGTGGTGCTGGTTCACAGCTGTGGTCAAACGGTTTTTTGCCAAGCATTCATCAGGGTGTTCGTTTTCGTTCCAGTGGTGACCCGGTGCTTTACCTCAGCAATCCAGCCGGTCGATCTCGCGAAGATGGGCGGCGATTGCTTGATACCGTCAACGGTCTCAATTCTCTACGTCTTGCCGAAACTGAAGACCCAGAAATTGCGACACGAATCAGCCAGTATGAAATGGCGTTTCGAATGCAGGCAAGCGTTCCAGATCTTACTGATTTATCGACTGAGACTGTTGAGACGTTGGAACTTTATGGAGTGGAACCAGGGAAGCCGTCATTTGCAGCCAACTGTCTCCTTGCCCGCCGGCTCATCGAACGTGGAGTTCGCTTTGTGCAGCTTTTTGATTCCGACTGGGATCATCATGGGAATCTCAAAATTAGATTGCCTACTAAATGCCGTGATGTTGATCAGGGTATGGCTGCGCTTGTAGCTGATTTGAGAAGACGAGGTTTACTTGATGAAACCCTTGTGGTCTGGGGAGGCGAGTTTGGCCGAACGCCGTTAGCCCAAGGAAACGCAGATACACCCACTACAAAAAAACGGGAACCGGGTCGTGATCATCATAAGAATGCTTTCACGATGTGGCTTGCTGGCGGTGGCACGAAGCCCGGAACGATCTATGGTGCAACAGATGAATTAGGGTTTTCGATTACGAATAATCCTGTTCACGTGCATGACCTCAATGCCACAATACTTCAACTTCTTGGATTCGACCACACAAAACTCACGTTCCGTCATCAAGGTAGAGACTACCGGCTCACCGACGTTCATGGTGATGTGATGCATGACATTCTTCTATGATCTCAGGGTAGATCATTCATAAGGCCGAATGTGTAACACGCATTTCTTCACGCATAAGACCCTATTTTCTTGATCATGTAACTGGATTTGACGCGGATTTATACAGATACGGATTCATTGCTGGATCGTTGTACATCTTCATCTGTCGGAAGACTCGTAAAGGACGTTTCCCAGAAAATATTTCTTGAAGCAGTCGGTCAAGGGCAGTGGTGAGATGATCTCTCTGCTGATCAAGTATGACCATTTTCTGAGCTACTTTCTCACGGTGCTCTTGTGAGGCATCATCTCGTTCGAGTTGTTCGCGCATGTGGTAGCGTCGAAGCTCAAGAATTGAAAGCCGGTCAATTGCAGCACCTGGTGTTTCTGTAGCGGCTGGTGCATCTTCTTCAGCCGCAATGTCGCGATTTGCAAGTTCCTGGATGAGCCAGTCATCAACTTTTTCGATCGCATCATTGCGAGCCTGGTTGTACTTATCAATCGCACGCTTGACAGCAGCTATTTTTGCATCAGTGACGTCGGGAGATCTCGCAATATCTTCTTCGTGCCACAGGAGAAAATTAAACTGATGGAGGTCACAGACTTTGCCAGCAAGACCATCTTCTGAATGCTGTGGCTCAACTTCGTGCCAATGAGCCACGAGTGTCTCAAGCACGGTATCAGTAGCAGAACCAATTTCAGGAAGTGTAAGTGATGGAAGGGCTGGTGATGAATCAGGCACAATAAGACTCCGGAGGGTGATAAGAAATAGTTTCTAAGCGGCACTTTTTAGAATGAGGCAAAGGTTTGAGCCACCAAAGCCGAATGAATTGCTTGCAGTTACATGAACTGGTGAGGAAATTGACTGATGTGGGACATGCCTGAGACAACAGTTTTCATCAGGCTCATCGAGGTTGATAGTTGGTGGGACCATGTTTCGTTCAATTGCAACGAGGCATGCAAGTGCTTCAAAAGCGGCGGCCGCACTAATGAGATGTCCGGACATGCTTTTCGTTGAACTGACAAATATTTCTGCGGCTGCAGGCCCAAAGGCATTGCGAATGGCTCCTGCCTCAGCGGCATCACCGACCGGAGTGCCAGCAGCGTGCGCATTTATGTAATCAACCTGTGCTGGTGAAAGATTTGCATCGGCAAGTGCTTCAGTGATTGCACGAGATGCTTGGACTGGATCACTGCACGGTGTGACCATATGAGACGCGTCACTCGACATGCCGATTCCGGCTAGTTCACCATATATTTTGCATTGTCGATCCTCTGCCTCACGTTGTCTTTCGAGTACGAAAAAGACACCACCTTCGCCCATGACAAAACCATCACGATTCTTGTCAAAAGGACGTGAAGCTTTTTGGGGATTGTCATCTCTTCGTGATAACGCTCGAAGATTATGAAATGCAGCAAGAGCCGTTGGGCTAAGAACATCGCATCCACCAACAACACAGGAATCTACCAATCCGGTTGCGAGCCAGGTTTTCCCAAGCGCAAGAGCATATCCACTCGATGCACAGGCTGCGGCAACAGTTGTTGCGGGGCCATTCACGCCGAGCATGTGAGCAACTCGGTGGACAAGTGATGGCTGACTGCTTGCCTCAAAAACATCGTGGCCATTGTCAAGAAAGTCACGTTCCCAATTTTTGAGCTGTTCCGCTCCAATGCCGGCAATGATTCCGACGCGTTTCTTTTGCTTGAGGCTATCGACTTTTGGATTGATGCCGGCATCTGCAAGAGCATGTGCGGCAGGTCCTATCATGAACTGCTCGATCCGCGAAGATTTATTGAATTCCTCAGTGTGTATGAAACTTTCGGTTTTTGTTGGTAGCAGGATTTCTTGTACGTTGGCAGCAGCATGTTTCTGGAGACGGTTAAACGTGCCAGCATCGTACCAATCAATACCTGACCGACCAGCCTGTAACGCATCACCAATTTCACTGAATGAATGCCCTAGTGGGGTCGAAGCACCGACTCCGGAAATGACAATACGAGAAGATTGTTCGGAACTCATTAGGCAGCCTCCTTTTGGAGGGCGAGTTCATTTGATCTCGATGAAAGTTGGTTTGGTGAAAGTGGTGAAATTTCGATTGTGCACGTGTCTGTCATGGCAATCGTTGTGCAGGTCCCCGTTTCGAACTGTTCACAGAGTTCTTTCAGGCGGCCGTGTGCTGGGAGAATACGAGGAGAGGGGGCGTTTTTTAGGCAAGAAATTTGAATATGTGGGTAGGTGTTGTCGACGGGTTGTGCTTTTTCAGGCTTGAGTACAAAAGTCATTCCTCGACAGATGGGATCATTCGTGAGAATGCCTGCCGCGTCGAGACAGGGTTGCTGATCCCAGCCTGTGCAAACAAGCCATATGCGAGAAGATGGTGAAGTTCTTGCAAGCATGGGCGCAAGGGTCAGGGCCAGCAGAAATCCTTCAGCCGGTGCATGTGGTCCACCACCAACACCAAAGTTAGGGCCATGCATGCCGAAGCCAACGCTTGCAGCAGATGCAACTGAGTGGAGAGAACACTGCGGAACAATATGTGGGGTCACTGCGACTGGTCCCTTATCTCGAAGACCAATCATAGTTCGTGCTGCAGATGGCTGACCCCCTAAGCAGGTAGCTGCGACGACGGCGTCGTTGCGAATGTCACGGCTATCCTGTGTATCAGCCGCCATGGCTTGAATGATCGAATGCATGCCGATGACGGTTTGCTCATCTGCATGCCGAAGGAATCGCGGAGGGAGGGAGTGGCAGCCGTGGGTATGTTTCTCACGAGCGAGTGTGTCTATCTCAGAAGCATGAGCAGATGCCGATGCGTACGACTCAACAAGACAAAGAGCAGAGAGATCAGCGGATGAAGACAGTGAATGATTCATGCCAATACATACAAATGAAAAGGATTCAAGATCGACAGTTCAACACATATCCGGTGTCTGCCATTGCCAGAACTTCTAAGCGGCGCTTTTCCCTTCCTTGACAGCAATTTTATCTTCCAGCGTGTCGAGTATTTGTCCAACATTCTTGATTTTGTCCAACAGTTCAGTCTCAATCTGAATACCAAAGTGACTCTCGATATGTAGAATGAGGCCTGCCATATCGAGTGAGTCGAGGCCAAGACCTTCATTCAGGGTCGTTGAATCTTCAAGAGCGTCATAAGTTTCGCCGGTTTCTTTTTCGAGAAGATCGAGAACAATTGCCGACAACTGCGTGCGTTCCATGATCAAGCAGATCCTTAGGGTACAGAGACTCAGTAATCGAGGGTTGGTGCGCAGGCACCGCCTCTCACGGAATGCCAGAAGGTAGCGAATATCTCAGACGGAGCGAAGGGCAAAATAGGGGCAATTGACTGAAGAAAGAGGCCATTGCACCGAAAAAACAAGGTCTCAATCTTTCTCGTATCTCTACGAAGGCTCGTTGGAGCAGAAACCTTTATTTCCACTTTTTTGAGGAGAAATCACCGTCACTCAAAATCGGCGAAGCAAACGCGGCCCACGGTTATCCGTAGTTCGGTGTTGGTGCCCGAAAATCATCAAGATTAATCGAACGGAACCACTCAATTGTCTTCATGAGTCCCTCCTCTAAAAGCACGGTTGGCTCCCAAGACAGCTTTTGTTTTGCAAGTGTGATATCCGGCCGCCGTCGTACAGGATCATCTTTCGGAAGAGACTTTTTGATGATCTTTGATTTTGAATCTGTAAGTTTGATGATTAACTCAGCAAGTTGAAGTATTGTGAATTCATGCGGATTACCAAGATTAACAGGTCCGATAAAGTCATCAGGCCCATTCATCATTTCTATGATGCCATCAACGAGATCATCTCGGTAGCAAAAACTGCGTGTTTGTGTTCCATCACCAAAGATAGTGATAGCGTCATTGGTAATCGCTTGCCGAATAAAGTTTGAGACAACGCGTCCATCATATGGATGCATTCTTGGGCCATACGTATTGAAAATTCGTACGAGACGAATATTCACGTCATGAGCACGGTGGTAATCCATAAACAGAGTCTCAGCAGCACGTTTCCCTTCGTCATAACATGCTCTGATACCAATTGGATTGACTGAACCTCGATAGCTTTCGGGCTGTGGATGAACTTCTGGATCTCCGTACACTTCACTTGTCGAGGCTTGGAGCACCTTCGATCGACACCTTTTTGCCATACCAAGAACATTTATTGCGCCAGACACAGAGGTCTTCATGGTTTTGATGGGATTGTACTGATAGTGGCCAGGGGCTGCAGGGCAGGCAAGGTTATAAATTTCATCAACTTCAAGCCAAAGTGGATGAACAATATCATGTCTTACAAGTTCAAAATTTGAGCAATCGAGTAGATGAGCAATATTCCTTTTCTGACTGGTGAAGAAGTTATCAACACAAATAACATCGTGGCCAGTCTCAACAAGACATTCGCAAAGATGACTGCCAAGGAAACCAGCACCACCAGTAACAAGTATGCGTTTGAGATGAGGCATGAAAAACCAAAAAATCAGAGAATTATAAGTAAGAACGTTCTGTGGCATGGATAGTCATGTCACATGTTGATTGTTTTTGAAACACGCACCAAACACAATGCCAACCGTATGAAGAATGTTTTTGGCTGAAGAAGTCAGAATTCTGGTCTAATCGAATGCTGGAAGGGAATTTTCTATGAATCAGTTACCATCAGCGATGAATCGCCGCAGTGTTTTAACAACAGTTGCTGGAGCAGCAATTGCAGCTACGTCGGCGGAGGTACGGGGTTCAGTGGCGGCTTCTCAAGGCCACATCAAGCAATCAATTGTTTCCTGGTGTTTTGGCTCCATGGGTGAGAAGTGGAGTATGGAGAAGCAGTGTCAGGTTGCGAATGAACTCGGCTGCGTGTCTATCGAACTTACCAAGCCAGATCATTGGCCAATGCTGAAGGAGCATGGCCTCACATGCGCGATAGCGCCCAACGGCATGCCCGGTGCGCCGTATGTTAAGGGATTTAATAATCCAAAATATCAGGATGAAGTAATTGCACGCACAAGGCAGATGATTGACAGTTGTGCGGCAGCCGGCATTCCAGCAGTCATTGCCTTTACGGGGTTTAAGTGGCGTGATGCTGAAGATCCAGCAAGTGGTGCCATGACTGATGAAGAAGCTTTCGATAATTGTGTTACCGGGCTCAAGAAAATAGCTGGCCACGCAGAGAAACAAAATGTAACAATTTGTCTCGAACACCTGAACACTCGTGACGATAGCCATCCCATGAAGGGCCACCCTGGTTATCAAGGTGACAATGTTGATGCTGTTGCCGATATGCTACGGCGTGTAGGCTCTGATAACGTGAGATTACTTTTTGACATCTATCACGTCCAGATTATGAACGGCGATGTTATCCGTCGAATCGAAGAGTGCAAAGATATTATTGGCCATGTGCACACTGCCGGAAATCCCGGGCGAGGAGAACTGGACGAATCGCAGGAAATTAACTACCCGGCGATCATGCAGAAATTACTGGCCATTGGCTATAAGGGATATGTGGGGCAGGAGTTTATACCAACGCGGGATCCATTTGTTGGCCTTCGGGAGGCCGTTATGTTGTGCGATGTTTCTGTTTAGGTAGCTCAGCGTTCATGTTTTGAAGGAGAGGTTTTCATGACGATCCGATTCTGGCGATGCTGCCTTCAGCAGACTGTATTGCGACAACTGTCTTTTATTGTTTGTGTCGGAGTGTTCTCTCTTTTGGGTGTCGAACAAATGATGGCCGTTAGTCCATCCACCGAGAAAGAAAAGACTGAATCCAAGGACGAAACTCCTCATCTGTCCCATGACCGCCATCTTCATCGGCATGGAAACCCTCATACGACAATGCAACCAAGTGCACAACGGTTTTTTACCACTCGTTCAAGTGAGATCGTTCTGCCACTTCCTTCTGAAGAAGACGCGTTTACGTTTGCTGTGTTCGGAGATCGGACCGGGGGGCAACCAGGAGGTGTTGATGTGCTTGCGGACGCTGTTCGGGATGTCAATCTCATTGAGCCTGACCTCGTTATGACAGTCGGTGATCTTATCAATGGGTATAACCAGACGGCCGAATGGCTTATTCAGATGCGTGAGTTCAAGGCAATTATGAACCGTTTGCTATGCCCCTGGTTTCCAGTTGCAGGAAATCATGATGTGTATTGGCGGCCACTCAATGATCCGGAGATGCCAAAGTTTCAGCACCAAGAACACTACGAGATGCATTTCGGACCCCTGTGGTATTCATTCAAGCACAAGCAATGTGCATTCACGGTGATTTATTCAGATGAAGGAGATAAAGAAACTGGTGAAAAAAGTTTTTCAAAACCACATCTTCAAAAAATTAGTGACGAACAGCTTTCTTTTTTAAAACAGGCTCTTGCGCGCGGGAAGGATTGTAATCACCAATTTATCTTTCTTCACCATCCTCGATGGATCGGTGGCAATTATGGTGATGATTGGAAAAAACGTGTCCATCCTTTGCTTGTCGAGGCAGGCAATGTTACAGCAGTGTTTGCAGGTCATATCCATCACATGCGCAGTGATCCAAGTGATGGAATTGAATACATTGCCCTCGCTACCGTTGGTGGTGGTCAAAAAGGAGTTGTTCCAGAAGCAGGTTATCTGCATCAATATCACCTCATTACTGTGCGGAAAGAACAGGTCGCTATGGCTGCATTTCCAGTAGGGCAGGCAATGGATGTGCGGGAAATTACCTCAAGTCTTCAGGAAGAGACGATTCAGTTAGCACGGCTCCCAGTAACTTTTGAAGGAGGCATACAGGTTTCGTCAGCCACGCGTGAAAAGCCGAGCATGAATCAGTTTTCTGTTTCGTTTTCAAATCCAACAAGTCGTCCCGTTGAGTACACCATTTCCCTTGAGAGTGTCGACAATCGTTGGCGGTTTGCACCAGATCATGCTCACGGCACCTTGAATGCGGGTGAACGTTGTGAAGCGGATTTCCAAGCAGTGTACCAAGCAAAGCAGTTTGAAAGATCGTCAGAGATGGTGCAGGTGACGCTTTCTCAAGACTACCTCGCGCCCGCAACTCGCTATAGCATTCCAGAAGTGAAAAGGAACGTTCCGTTGATTTTCGGTGATGAGATATCTTCTCGGGGTGCTGTGAATTATGCACTCACACTTGATGGTAACGGTGACTGTGTATTGCTTGAATCGAATAAAGTGGCTCTTCCACAAGGACCTTTTACGGTTGAATGCTGGTTTAATGCTCGAGAGTTTGCAAATCGGGTTGGTCTTCTTGCCAAAACAGAGCAAAGCGAATACGGCATATTTGCTTCTCGTGGTCAACTCGATGCGAGTGTTTTTCTAGGAGGTTCATACAAAAATGCTCGTCCTGAT
>Ga0228639_1000976_pt1 | contig 12529 bp, 8 predicted proteins | sample 50DmetaG_FD_190532 | JGI IMG/M metagenome (GOLD analysis project Ga0228639, IMG submission 190532) | Seawater microbial communities from Monterey Bay, California, United States - 50D | ecosystem: Environmental > Aquatic > Marine > Coastal | place: USA: California | collected 2016-10-18
TTGAACTGTTTTGGGGAAGATTAGAAATTATTTTAAGTACAAAGCATTGCTAATATTTCTACTAAATTTTTAATACTGAACATCAATTTTTTTAAATTAGCATTCTTAACTAATACTAAATAACTAAAACTCATGACTAAAAAATTGTATATCGTAATTTTTGTGATGATAACGGGCTTACTTTCAGCACAAAATTCTCTGATTCGTATGCCTAAAATTAGTCCAAATGCCCAAGAAATGGCTTTTTCTTATCAAGGCGATATTTGGATTTACAACTTCAATACTCAACAAACAAAACGGTTAACTATACACGAAGGGTATGAGAGCAACCCAGTTTGGAATACTTCCGGCGATCAACTCGCCTTTTCTTCAAACAGAAAAGGAAAAAATAATATTTTTACGATTCAAAAAAGTGGAGGAATACCTAAACAATTAACCTATTATCCAACAGAAGATACTCCGTATGATTGGACATCTTCAAACCAAATTGTATTTTCAACAACTCGAGTTTTAAAAGGGCCTGAATGGGATGGGCAAATTTATCAAGTCAATGCTAATGGTGGTACTCCAGAAAGATTTTTAACAGCTTTAGGGAGTATGGCAACTGTTTCTCCCGACGGCAATTTGGTGGCCTTTGTAAAAGGAGCATGTAGAATTTCTAGAGAAGATTATTCAGGTTCAGCCCAACGAGATGTTTGGGTTTATAACATTAAAACAGGGACTTATTTTCAAGTAACTTCCTCAGAAAAGAATGATCATTCACCTTTATGGGATGCAGCGGGTAATTTATATTATATAGGAGCTAAAAGTGGTCGTTATAATATTTATAAGCAATCTATAAATACTGATGGTTCAGTACAGGGTGCCTCCAAAAAAATAACGAACCAAAATAAAAATGGTGTTGTTTCTTTTTCTGTAAGTAATCAAGGAATTATTGTTTACTCAACGCTTTTTAACTTGTATCAACTAAATAATGGACAAGCTAAGAAGATTAACTTAAAAATAGGGTCAGATTACAAATTTGAAACTGAAAAAGTAGTTTCCACCACCTCAGGCATCTCAGATTTTGATGTTTCACCTAACGGAAAATTAATCGCTCTTGAAATTAATGGAGAAATTTTTGTTAAGCAAAATAACAAGGATAGAAAAAACTCCAATAATGTAAGTAACCATGCTTATAGAGATAGGAACCCACAATGGATTAATGATACAGAGTTGTTATTTGTTTCAGATCGAGACGGACATAATGAAATATACAAAGCTGTTTCTAAAGACACCCTGGTTGGATTGGACAGGAGTTTAAAGATTTCAATCTCTAAACTCACTAAGAGTAGTGAAGATGTTTACGATGTTTTAGTCTCACCAGACCACAAAAAATTGGTTTACAGAGTAGGTAGAGGAAACTTAATGTTAGCCGATATAAAGGATGGAGCTATATCCAATAGCAAAGCTTATGCATCAGGCTGGGCAGAAGCAGAAGATGTAAGTTGGAGTCCAGACAGCAAGTATATTGCTTATTCACAAGAGGACTTGGATTTTGATAGTGAAATTTTTATACAATCCGTAGTTAATCCAAACGATAAGTTTAACGTATCCATGCATCCGAGAAGCGACAGATCTCCGGTTTGGAGTCCAGATGGTAAAAAATTAGCATTTTCTTCTAATAGAAGTTGAAACAGAGGGGGTGTAGATTATGATGTATGGATGGTGTGGCTAAAAAAAGAGGATTGGGAGCAATCTAAAACAGATAGAGAAAATGGAGACTATTACACAGAAATAGGAGCTAACAAGAATAAGAAAGAGAAGGAGGTTAAGGTTACTATCAATAAAGAAAGAATTTTTGATAGACTTACTAGAATTACCAGATTACCAGACGATGAGTATGGAGGTATGTTTGGACCCAATAGCAAATATGTATATTATTCTGCAACAGATCCATCAACAAATAACAGAAGTTTTTTTAAAGTTAAATTAGACGGTACTAGCCCTAAAGCTATAAAAGGAACTTCACAAGTACGAAGAGTTGCAGATATTGATGGTAAATTTTACTTTACTTCAAGAGGTAAATTAAAAGAATTGAACCCTGGGAGTGATAAAATTACCTCTTTGGCTCATCTAGCAAAATATAAAGAAGATTTTACTGCCATGAATCAACAAATTTACCAAGAAGGTACTCGTGTGCTAACAATGGGGTTCTATGACCCTAATTTTCATGGCTACAATTGGAAGTCTTTGATTAAAAAATATGAACCATTAGTATTAAAAGCGAGCACAGAACAAGATTATAGTTTTGTATATAATTTGTTATTAGGTCAAATAAATGCGAGTCATATGGGGTATAGAGCAGAAACCTCTGAACGTAAAAACAGCGATAATATTGGTTTGTTAGGTGTTGAGGTGAAGAATATTTCAAAAGGAGTTCAAGTGGAGTATGTACTTAAAAATTCAGTAGCAAATACATCAAAAGTAAATTTAAAAGTTGGAGATATTATCACTGCGGTTAATAATAAACCGATAGGTAAAAACACTAATTTTTACAGTTTGTTAAAAAATTCTAAGGGTGATGAGGTGTTATTAACCAAAAGTGATGGAAAAGATGTTGTTGTTAGAACTTCGAGTTCCTTAAGGACTTTGCAATATGAAGCGTGGGTAGCATCTAGAAGCGAATTGGTAAAAAAATATTCAAAAGGACAGCTAGGGTATATTCATATTAAAGGAATGAATGCTCCAAGTTTTGAACGTTTTGAACGCGAGTTGAAAGCTAGTGGATATGGTAAAAAAGGAATTGTAATTGATGTTCGATACAATGGTGGAGGTTGGACAACAGACCGTTTAATGGCTGTTTTAAATGTAGACCAACATGCATATACCATCCCAAGAGGAGCAGTGAAAGACTTGAAAGAGAATAAAAAGTTTCAAGGGAATTACCCTTTTAACGAACGCGCAATTTTATCAGTGAATACCAAACCCACTGTGGCTTTGTGTAACGAGAATAGTTACTCTAATGCAGAAATATTTTCACATGCCTATAAAAATTTAGGATTGGGTAAATTAGTAGGTCAGCCTACTTTTGGTGCAGTTATCTCTACTGGAGGTTATGGTTTATTAAAGGGTTATGTTCGCATGCCATTTCGCGCTTGGTATGTTAAAAAATCTGGGTTGAATATGGAAAATGATGCTCCCGCAGTACCTGACTATTTGGTAAAGAATGCACCAGGTTGGGTAGCAAGAGGTGAAGATGCTCAATTACAAAAAGCAGTTGATGTATTGCTAGAACAAATTAAATACTAAAATTTAATAAAAAACGACTAAAAACCTCAACCTATTGAAAATCAATATGATGAGGTTTTTAATTTTGGAGTAGAGGGGAGTGAAATTGAAGTGTTTTTGGGAAGATTTGATTTTGTTTCAATACCAGTAGCAAATGCATTCATATACTTCAACTATAAGCGATATTTTATTGGATTGGCTGCCCCTTTTTTCTTTGTATGTGCCAATGATTTATTGAGGTATTTATCTCGTATTTCTTTTTTTGCAACTCTTCCATGGAAGCCCCAACGATTTTTTCTTTTATTTTGAGGTGTTTCAATTTCATACCATTCCAAGATTTCAAAAACTTCTATGACAATACCACAATATTCTGAAAGTGCATATTTTGTTGTTTCCCTTTTTTGTTTGCCAACTACCCAAGCCTGTTTTGTAGATTCATAGATTTCTTTACTTGAATTCCCTCTTACATATTTTTTGTTGATGTTTATAATGATAACAGGATCTGTTAATTCTGTGAGCGGTTTGGCATTATGATTTCTAATAATTTCGTCTGCAGTCATAAGTCCTTTATCACTGGAGTGTTGCCCTAAAACTAAATTTGAAAATTCAAAACCAAATTTAATTCCAAAATCTATGATTGCTGCTTCAATTTCAAAGGCTTCTTTTTCAGACAATCCGTGTCTTATAATTAGATGTTCAACTTTATGTCCACTATCAATAATCTCTCGTATTGTATCTAGTTTTAAATTAGAATTCTGTTCTTTTATTACACAATTTTGATGGTTGAAAACTCTATTGCCAACTCCTTTACCAATGTAAAAAGGTTTTTTGTTGCTAGGGTTTATGAGTGCATAAACGTAATAATTAAGCTTTTCAATAGTAAGTTGATCAAACATGTAGTGAAATTTTAATCACAAGGTACTAATTTTAGAAGGCTTAGGGAATTCTAATTATTCAATTAAATTATTGGCAACGGTCTTGTATATGAAAAGTAGCGGATTTTAAGCACTAACTTTTCGGATTATAATAGACCTTTAATTTATTCATTTTGTTTCGATTAAGTGATTAAACATCTATTTTTATATACTTTTTTATGCGCTGGCATTTGGTTTATTTTAAATTCACTTAACCAAAAAAATGTGACTTTTCTAATAAATATTTTAAGTGAGATTCAAAATTATTAATGTGTAAAATTTTGTAATTCACATTACCTGAGAATGGCTGAACAGCATCAAATTGATACTTTCTGTCAAAGTATTTTTCATTATCTACAACATAAATCATTTCTATATTTTCATTCAGGCATTTCTTAAGTTTTTTATTGTCTCTTTCTACTATTTCCGATAATCCATTATCACCTCCAAAAAAGTCTTTTGGCTCAAAATGTTGAATACCCTGGCATTCAATAGCTATATTGTAATCAGGTAAATAAAAATCTAGACTCTGTCGTCCTAACCATTTAAACCTTTTTTGCTTAGTATGTCTTATGTTATGTTTTATTAAATATCTCGTAACCTCTTTTTCTAATTTACTTTCATTACAAACAGGACAACCGCATCCGCTCAAATGGCTAAATGCATTCTGCCAGAATTTATGTCCGCATTTTTTGCATTTTATGTGTATTTTAGTTTTGGCAGTTTTGTAATTAGATAAATATTCGTATTCATTAGGAAATGCTCTATTAAGAAATTCTTTATTGCTTAAACGGTTTTTTAATCCACCCGATTCATTACCACATAAAGGACATCCTTGACCTGTTAAGTGTTTATTAGGAGTTTTAGAAAATTCTCCGTGTTCTTCTCCTGTTTTAGAGTCTTTTTTATGGCATATTATTGTGACATAAGTTGATGAATCTTTATAATCAACTAATGAATAATCATATAGAGGGTTACTTCTTATATCTTTGTATATATCTTTTGCTTTCTCAATGAAAAATTTTTGGTCCATATAATGGCCAGTACATTTTGGGCAATTTTTTCCTTTTATATGATTTGCAGGTTTTTGGCTAAACACTCCATGTTCCTTACAAATGATGTCGATTTTAGTTCTATTGTTTATATAAACGACTTTAGAATAATCGTATTTGTTACCATGAATTTTTTTTGCATATTCTATCCATTCACTGGTATTATATCTAGGAACCTTACTACATTTTGTACATCCATGACCTTGTAAATGACTGTCAGGAGTTTGTAAAAACTCCTCATGATCTGGACAGGTTATAATTACTTTCTCTTTAGCAGATTTATATTCTACTTTTGAATAGTCATATTTGTTATCATGGATTATTCTGGATCTTTTCACAAAAAGTTCTTGATTCATGAAATGTCCAGAGCATTTTGGACAATTTGCACCACCAAGATGACTTGTCGGATTTTGCCAAAATTCACCATGTTTTTCCCCAGTTATTTCATCTTTATTGTTGCAAATTATACCGACTTTTGTTTTAGAGTTTACATACTCTAAATTAGAATAGTCATATCTACTACCATGTTTTTTGATGGCTTTTTTGATAAACTTTTCTGTGTCATAAAATAATTTCTGAATCACCCTTTGCCTTGCACATTTCAAACATCCATTTCCAGATGAATGATTGCCTGGTGTTTGATAAAACTCTCCATGTTCGGGACAAATTATACAAACTTTTTTATGGTTACCTAAATAATCAACTTTTGAATAGTCATATTTATCATTATGTACTTTTATTGATTTCTCAATAAACTTTGATGCTCTTTTTTGTAAATTTCTACTCATAATTTCGATACATCTTTGAAAAAAATCGTATTTTATTGATAATCCACTATTCACAGTACATAACTGTCTAACATAATTAAAGAGTTATATTTATTAAACTATAATTTTTTAACTCAGGTATCTTTTTCATAATATTCAATCAAATATTATCTTTTGTAATATATTCATACATATCTCTTTCAACGGGCCTTTCTAAATGAAAATTCATTTTTACAACATTAACTTTATTATCAATACCCATAGTTGTTTGTTTAAAGTTTTCTGGATCAGGTATTGCATCTCCCATGTAGTAGAAATCATCACCCTCAGCATTTTCTTTCTTAATAAATAATGGAAGCCGGATAGCTCTTTTATTAGCCTCTTTAAATTTTATTACATCTGGGCTAGATAGTTTTCGCTTAGATTTTGACATATATACTATAGTTGAGGTGTCAATAAAACCATCCTCATATTTTGTAGTATCAGATATATCATCTTCTTTATGGTAATTAACAAAGATTGGACAATTTTTATCTTCAGGATGAAACATATAACCACCTACATTTTGAGCAAGAGGCTGTTCTGTCCAATTTAATATGCGAAAACAATCTTTTCTTGAATATTTTCTATAAAGTACAAAACCATTTAAGTAGTTTTCTTTTTTAAAGTCTTTTGAGAATTTATGAATGGAGTATAAGGTGTTATCTAATAGATATTTTTTAAAATTAATATTTTTAAGAGCACGAGAAAGGCTGCTACCAGGATAAATATTTTCTCCAGACCTATAAACTAAGGAAAACCCATAAATAGTTGAAACTTTTTTTAGTTTACGTTCATGATTTTCAGTAACAAATTTAAGTTCTATATTATGTATGGCAGACTCATACGTTTCAATATTAGTTTTGTAAGAGAATTTTGTTTCTAATTCTGAATTGAGTTTTTTAAAACTTGTGAAACCATCTAGAATAAGATGATAAATAAGCAGACTTTCCTCCACTCGCTTTGAATTATTGATTTCTTTTGAAAAATATTTTAAGAGTAACAAATCATCTCCTAAAATGAGATGATTTAACTCTTTTTCTTTTTTTGCAGCAAATTCATAAAAAGATGATTTTGAATATGAAACAAATTGAAAGGGATCTCGTGAACCATGTTTTATGAAATCCATCATCATAGGTTGATGTCCTAACTTATATTTAAGTAAATCGTAATCTTTAGTAAGGTCTTTTTTTACTTGCATATTAGTGGAATCAATTGAGGCATATATTGATTCTTTGGTGACTTTATCAAAATTAATGGTTGATGCACCTGGAAGCATTTTTGAACCTCCTGCAATCATTTTTCTAAGAGTGTCTTTATTGTATGATGTATCACCATAAAGTGCTATTGGAACTAAATAATTATTCTGGTAATTACCTATAAAATCTATGATAGTAACATATTGTTTTCCTTTGACTTTTCGCAAACCTCTTCCTAATTGCTGAACAAATATGATGGCTGAATTTGTTGGCCTTAACATAAGAATTTGATTCACTTTTGGTATATCAATTCCTTCATTAAAGATATCTACTGTAAAAATATAATCTAACTTATTTTGCGAATCAGATTCTAATTTTATTATTGCTTCTTTTCGAATCTCCTCAGTACTATCACCTGTTAAAGCAATTGTGTTATATCCTCTTTGATTAAAGGCTGTAGATAAAGAATGGCATTCCTCTTTTCTAGAGCAAAAAACAAGCCCCCTTATAATTCCGTCATCCGTACCATAACTCTCAGAAGTATTTAGTATGTGATCGATTCTTTCTTTTGCCTCCAAATATCTAAATTCGCTCTTTTCCTCAATGGTTAAACCGTTTACTGTTAAATCTTGTACTCCATAGTAATGAAATTCTGAAAGCATGTTTTCTTCAAGTGCTCTGTGAAGACGAATTTCGTAAGCAATATTATGATCAAATAATGAAAAAATATCTAGTCCATCAGTTCGCTCTGGAGTAGCAGTCATTCCAAGTAAAAACTGAGGTTTAAAATATTCAATTACTTTAGTATAGGAACTAGCGCCAGCTCGATGTGTTTCATCGATAATTATGTAGTCAAAGTGATTCGGTTTGAACTGATTCATATGAATTGACCTACTGATAGTTTGAATTGTTGTAAATAAAAAATCAGCTTCTGATTCTCTATGAGAACCACTATATAGTCCAAAACTTTTATCTTTTCCAATTACATTTTTAAAAGTATTCATTGCTGCCTCTGCAATATTTCTTCTGTGTACAATAAAAAGACATCTACGAGGGTTAAAAGCAGCTACATCAAAAGCTGAAAGGTAAGTTTTACCTGTACCTGTGGCAGATATTAAAAGTGCTTTGCTACAATTTCTATTTCGAAGTTTTTCCAAATTAACTAATGCTTCTTGTTGCATTAAATTTGGATTTATTTTTTGAGTTTGTTCTCCTATATTCTTAATTTCTTTATTGTTAAATTTTATTTTTTCATAAGTCAAAGCATATGATAATAGCCATTTCTTTGTTACTGAAGTTGCTTTTAGAAATTCACGTTGAAACTCTTTTAAAGCATTTTGCATTAAATAACTATTTTTTAGAGCTGTTATTTTTAAATTCCATTCTTTGTTTTTACACAATGCAGCTGATGTCATGTTAGAACTACCCACTATTAAATTGTAGGATTTGCCTTTGCGAAACAAATAGCTTTTTGCATGAAAATCTCCAAACTCTACAATACGAAGTTCAATATTTGGAAAATTGTCAAGGAGTCTTTCTAAAGCTAAAGGCTGGGTAAAATTTAAATATTTTGATACTAAGATTTTTCCTTTAATACTCCTTTCTTTTAGTTCGAGTAGAGTATTCATAAGTGTTGCAACACCTGATGTTGTAATAAATGCAACCGAGAACCAAAATTCTTCACAATCTTGTAATTCACGAATTATTGTAGTTAAAACTTTATGATTTTGTGTTTTGTCATTAAATAAAAACTCAGGAAGTAATTCTGGTTTAGATTCGTTTTTATCAGAGATATAACCTTTTAATAAACTTTGTTGGAGGTCTTGATTTAATAAATTCATAGCTAATTTTGAAGATATTCTACAATGGGTAAATCTGCTGCAGCCCAATCATATTTATTTAATTTTTCCAAAGGTGTCCAAATGGCTTCCTTATGTGCATGAAGTTTAAATTTAGTTTGAGTTGTCGATACTTTATAAGTGTGCATAGTTAATTCAAAATCTTTATATTCATGAACTACAGTTAAAGCAAACTCAATATTAGAAATTACCATTTCTAATTCTTCATCTATTTCACGTACAAGAGCTTCTTCTCGAGTTTCACCTTCCTCCAGTTTACCACCAGGAAATTCCCATTTTTCAGATAAATAGGCAAGTTTATTTACCTCCCTTTGACAACATAGAATATTGCCATTATTGTTTATTATTGCAGCTACAACTTCAACTTTTTTCATATGCTAAATATACTGAACAGGTTAATTGTTTACTCATTTTTTTTTGAAATAAAAACAACAAACATCTTTTAGTAAAATTTAGAAAAAAAGGCTTGTTTTTATTCTATTACACATTCAAAGGTTCCTATTACTTTAAACGAAGTCATATCTTCATCTTCCAAAAGTATGTTTTCATAGGAGCTGTCAGTCGATAAAGGTTTTAAAATAATGGATTGGTGTTTCCAACCATCTTCATCTTCATATTTTTTACTCTCATATTCTTTTACTGTATAGCATGAACCGAAATCAAAATCATGCATATTGGTGTTTTCAACCAAAACTATTTGACCATTTCTCGAACCTCCTGAATATTTTCGAAATAAACATAATGCACCATTTGGAATTACCTTGTTCATAGACTCACCAATTACCTGACAAGCAAACAAGTCTTTACTCGGTTTAATTTTTTCAGGAATATTGAGCCATTTCACATCTTCTACTTGTTGTAATTCGCCAAATTCGCCTGCTGCTACTTTTAGGCTGTAAAGTGGAATTGAATTTTCAAAAGGTTTGATATTCTCGGTTTTGAATAATGTTTTGATTTCAACGTGATTAGTTTTGTATTTAGGTACAAAAGATTCAAAATGAGCTTTTAATAGTGGGTCACATACATAAATATACGTGCCTTTTATGCCCCTAAGCATAATAGTTTTGTAAATATTTAGGATAAAGGCTTTTAATTCCTTTGGGTCTTTAATGGACTGTTTCCCGTTTTTATCAAAATAGTTTTCCTCTTTTACTATGATCTTTTTGGTCTCAGGATTAAAGGATATTTCGTTTCCGAAAATTATCCCAGAATAATTTAGGTCATAACCTTGAGTAGTATGTATACATCCAACTTCATTTATTGCTCCATCAGAATTAATCCAGTCATTTGAAGTGCCGTTCCATTTTAGTTGTGTATTATCTATTTTAATATCAAAGGCATTTTTGTCTTTTTTTGATTTCCATTCCCAAGAGTAACCAGCAATAAGTCTTGAAAGCCCACTTTCTTTATCACGTAATTTAATTTGTTCAATCATTGTTTCTAGTGAATCAAACATGGTAAACTCGTACTCTTTAGAATTGAACTTTGAAGAGTCTACTTTTAACTTATCGTGTAAAAGAGAGTCAATGTACTCAACATACGCATTTCCTCCCTTTACTCTGAACTGGGACTTTAATTTGAGAATAGAGGTGTTTTTATCTCTTTTGATTAGGTCAAATTGTTCTTTTTTTGCGTCAGATGGTTTAATTGACTGCCCTTCATCATAAAATAAAACAGTATGCTTAGATTGCATGGTAACCCAGTCTAATTCACTTGCATTATGCTTATCTAGATTTAGCGCTATACAAGCTTTATCAAAAGCTCCGAAATAAGCACCCAAATTCACCCTTCTTCTCAATCTGTGCGACTCATCAACTACGAGTAAGTCATATTTTTCCTTACTCACTTGAGCAGGACCAATAACCATGCTAGCACTAAGTCCTTTTATATTTTTAAAAACCTTTTTTAATGTGGTTCTGAATGAAGACATAGGTACAACTAATGCCATTTTAGGATTTGGAAGCACTTTTTTTATCTGATTAACTAAATCTAGATAAGTGTTTTCTTCTGCACCGAACTCTTTAAAACTAAAATCCTCTAGTTGACTTGAAAGCATTTTAAATAAGAATATGGCTAAAATTGTCTTACCAGTACCAGCGCCTCCTTCGACAATAGTATTGTCATATTTTCCTGTTGCCAGACTCTGTAATATTTGAAACAAACCTTGACTTTGTTCCTTAGTTAAACTTTTATAAGGCGAGTATTTAAAGAGGTCAGAATTGTCAATATGCTCTATAGAGTGTTTAGATATTCCTTCAGCTCTAAGTTGATTCCAAATAGTGATGAAAATATCCCAGTATACTTCTTTCTTTTGATAATAATTGTGATTAGCAAGCCCAAGGTTTCCATTTAGCAGAGTGAATTTATTATCCCCTGACATATATTTTATCAGATTGGATTCTATATCAAGGGTAGCAGATTTGTTGAATTTTTCGCTTGTGATTAAATGGACAGATGTAAGTTTACTTTTAGTCTTATGTTTTAAGTGAGTTCCCATTCTAGAATAAGCATCAGTAGTTTCACCAACATAAGCAGTTTTGGTATCACCATCGCTTAAAACGTAAACTAGAGGCCAAAGGTCTTTAGCAAAATGATTTGTATTAAAATCTTCAAATAGACTATTCTCAAAGTTGTAATGATTTATTTTTACTTGGGTCTGAATCATTAAAGCTCGTTATATTTTTTCGCAGTTCCTTTTGCTTTATCTATTGGGTATTTTTCTCCGTTCTTTTTGATTTTGTCGAGTAGAATATCTTTGACGTCAAATCCATATTTTTCGGCTAATAGAAGAGAATAAGCAAGAACATCAGCTAATTCCTCTTTTACCTTTTTCTTATCTGCTTCTTCATGAGATTTCCATAAGAAGTTTTCTAAAAGTTCACCTGCCTCAATATTTAGAGCCACTGCGAGATCTTTAGGATTGTGAAACTGTCCCCAGTCTCTCTCATTTCTGAATTTAATCAGAGCTTCTGTTATTTCTTTTATGTCACTCATATTTTATTCTTCTTAATGAAACACAACTCCTTATAAGCGTTATAAATCTTCTATTTACAGGTGCTTAGTTCCGGTTAATACAACTTTTTTCATATGCTAAATATACTAAACTGTTATTTTATAAACTGTTAATAATACCCTTTATTCATTACACAATGTCTTACACCTCCTCTTGGATTATCTACATCTCCTTTAAATCTAGGAATAACATGACAATGAAAATGCATCACTGTTTGACCAGAGGTAGCTCCACAATTCATTCCAATGTTATAGCCATCCGGTTTAATTTCTTCTTCAATAATTGATTTTGCTTTATTAATCATTTTAGGAAGTTCTTGTTGTTCTTCTTCAGTTAATGAAAAGTAATCTTCTCTTAATTCATTTGAAATGATAAGCAAGTGATTCTTAGATACTGGGTAAGCATCGTAAATCATA
>Ga0228639_1000987_pt1 | contig 12470 bp, 9 predicted proteins | sample 50DmetaG_FD_190532 | JGI IMG/M metagenome (GOLD analysis project Ga0228639, IMG submission 190532) | Seawater microbial communities from Monterey Bay, California, United States - 50D | ecosystem: Environmental > Aquatic > Marine > Coastal | place: USA: California | collected 2016-10-18
CGACACTCGCTAGCATGCTAATTTCCGCAGGAGTTCGCTTTAGGCTGAGAATAAGGAGGACTGCCAGGGGCAGCAAAGTCAGCGGGTTAATTACAAATTCCGCTTCTAGAGCCTGACTCAAACTGACTATCTCTGATGCCGTCAAAGGCTGTCCAGCGTAATACAGACCAAGGCCTGCAAACAAAAATATACTTATAATGTAAGTTGGAACGGTGGTATAGAGCATAGAATTGATATGTGAGTAGAGATCGGTTCCAGCGCTCATCGCGGCAAGGTTAGTTGTATCTGAGACTGGTGACATTTTGTCTCCAAAGCTCGCTCCGGAGACGATCATGCCAGCAACCAGTGGCAGAGGTATCCCAAGGGCTGCGCCAATACCCATCAACACCACGCCGATCGTTGCGATTGTTCCCCATGCTGTTCCAGTCGCAATTGACATGAAGCTGCAAAGAAGCAGCCCAGCGGGTAAAAAAAAGGTTGGATGCAGCAATTCCAGTCCGTAAAAGATTAGGCCTCCGATAGTCCCGCTTTCGATCAATGCGGCGACAAGTATACCAATCAAGAAGAAAATAAAGATGGCGCCCAAACCTTTTTTAATACCCTCGATCATCGACGACTTAATCTCGTCATAGTTTAGGCCGATAGCCACAGCATTTAATGAAATCCAAACAACGGCAACTAGTAAAAGGCTATGAAGGCTTATTTGGAACCACAACATACCCACAATAACGGTGAAAATAACGCCACCGAAAGACGCAAGGGAATGCAAAAAGCCTGGCTGGTGTGTTTTTTCCATTGTTGTCCTTGAGCCCGTTTGAAGACAGCTTCGATTGATAGAGTATAGCTCTTTATGTGTTTCCAATAGTCGCATAAAAGCGCATCAATCAAAACAAGGGCGTGCTCAATGTCAGAAGGTGAGATGGGTTGAAGCAAAAAGTTTTTGGTGTCAACTTTGTCAAGCTAGCTAAAGCTGGCAATATAAATAAAGTTGCCATTGTTCAAAGAGGCTCAGAGATGTAGCTTAATTCCCTATTAGCTTGGATTTGTAGTATCTTATTTAAATGTTTAAGGAAAAAATTTACGTCAGTTTTTTGCTCATGGGTCTTGTCTTTGCAGAGATTCATTTTGCCGATGCTGCGTCATTCCAGTCCATTCTATCAATGCGGGATCGGGCTGATGCCATTGACCGTCTGATCAATGAAAGACTCACAACTCTCCCCGAGCAATTAATGCGGAGAGAAGGCATTGATATGTGGGTGCTAGTTGCCCGTGAGTATAATGAAGATCCGATCGTGATGACCATGCTTCCCGGAACAGCCCATTCGGCGCGAAGACGCACTATATTGGTTTTTATGGATGAAGGTGATCTTGGGGTGAAAGGATATGCAGTTGCTCGCTATTCTGTGGGAAGTTTTTTCGAAGCTCGTTGGGATCCGGATGAAGAACCGGATCAGTGGCGAGCACTTGCTAAGCTGATTGAAGAGAATAACCCCGACACCATTGGAATCAACGTATCGAATGATTTTGCTTTGGCTGATGGCCTGAGCCACGGTGAATATTTGGGTTTAGTTGATGCGCTATCAGCCGAACAAAAGTCTAAGATCGTTTCAGCAGAGAGTTTAGCTGTAGCATGGCTTGAGACTCGGACAGAGCAAGAAATGGAAATATACCCATCAATCGTTGAAGTTGCTCATAATATAATTGCGGAAGGCTTCTCAGAAACTGTCATAGATCCGGGGCGGACAACCACTGAAGACGTGCAGTGGTGGTACCGAGAGCGCGTGCGCGAGTTGCACCTGCAGGTCTGGTTTCACCCGTCAGTTACTTTTCAGAGGAACGGCGAAATTGGTGATTTACAGGGTACAATTTTGCCCGGTGATTTATTGCATGTGGATTTTGGCATCACTTATCTGAGGCTTAACACGGATACTCAACAGCACGCTTATGTTTTGAGGGAGGGTGAGCAGGTACCTCCGGTTGGTCTTCGCCAAGGCTTGGCTACGAGTAACCGCCTTCAAGATATCCTTGTAAATAATTTTACCGTCGGACGAACGGGAAATGAGATTTTAAGGTCTGCAAGGGAAACGGCCATTGGTGAGGGTATTTTGCCATCAATTTATACTCATCCCATCGGTTATCACGGGCATGGAGCAGGGCCGACGATCGGGATGTGGGACAATCAGGGCGACACATTGGGCCGCGGAGATTACCCTCTTTTTGAGAATACAGCTTTTTCAATTGAGTTAAACTCAACGGTTTCAGTACCTGAGTGGGGAGGGCAGCGGCTGCGTTTTAAGCTTGAAGAAGATGCATTTTTTGATGGGCAACAAACTTTTTATATAGATGGAAGGCAAAAAGAGTTAATTCTTATTCAATCGCAATAGTTATTTCCGCTTGGGTCGCTTCATCGCAAGCCCATACGGGTTATTGAACTCTATAAAAAAATCATAGACGGCAAATCTTATTGGGAATATTTATGGATTCATTTTTGTCGATCGCCCCCTCGCTTTTAGCGCTCATTCTTGCCTTCACCACAAAACGAGTCATTTTTTCTCTTTTCAGTGCGGTAACGTTCGGCTTTTTTATTTTAAATGATTACCAGTTGCTTGCGACTGCAGTTTCAATATTTGAAACAGGTATTTTTCAGCAGCTCCAGGGAAGTAACGCGCAGATTATTATCGTGATTACGATTATTTCTGGGTTCATCTACCTGCTTGAAGCTTCGAATGTGATGCGCGCTTTCTCAACTGTGATGAGCCATCGCGTACAGTCAAACGCAAGGGTAAAGCTAAGCACTTTTTTTTCGGGTATCGCTATTTTCTTCACGGACTCTGGGAACTCACTGATCTTGGGCCCAGTTTTCCGACCAATATATGACAAACTTAAAATCTGTCGTGAGAAGCTTGCTTATATTGTCGATTCCACCTCGTCACCGGTATGCGTTTTAATTCCTGTCATTAGTTGGGGCGCTTACACGATGGGGCTCATGGAGCAGGCCTACGCGAGCCAAGGGATAACAAAAGATGGGTTTCTCGCCTTTCGTGAGGTTTGGTTCTATCAGTTGTATCCGTTGCTGACCCTCGGTGGTGTGTTTTTTGTGGCCTGTTTAAATTTGTATCTGGGGCGCATGGCGCATGCGCAGCATGCTCTGCTAGAGGGAAAACTAATTTATGAAGACTCGGAAATTAAAGATAACCCGTTATCGGCTAATCAACTGCGATTTGGTGCTCGAGTGACTGTGATGGCTCTTGGGACCCTCTTCGCTACCATGCTGCTCATGTTTACAATATTTGTTTCACGAACTGGTGGTTTGGATGGCCCGACGATCCGTGTTGTTCTTGCCATGTCTTATACTCTGGCTACGATCGTCACAATTGCCGCGCTGAGCCAGTTTAAAATTTTCAGTTTATCAAGAAGCTCTACTAGTTTTTTTAGTGGCATGGGAAAAATTATGCCGATCCTTTGCATTCTTATCCTCGCATGGACCATGAGTGATGTATTGGTAGCGTTAGATACTGGCGGGACAATTGCGGCGTTGCTTAAAGCGATGAACTTTCCGAGCTGGATGCTAGCGAGCATGATCTTTTTAGTGGGAGCTTGTCTTTCACTTGCTACTGGCTCATCGTGGGGGACGTTTGCATTAATTATTCCAATAGTAGTGCCTCTAGCTATAGCTCTTGAGATTTCTGTTCCTATTTGTTTGGGAGCGGCGCTGAGTGGTGGATTGTTCGGAGACCAGACATCGCCTATCTCGGATACGACAGTACTTTCGTCTATGTCGTCTGGGGTTAGCCACATGGCCCATGTCGAAACTCAGTTTCCCTATGCGCTAATTACTGCTGGTTTTACTTTTTTTGGGTTTATTTTAGCATCCCTCCTGGAGGGGCTTGGGCCAATGTACTTTCCGGTTGCATCGATGTTAGGTCTATTGGGGCTTTTTTATTGGTATTTATCGAAATATCGATTCATAAAAACGGTAAATATCTAGATAAGTAAAGGAGTCACTTCTTATGCAAAATCTTTGGTTGAGAAAGGAGGATAAAAAAGATGAAGAGAGAGTGCCCGTTACTCCGCGGGAAGTTTTTGATTTAATTGCGTCCGGAGTTGAGGTTACTGTGGAACGATCGAACTCGCGCTGCTTTGCGGATAAAGATTATGAAGCTGCTGGCGCTGTTCTTACGGACAAATCATGGCAAAGTGCGCCTCTGAGCACGGTGGTCCTGGGCCTAAAAGAACTTAACGAGTCAGCCACACCTATTGCCCACACGCACATATATTTTTCGCATACCTTTAAAGGTCAGGACGGTGCGCAGCATACCTTGAGTCGTTTTTTTCGTGGTGGAGGAAAAATATATGATTTAGAATTTTTATTCGACAACACGGGGAAACGTGTCGCCGCATTTGGATATTGGGCAGGATTTGTCGGCGCAGCATTAGGCGTCCTCGGAGTCGCCCATTTTATTCAGGGAAATCGAGACCAAGTTTTGCCGAAGTCTTTTCCTCCGTTCCCTGCATTAAGGGCATTCGCTGATCGGGCAGCCTTGGTGAGTGCAGTTAATATAGCGATCGCGAATTCTCCCTTTGTGAGAAACTCAGCTCCCCTGCGTATTATGTTAATGGGTGCCTTGGGTCGCTGCGGACAAGGTGCAAAAGATCTTTTAGAAAAAGTGCAGTTCCCGATAGAAATTTCGTCTTGGGACCTCAAAGAATTTAACGATGCTGACAAGCCAATACTTGAAATCTTAAAAAACGATCTTTTTATTAATTGCGTTTATCTGAAAGAAAAAATTGCTCCAATGATTACACGGTCATCGCTTGCTAGAAACTCGCGACTATCCGTGATCAGTGACGTAAGTTGCGATCCGTCCAGTTTAAATAATCCCATACCTGTTTATGATTCTGTTACAACGTTAGAGAGCCCGTTTATAAGAGTGAAAGGCACATCAAAATTTCCTGTGCATGTTCAAGCAATCGATCATTTGCCAACGTTATTGCCTCGCGAATCGTCTGAAGAGTATTCTGCTTTGCTTTTCCCCCATCTGAAAAATTTTCTTATTTCAGATCACCCAACGGCGACCTGGGTAGATGCGTTAACAATTTTTGAGAAATCAATGAACGACTGTATGAGGTCCAATTAAGATCTTAAGTATGAGAGCGGGTCGTGGTAGGATTATGCAATGAACGTAACGCTCTAACTACTACTGAAACTTTTTTGCTATCGAATGTTGGGCTTTAATGCTCTCGATCAAAGTTTTAGTTGCCCTTTATTAGCTGGGATAAAAGCAGAGAGACTTTTTATTTTAAGTGCGAATTTTACGATTTAAAATTGGAGTAGGTGGATAATGCAGTCCCAAATTTTTAAGCGTATTGTAGTTTTGAATGTTTTTATCTTTTTTCTCGGAATGCTCGGTTCAGTATATGGCCAGATTGAACCGAGCATTGACGAAAATTCTACCGTTATTTATCCAGCAAGTTTTTTCGATCAATACCAGCCTTACTCAGTGAATGACATGCTGATAAGGATTCCTGGAATAAATTCGGCGCTTGGTGGGCAGGGAGGTGGACAAGGGAACCGTCGAGGATTGGGTGCGGGTGGAGACCAAGTTTTGATTAATGGTCGCCGAATTGCAGGTAAAGGGAATGAGGGCAGCCAACAATTATCACGTATTCCAGCCTCTGAGGTGGAGTACATTGAGATTATTCGAGGCACCTCTGGAGACCTTGACGTGCGTGGTGGAACTCAGGTCGTAAATATTGTGTTGCTAGAGGCAGAGTCTAGCACCTCTTATGCTTTCGAGTTAAATATGGATCATTATCATGACGGGAAATATCAGCCTGGAGGCAAATTCTCGGCGACTGGTCAGAGGGGAAGGTTTAATTATTTTTTAAACGGTGAGATTGAGCCGCGTTATGAGTTTCGCGATGGTTTCGAGAAAAGTTTGAGTCTCGATGGAGGCTTGAATGAAACAATCGATCGTGACTATGGTGGTGATTCGCTGCCCTCGTCATTTTCTGCGAATTTAGGTTTCGACTTCGATGATCAGAATGTCGTCAATTTAAATTTTCAGCTCACTGATAATGACTATTTGTCATTTGCTGATCGGATAATAACCAATTTTCGAGTTACTCCCTTTGACGTGAGAATAGAGCGCGACGAGACTCCTACTGATAATGGTTCGTGGGAGGTTGGTGGCGATTATATGCGTATTTTTGGCGACGGAAGCCGATGGAGGACGCTCTTTATTATAAATGAGTCTGAAACGGATTCGGTCCGCGACAGATTGCAAATTGATGGAAATACTAGAACGAAGGATTTATTCCTGTCTAATTTTCTACGCACGCAGGAACGGATTCTACGCTCTTCTTACGTCTTTGACGTTGCAGGAGATCAATCTTTAGAGATGGGTGTAGAGCGTGCTCAAACCATTCTCGATACCTCTTTACAGCTCGGACTTTTGGGTCCAAACCCTGATGTAAATCAGAGTTCGACAAGGTTTGGTGGTTTGGTGCCTATTACAGATGCAAACGGCACGGTAGAAGAAATGCGATACGAGTATTTCGGCATACACAATTGGCAGTTTAATGAAAGGATGAGTCTTGAGACCACCTTGCTTCTAGAAAAAAGCAAAATTTCGCAAGTTGGTGATTACCAGCGATCACGTGATTTTACTTTTTTCCGTCCAAAAGTTGACTACCGCTTTGATATCACACCAGCAATGCAATTGCGCGCTACAGTTGAAAAGCAAATTTTTCAGTTAAGTTTCTCTGACTTTACGGCAAGTATTGATGGAAGCGACGACGAACAGAATGCGTTTGAGGGCAATGCAGATTTGCGCCAAACTCAGGTTTGGAGTTATCAAACTAATTTAGAGTATCGTTTGCCCAACGATGCTGGCGTTCTCAGCGGTAACGTATTTTTATTTAGGTTAGCCGACATTATCGAAAATGTTGACGTGTCTCGGGGCTCAGAGGTTCTTGGTGCACGGGGAAACATCGGAAGCGGACAGATGTTTGGACTTAACCTTAACAGCAGTATTCGACTTACTATGTTTGATCAACCGAATATGTTGTTCACTACTGGAATTATACTTCAAGAACCAACATTGACCGACCCGATCTTAAAAACCGAGCGAGAAAGGTCTATCAGTAGAGGCGGAAGCAGATACAGCTTTGGCTTCCGGCACGATATCCCATCGAGAAATAATATGAATTGGGGGTTTAATTACCGGAAAGAGTTTTATAATGATTATAAAGTATGGGATGTGGATAAAATTGAGCAGTATCCTAAAGTTGGTTCCTATTTCGGTTGGGTCGAAGTTCAGGCTTGGGGGGGGTTAGTTTACCGGTTTGAAGCAGGTGACGAGCGCGATCGATGTCGCAACCGAACGCGTTTCATTAACGGGAACATTGCCAACGGCGTGGTGGACGAGACGGAATTTTCTTGTGGTGACGCTGGATTAAAACTCGCTTTAAAAATACGCGGAACCTTTTAAGTTTTTGTGCTTTTATAACTACCCAAATCAATTAAGGGCAAGGAGTGAATTTCTCACCTCTCGCCCTTAATCTATCTGGATGGTCTTATTCTATGAACTTTTTACAATGCCATAACTGTTTGTAAAGCCACAGCCGTTTTCAAAAGCTCAAAATTATTACCTATATAAAAATTTTCTCAAAAATATTTTCTAGTTCATTCTTTAGGACTAATCATTGCTAACGATGGAGCCCTTCCAGCAATGATTGACAGATTGGACTTGATGTCTTTCAAACCCGCTCTTGGGAATCCCCGAGTTGCTTCGGCCAACACCTCAGCTGTCGAGCAAGCTTCAAAGGCTTTTGAGAAGTCTTTACTTATCGCGTATGCAACGCAAATATTATTGAAGTCTCCGGGTGAAAGCTTTGAGGGATTTGTTTCAGAGATTTCGCCAAGCGCCTTATCAATGTCCATCAACTTGAGTGATTTAAATGCAATAAACCCATCGAATATTTTGAAGGATTCGGCAGCTGAAGCAGTCCCTGCGAGTGAGAGAAGAAGGGTTAATATTATACTGGTGGATCGTATGCTATAAGTTTTCATTTTATTACCTCATTCAATGGTTAGGAATAGTGAGTCGTAAGAAAAATCCGTCGCGGTTTTTGACTGCGTTTTTTTTGCTTACACCCTCAGAAAGCAATGAGCGTGCCAAGTTTTATTTTCTTATGTAAATTATGTAGTTGTCGAAATTTTTAATTCATGTAACACAAATAAGGATTCCCGAAATCTCCAAAAGAAAGCCGTTTATCGGGCATTGTGCGCTATAGGGGTGCATCTTTTGCTCATGACAGGTCAAGATTCACTTTTTACGGTAAGCAGATATTTTCCAAATGCCGTTAAAACCCTTTTGCTCTGTGCTTAGTTATCCAACTCGGTTAAACTGAGGTTAGCGAATTTTTTGAAACCATCTTGATCCTCGGTTGATTAAAGAATTAAAAGAACTTGGATCGACTTAATTTTCAAATCTCAAAAAGGCGGTAAAATCGACAGAACTTTGTCAGAATCGGACCGTTCTAAAAAACCATATTAAAACTTAAATCGTTTCCGTTTTTATACCAGCCGACTGGAGATAGAAATGGACGATTACCTTAAAGAAAAATCTGCACTCGAATCACGATCGAATCACCTGTTCGAGGCGATTGACGACCTAGAGATCGATGAAGTAGCCATTGCTGAGAGGGCGCTAGCTATGGATGAAATGTTCGATTCAAACGGTGATAGAGAGAGTTTGCTTGAGACACGCGCGTTGGATCAATTGTTTAAAACGTTATAGTCCGAGCGTAATTGTTTTCAAATCAGTTTACACGCACGAGTTGCTATGAAGGAGGATGATCCTACATGCGATCACCCTCCTAACACTTAGCTTCCGCCGACTGGCGATTGGTGGGTGTGCTTGATTAGCCATTCGCCGTTCTCTTTGATCAATACAAGCGATACCCAAGTTGGCCGACTCATGTTTGGTGCCTTCTCATGCGGATAAACGTTCCACCACCGAACAAAGCTTGCGATTGCAGTGTCGCCATGAATCGAGACAATAGGATTCTCAATTGTTGTTACGAATTCCGTTTTCCCGCCGTTAAGCGCCTCGTTAGCTCTTCGTCCTGCTATCTGGTTTCTCATATTTTTAGCTTCGTCGGTTTGACGAACACCGCCGGTGATATAGATTCTGTCAGCGGTCATCAGTTCAGCTTGAGCTTCTAAGTCATTCTCCAGATCCCCATATTGATGCACGATCTCTAAGACATCACTTTCATCATCGGCGAATACTGTCGATGAAAAAGCAAGTCCACTCAGTATTAAAGAAAAAATCATCGAGGGAGTGAATTTCAAAAGGCAATAATTAAAGTCGTTTTCTCTGGATATACTAATTGAGTCCATTTATCCTGATCCTATGTGTGGTGAATTATAAGTTAGTTGTACTCTTGGGTTTTTATTACAAATTTACGGAAATGTACAGCCTGCACTGGTTTAATTATTGTTTGACGACATTATTAGTTTTTTAGGTAGCGACTTTAAGTTAGTGAGTTTGGATTGATGCATTTCAAGGGTTTCGTTGGAACTATGGATATGACCAAAATAATTGGCTTAAGTACAGTTTTTCTCAGTATTTTACTCTTCGAATATTCTTCGGCTGAGAATCAATCTCCGATTGTTGTTTACAGAGCGTCAAAAATCATCACGTTAGATCCAGATATTCCAACGGCTGAGGCAGTGGCTGTCAGAAATGAAAGAATTCTTGCAACGGGCTCCGTGAAATATATTCAACAACTTTTTCCTGATCAAAGTCTGAAATTTGATTCAACGTTTGAGAGTTTGGTACTTGTTCCCGGATTGATTAATCAGCATGAGCATGCTTGGCTGGCGAGTCTGCTGTTTTCTACCGAGATTCTCTCTATCGAGGATTGGGTGCTGCCTGATCGGACAGTTAAGCGCGCAGAGGGTGCGGTTGAATATCGCGAGCGGCTCAAGAATATTGTAAGTTCGCATTCCGATCCGGGTGACGTTTTATATACCTGGGGGTTTCATCAATTATTTCATGGGGAGCTGACACGCGCGGACTTGGATAAGATTAGCAGTACGGTTCCTATTGTTGTTTTGCACAGATCGTTGCATGAACAAATTCATAATACTGCTGCTTTGAATTATTTTGGGATAGACCAATCTCTAATCGAGGATGCCTCTCAGTCGGTCCGAGCTCAGACCAATCTCAGTGAAGGACATTTTTGGGAACAGGGTCAGGGTCTTGTCGTTCCAGTTGTTTTTGCGGATCTTTTTCGACCTAGTCGTTACCTTCCCGCTTTGGCAAAGCTCGAGGCGTACTGGCATGCTGCGGGAACGACGTTAGTAGCCGAGCCAGGCGGCATTGTTTCTCCAGCTTTAATAGCAGCGCAAAACCAGGTGTTAGGAGATTTGGATACGCCATTTAGAATGTACTATATCGCTGACGGGAGATCATTTGTAACGAATTTTGACGAGCGCGACGTGATAACTGAAACTGAAAAGCTGTATTTTTCGGCAAAGGGAATGACTAAGTTTATCCCTAATCAAGTCAAACTGTTTGCCGATGGAGCGATTTTTAGTCAACTGATGCAAATGAGCGAGGGTTACTTAGATGGCCATCATGGGGAATGGCTTATGGATCCTAAAGTATTTGAGAAAGCCTTTAGAATTTATTGGGATGCTGGGTTTCAGATTCATATCCATCAGAATGGCGACGCTGGGCTCGACATGGTCCTTGATAATTTAGAAGTGAATATGGAGCGTAATTTTCGTGCGGATCACCGCACTGTTATTGTTCATTTTGGATTCTCGCGCCCAGATCAAGTTGAGCGGATTGCGGCGCTTGGTGCAATAGTCAGTGCAAATCCATTTTATCCGATAATTTTAGCTGATCGTTATGGCGAAGAAGGCATCGGTCCCGGCCGAGCGAAAGAGATGGTACGTGCAGGGGATGTAATACGAGCGGGTGTTTCTCTATCGTTACATGCCGATACACCAATGGCTTCAGGTCAGCCATTGAGATTGATGTCTGACGCGGTGAATCGGGTGACTATCAATGGAAATCTAGTGGGGCCAACACAACGCATAAGCGCCGAGCAAGCTTTACGAGCTGTAACTCTAGACGCGGCGTTCTCGTTAAGGATGGAAGATGAAGTTGGTTCTATTAGTGCAGGAAAATTGGCTAATTTTAGCGTTCTACTTGAGGATCCGCTTGCGGTCCCGGCTGCAACTATTGGCGAAATAGAAGTTTGGGGTACTGTGCATGAAGGAAGAGTGCTTCCAACAAAGAAAAAATAGTAAGGGGGATTATTATGCAGAAGGTGAAAGTTAGCTTTGATGTGTGGGTGCAGTTAATTGGCATGCTTGGGGTTCTGGCTGGGTTAATCTTCGTGGGCCTTGAGATGAGACAATCCCAACAAATCGCCCTTGCTGCGCAACAGCAAGCCAGAACTTCGGCTCTAGTCTCAATTATTGGTTCTTTTTCTGAGGCAGTAGTTCCTGCAAATTGGGGAGATATGGTTTCTGCTACTCTTAACCCCGAGCGCGGGAACGAGGAAGAGCTTGGTAATAATGCTGCTTACCAGCTTTGGATGTTATATGAAAATGATCATCTTCAGCATAAGCTTGGCTTAATGGATGAAGGTGTGTGGGAGGCAAAAGTAGCATCTATGCAGAATTTATATAGTAATTGCGAGGTGCGTTTTGTTAGTGATCTTGCACTAACCTTTGCAGACAGGGCTTTAACAGAACTTGTGAGAACTAATGTTGACACTGAGCTTTGTAATTAGATTATATTTTAATGCGCGGTACTAGTTTTTTTGGTTTTAACATTTAGGGATACATAAAGACATGATAGAGTCGATCGACCACCTAATCATTGCTGTTAAAAATTTAGATGAAGCCGAGAGCAATTATCAAAAAATTTTTGGGTTACCACCAGTTTGGAAAGGCGAGCATAAAAAATTAGGAACGCGTAATTCGATTTTTAATTTTAGCAACACATATCTCGAGCTTTTGTCTGTAAATGGTAATGGAGTTGGAGCCGACTTTGTAAGTAAGGTCTTGAGCGATCGAGGAGAGGGATTGTGTGGAATTGCTCTGGGTACAAACGATATTGAAAAGATTAGGACTGAATTGCGGCAAAAAAGCTTTACTGATATTCATCTTTCAGTAGGTGAAGGTGAGGATAAAAAAAACAGTAAGATTAGGCGCTGGAAAAATCTATTTCTACCTACGGAACTAACGCGTGGCCTTTTTGCTTTCGCAATTGAGCATTTTGAAGGTGAGCTTCCAATCGCAGACGCCGGGGCCTCAGGCATTGGGAAACTAGATCATGTTGTCATCAATACTTCTGATGCCAATAAATTTATTGAAACATATCGCGATTTTTTTAAAATTCGATTAGCTCTCGATACGGTCATAGAGCATTGGGGACATA
>Ga0228639_1000994_pt1 | contig 12418 bp, 11 predicted proteins | sample 50DmetaG_FD_190532 | JGI IMG/M metagenome (GOLD analysis project Ga0228639, IMG submission 190532) | Seawater microbial communities from Monterey Bay, California, United States - 50D | ecosystem: Environmental > Aquatic > Marine > Coastal | place: USA: California | collected 2016-10-18
TGGTATTTTGATAATTGGCATCATATTTTGGTTGACTTCAATTTTAGTTTCTAACGTTAAAGAATCTGAATTAGAAAAAATTCGTTTTTGGAGTGAAGCTGTTAAAAAGAAAGCAGAGTTGGTCAGACTTACAAATATTGCATTTCAGGAGTTATCTCAAAATGAAACCAATAATGTTTATTTATGGGCTAGGGCAACAAAAGAGTTCCAAAAATCTTTAAATGACTTTGGACTTGCTTTAGAAATTATTCAAAACAATGACAATATTCCTCTTATACTTACGGATAATAATGGTGTTTATATTTCACATAAAAACATTGATTTATTAGATATAAGTGATTTAAAGAAAAGACAAGACAAGTCGGATTCTATCACCCTAAAATGGGCGTCTCAAAACACTCCTATCGAATTTAATTATTATCAAAATAGAGTACAAAGAATATTTTACTCTAATTCCTCAAAATATTTCCAACTCCAATCTCAACGCGACTCATTAATTAATTCATTCTCACAAGAAATAATGAATAATATAGCTCAGTTACCAGTAGTTTTTTGGAGTCAAAGTGGAGACTCTTTAATTGCTTCAAATGTGATTAATAAAGAAATGAAAAGATTGGAGATGGATTTAATTATTCAAAAAATGTCTGAAGACAATAATCCAGTAGAAATATATTTAGGAAATAATGATAATGGCGTTATTTACTACAGCAACTCTAAAATATTATTTCAGTTACAATATTTTCCTTTACTCACTCTTATAATAGTAGCTCTTTTTCTTCTTGTATCTTACCTTTCCTTTTCCTCCTTTAGGCGCTCTGAACAAAATCAAGTCTGGGCGGGGATGGCCAAAGAAACTGCTCACCAGCTAGGAACACCTTTATCTTCACTTCATGGTTGGATTACGCTTTTAAAGGAAAGTGGGCATAAGAATTCAGAAGCTTTTGTTGAAATGGAAAAAGACATTGAAAGATTAACTGTTGTAAGTGAGCGATTTTCTAAAATAGGATCTTTAGTTGAAATTATAGAAACTGATTTGTTAGAGTTCTTTAATAATTACATTTCCTACATGAAAAAGAGAATTCCCAAGACAGTAGAATTAAATATGGAATTTGTTAACCAACCACTTCATGCATCAATTAATGCACCTTTATTTAGTTGGGTGATTGAAAACGTCATAAAAAATGCTGCAGATGCAATGGAAGGTAATGGTAATATCTATTTAAGCATTGAAAAGCAACAAAATAGTATTGTAATAAAAGTTAAAGACAATGGAAAGGGAATTCCTTCCTCCATCCAAAAAACAATTTTTCAACCTGGATTTACTACCAAAGATAGAGGATGGGGATTAGGATTGTCATTAGCTAAAAGAATTGTTGAGGGTCACCACAATGGTAAAATTTATATTTCATCTAGCAAAAAGGGGGTTGGAACTGTAGTTGAGATAACCTTGCCATCCTCAAAATAATTCATTTAGTAATGCATTTAAAGACAATACTTATTACTTTTGTTTTCCTTAAAATATCAAAGACATATGGACATTAAAAAAATATTAAATTCTTTAGGAATAGAATCTGAAAATTCTGGAGCTGCAATTGGCGGAGACTGGTTAAAAACATCAGGAGATACAATTATTTCTGTTTCCCCAGTTGATGGCCAAGAAATAGGCAGTGTTGTTTGTGCAACTGAACAAGATTATCAAAATTGTATAAATGCAGGTTTAGATGCATTCTCTGATTGGAGAATGATGCCAGCACCACAAAGAGGTGAAGTTGTCAGACAATTTGGAGAGGCATTAAGGTCAAAAAAAGAAGCATTAGGCGCACTTGTTTCTTATGAAATGGGGAAGTCCTTTCAGGAGGGGCTGGGCGAAGTCCAAGAAATGATTGATATATGCGATTTTGCAGTTGGTTTGTCAAGGCAACTACATGGATTAACTATGCACTCAGAAAGACCAATGCATAGAATGTATGAGCAGTACCATCCATTAGGAATTGTAGGTATAATTTCTGCTTTTAATTTTCCTGTTGCAGTTTGGGCATGGAATACTGCTTTGGCTTGGATATGTGGAGATGTTTGTATTTGGAAACCATCTGAAAAGGCTCCTTTATGTGGTGTAGCTTGCCAAAAAATAATAGCTGAAGTACTAGACAAAAATAATCTTCACAAAGGAATATCTACAATTGTTATTGGAGATGCAAGTATAGGAAAGCTTATGTCTGCTGATAAAAGAATTCCATTAGTTTCTGCAACTGGATCTACAAGAATGGGAAAATCAGTTGGTGAAGTAGTTGGAAAAAGATTAGGAAAGTCATTATTAGAACTTGGTGGAAATAATGCAGTTATATTAACCCCGAATGCTGATCTTAAAATTGTTATTCCAGCACTAGTTTTTGGTGCGGTAGGAACTACTGGGCAAAGATGTACATCAACAAGAAGATTAATAATTCATGAAGATATTTATCAAGATGTTAAAACAGCTATGGTCAATGCGTATAATCAGCTAAAGATTGGAGATCCATTAGACGAGTCTAATCATGTAGGGCCTTTAATTGATCAAGATGCTGTAAATATGTATTTAGATGCTATCGAAGCAGCAAAATTGGAAGGTGGAAATGTTGTGGTTGAAGGAGGCCAATTAAGCGGACCTGGCTATGAAAGTAATTGCTACGTGAAGCCTGTAATTATTGAAGCTGAAAATAGTTTTAAAATAGTACAACATGAAACATTTGCTCCTATTTTGTATTTAATTAAATATAGTGGCGATGTTAATCAAGCAATAGCAATTCAGAATGATGTTCCCCAGGGCCTTTCATCAGCAATTATGACTAGTGACATGAGAGAACAAGAAACATTTTTATCTCACCAAGGATCTGATTGTGGAATTGCAAATGTTAATATTGGAACTTCTGGTGCTGAAATTGGAGGTGCATTTGGCGGAGAAAAAGAAACTGGTGGTGGAAGAGAATCTGGTTCAGATGCTTGGAAAATCTATATGAGAAGACAAACCAATACAATTAATTGGGGAACTTCGCTGCCTTTGGCTCAAGGAATCAAATTTGAGCTTTAAGAATTATAGCCCAAACTTTCTCTAACTCTATTTAAGGTGGTATCTGCCACCTTTTTTGCTTTTAGAGCTCCTTTTTGTAAAACATCTTCAACTTCTTGAGGATGGTTTATATAGTGGTTGAATTTTTCTCTTTGTGATGCAAAAGATTTAACCAATTCCTCAATTAATTCTTTTTTAGCATGTCCCCAGCCATAGCCTCCTGCTTTAAGGTTTTCTGCCATATTACTACTTTTTTCACTGGATGCAATTAAATTGTATAAATGATAGACTGTAGAATTATTGGGATCTTTTGGGGCTTCTAGTGGAGAATTATCAGTTATTACATTTTTATTAATTATTTTTTTTATGAGTTTTTCGTCTTCAAATAAATCTATGGTATTTTCTCTAGATTTACTCATTTTTTCTCCATCAGTTCCGGGTATTAATTGTGCATCTTTTTGCAGTTTTGCCTCTGGAATAATGAAAACTTCTCCATACTTGTGATTGATTCTGGATGCTACATCCCTAGTCATTTCCAAATGCTGTAATTGGTCTTTACCAACTGGAACAAAATCTGCATCGTAAAGTAAAATATCTGAAGCCATTAACATTGGGTAAGCAAAAAGTCCAGAATTAACATCTTCTAGTCTATCTGATTTATCTTTAAAAGAATGGGCGAGTTTCAACCTTTGATATGGAAAGAAGCAGTTTAAGTACCAAGACAGTTCTGTACATTGAGGAACATCAGATTGTCTGTAAAAAGTAGTTTTTTCTGGATCGAGACCACATGCCAACCAAGTTGCTGCTACCTGTAGAGTATTTTCTTTTAGTTGTTTTGGATTTTTTATTTGAGTTAAAGAATGTAAATCTGCGATAAACAGAAATGAATCATTTGCTGGATTATTAGCAAGCTCGATAGCAGGAATAATTGCTCCTAATATATTCCCCATATGAGGTCTTCCTGTACTTTGTACCCCGGTTAAAATTCTTGACATTCTATATAATATTCAATTTATACAAATTTAGACTTAAAAATAATATAATTTTAGGCGTTAAATTTAATGATAGTATTTGTGTAAATGAAAAAATTTATATCCTTTTCTTTCTTCCTTTATATTGGAGTTATTTATATTATTTTTTGCATTACTTTTTGGGCTCCAATTTTTTTTCTTGTAAGAGGGAAAAACAAATATAAAAATGCAAAAAAAATTAAATTTCTTTGGTCGAAGTGGATGTCTTTTTTAGCAGGAATTAAGTTAGAAACCGTTTTTTTATTCAAATTAGACCTTCAGAGAAAGTATATAATTTGCGCCAACCATAAGTCTTATTTAGACATCTTATTAATGTATCAAATTATTGATCAAGACTTTGCTTTTCTTGGCAAGTCAGAAATTTTAAAATGGCCTGTAATAAATATGTTTTTTAAAAGAGGGATCGATATTCCTGTTTATAGAGACAGTAAGACTCGAGCGGCAGAATGTTTAGTTTTAGCAAAAAATGAAATAAAAAAAGGAAGAAGCATAATCATTTTTCCAGAAGGTGGGTGGGAAAACTCAGAAACTGAAATGAGAAGATTTAAAAATGGGGCTTTCCAATTGGCTATAGACACAAATTGTCCAATTTTGCCTGTAACATTTAAAAACAACTATGACTTATTTAAAGACCACAAAGATTTTTCTGGAAATACGAAACCAGGAATAGCTAAAGTTGTTGTGCATGATTTAATCCCTGTAGACAATTTAAATCGTAAAGATTTAGTAAATTTGAGAGAGCAAACTTTTAAGGTGATTAATAAAGAATTAAAAAGTGAAAATTAACAAAGAAGTTATAACGAAGCTCTCAGGCTTATCTAAATTAAAATTTAATAAGGAAGAAACAGAACTCATTTCTGAAGATCTTTCTAAAATGGTAAATTTCATTAACCAACTAAACGAGCTTGAGACAGATGGAATAGAACCACTTATTCACATGAATGAAGAAATAAATAATTGGCGGGAAGATAAACTTGGCAATAATTTTAATCAAGAAAAAGCCCTTGCAAATAGCCCTGTCAAAGACAGTACTTATTTTAAACTTCCTAAGGTTTTGGATAAAAACTAGCAGTATTCTTTAAAAGCTTCTGTTAGATTTTCGGCAATCATTTCTGCTGGTCTTCCCTCAATATGATGTCTCTCAATAAAATGAACTAGTTTTCCATCTTTAAAAAGTGCCATACTAGGTGATGATGGAGGGTAGGGTAGGCAATATTTTCTTACTTGGTTGGTAGCCTCGTTATGGAATCCTGCAAAAACCGTAAGAATTTCATCCGGTTTGATATCATTTTCAATAGCCATTTTTGCAGCTGGTCTTGCATTTCTAGCAGCACATCCACATACAGAATTAATTACCACTAGTTTTGTTCCTGAAGAGGAGTTTAAGTGGTTGTCAACTTCTTCTGTTGATGTTAGTTCCTTAAAACCTTTAGAGGTTAAATCTTCAATAAATGGTGCTACAACTTCTGCTGGATACATATTTTATATTTTTATTAAAATTACTTAATAATTTTTCAATTAATGAATTATTAATGTTAAAGTTCTTAAAAAACTATCTTTTTTTCTGAAAGAAACTCCTAAGTAAAAAGCTGCATTCATTTTCCATCACAGATCCAGTAACTATTGTTTTTGGATGTAGAATTTTTTTTGATATGGATGAGAACCCTCTTTTTTCATCGGATGCTCCAAATACAATTCTTCCAATTCTTGTCCAAAAAGTAGCTCCAGCACACATAATACAAGGTTCAAGAGTCACATATAATGTACACTCGTTGAGGTATTTGTTTTGTAAATAAATACTTGCAGAAGTTAAAACCTGCATTTCGGCGTGAGCTGTAAAGTCAGTAAGTTTTTCACAAAGATTGTGACCTTTGGCAATTATTTTACCTTGATAAGTTATTACTGCACCAACAGGAACTTCCTCATTTTCAAAAGCAATTTGAGCTTGCTTTAGGGCTATTCGCATAAAGTATTCGTCACTATATACGTTCATTTGTCTGTTTATTTTCAAATTTAAACCAAATTTTCAATAGCTTTGATGTCATTATATATTAACACTAAATCTAACTACTATGCCTTTTGAGTTACCACAATTAAACTACAGCCATGACGCTCTAGAGCCACACATTGATCACAAGACAATGGAAATACACCACGGGAAACACCATGCCGGTTATACCTCCAAATTAAATGCAGCTTTAGAGGGGACTGAACACGCAGAAAAATCTATTGAAGAATTAATGAAATCTATGGATATGGACAACAGCGCCCTTAGAAATAATGGTGGTGGTTATTTTAATCACTGTCTTTTTTGGAATTCAATGTCTCCAAATGCAGGAGGTTTGCCCTCAGGCTCTTTAGCCGATGCTATTGATAGAGATTTTGGGTCATTTGAAAACTTTAAGGATTCGTTTTCAAAAGCAGCAGCCACACAATTTGGTTCAGGTTGGGCTTGGTTATGTGCTCATAGCGATGGGAAACTAGAAGTTTGTTCTACTCCAAACCAGGATAATCCTCTTATGCCAGGTGTAGGATGTGGTGGAACTCCAATCTTAGGAATTGATGTTTGGGAACATGCGTATTACCTAAATTATCAGAACAGAAGACCAGATTATATTGAAGCATTTTTCAAGGTTGTTAACTGGGATGAAGTTCAAAATAAATATACTTACTGATAACCCAAATTAAGACATTAGAATTAAGCCACTTTAATTAGTGGCTTTTTTTTTCAAAATAAAATAAATAGCATTATGATTTATGCAATTTCAAACCTTATTTCAGATATTTAATTGAGCATATTTTATCAAAATTGTGAATTATTTAAAACTTACAACAATACTAATTAGCTTTTTAAAGCTTAGCAGTTTATTTTCACAAACTGGATCCATATCCTTGGATTATTTTGACATTAAACAATTTAATGGGAATGTATATGTTGACATAACCTTAAGTGAAGGTAACACCTGTAATGGCATTATTATTCAGCGTTCATTAGATACAATTTACTTCCAAAATATTGCTCAGTTTGAGGGTATATGTGGTAATACATCATCACCAACAAGTTATAACTTCCTAGACGAAAATCCGATTATAAACCAAACAAGTTACTATAGAGTTAAATTTGGCACCAATATTTACAGTGAAATTATTGAAATACTTATTATTGATAGCAAAGACAATGAATTTCAATTAAGACCACATCCGGCAAATAATGAGACTACTTTGTATTTTAATAACGAGCCTGGGTTTAGCTACGAACTTACGCTATTTAGTATTGATGGGATTAAGATGCGGACATTAATATCTTCATCTAATAAGTTTTTTATTGATACATCGACATTGAATAATGGATTTTATATTTTTTCGATTAAGCAAGGCTCAACAAATTATTTCATAAATGGACAGTTGATAGTTAGACATTAAATAACTTTTATTTAAGCCACTTTTTGTTGTTTTGTTGTTTTTTTAAAAAAGGCATTAAGTAGTATAGATCCTACTACAATCATTGATCCCAGATAAAAATTTAGGTTCATTACTTCTGAATTTTTAAAAATTAAAAGTGCAAATATTATTGCATAAATGGGCTCTAAGTTGACCGATAAATTAACTGTGTATGGTTTTATAAACTTCATAACATAAACTCCTAGAAGGAATGCAAAAGAAGTACAAACAATTCCTAATATCATCAACCAAAATAATTGAAGGCTATTTAGCGAAAGTTGTTCTAAGACAATTTCTCCATTTATATAAAATAAAATACTTATCACCCAAAACCCGCCCATAAGTTCATAAAAAGAAATAATAGCAGAGTCATTTTTTTTAACTAATACGCTATTTATGACAGAAAAAAAAGCAGCTAAAAAAGCGGAAATTAACGCTAAAAGAATTGCTTTAAAATAATCAGGGTGGTTTTCTAAATTTAAATCATTGACAATTATGGAGACTCCAATAATTACTAACCCCCCTGTAAATAATTCTTTGTAATCAATACCTTTTCTATATACAACCCATTCAGCAAAGGATGTGAAAAATGCTGTAGTTGACATAAAAACTAAGGCAATAGATACATTAGAAAGTGCTATTGCTTCAAAAAAGCAATACCAATGAAATGCAATTAAAACTCCATTTCCAAGAAGCTTAAAAAGTGTTTTTTTGGAAACTATAATGCGCTGTTTTTTAATAAGAAGATATAGTAGGAGAGTAGTCCATGCAATGAGCATTCTCCAGAACACAACTTCGCTTGTTGACAGCCCGCTTAATCCCAAAATTTTTCCAATGATGCCAGTAAAGCCCCAAATTAATATAGTGAAGTGGAGTATAAGGTGGTTTTTATATTTTGTAATCAATTCTTATTTTTTATACTTTATAAATCTATGATTTTACTTTAAAAAATTCATTAGGCATTCAAATCTATTATAGTTTAAACAAGAAGATTTATATTTTTTTATTTAATTCTGGTAATTTCTTTAACTTAGCCCATATTTTCCTAATGAATAGACTAAAACAACTACTTTATTTTCTTTTTTTGACATTAATTTTTGCTTCTTGTAAAAAAAGTGATCAAGTAGACTTGTCCTCCCTTCAAACTTATCATCATGTAGCAATTCCTCTTGTAAGTGCAGAGATTGATGTAGAGGATATGTTGGAAAGAGACACTGGAGATATTATTAGCACAGGGACTGATGGAGAGTTGTTCTTAGCTTATGTTACTCCTCCAACTTCAATAAATGCATCTGAAATAGTTGATATTCCAGAACAAAATTTCAGTATTTCTGTTAATCCAGCAACTCAAAATCTACCATCACTTAACAATTCTATTAGTTATATTGATACCAGTATAAATACTTTTACTTTTCCATCTGGAGAGGAATTAACTTCAATTGACTTTTCTCAAGGAATTTTAACTATAGAAATTGATAATAATTTGAGTCACCAGGTGGTTGTTAATATTACTATTCCATCATTAGTGGATGATCAAGGAGGTTATTTTTCAGATATATTAACAGCACCTGCCAATAATCCTGCGGTTACACAAGCAAACCTCAGTAATTATATCTTTGATTTAACTAAAGGAAATATTGGATACAATGAGATGGTGGTCTATTTAGACGTAACTATCAATGGCTCGGGAAGCCCAATTAATACTGCTGACAATCTTAATTTTTCATTTTCAATGGATAATTTAGAGTTCTCTACTATTCTGGGTGATATTAAATACCAGCAATTTGATCTAGGCTCTATTCCCTTAGAGATAGATATATTTGGTAATTCAGAGTCTGCAGTACAGTTTTTACTTACCAATCCAAAAATTGAGCATACTATTCAAAATAGTTTTGGTTTTACTGCAAATATGGGCATGCAATCTATGTATTATGAAGACCTTCAGGGAGTTTTTCTTGGAGATGTTTTATACGATTCTGCTGCAGGCGGCAATCTTCAACCCGCACCATTTTATTTCCCCCCCATTGAACAGCCGTCCAATCAAGGAGATTCTGTAACATCTATTATTACTATGGACGCAACCAATAGTACCATCAATGAGTTAATTAACTCAACTCCAAAAAGCATTGTTAGTAATCCTGTGGTAGTGATAAATGCTGATTCAACAATTACCAATAATAATTTTATTTCAAGTTCCAGTAAGATTTCTGTGTCGACTGAAATTACTCTTCCTTTAGAAGGATATGCAGGAGGATGGATTATGGGAGATACAATTCCCTTTGATTTTAAAGTAGATGAGTTATTCAGCTCAGAAACTGATATTGATTCAGCTATAATTAAATTTTCTACCACCAATGGTTGGCCTGTTGAGGTTAATTTTACTCTAGAGTTGTTAGATAGTAATATGAATTTATTGTCTTCTATTGCTGATGGCGAATTGGTTCTTCAATCAGCTACTTTGGATGCCAATGGTAAGGTTGTTGAAGAATCAGAACAAAAAGTAACATTACTTGGGTGTGATGAATCTTGTGTGGATAATTTAAATCAGACCAAGTTTGTAATTCTTCTTGTTACAGCTGGAACTTCAGGTTTTGACAACCAACAATCTGTTAAAATTTATAACGATTACAAGTTACAATTGTCAATGGCATTACTAATCTCAGGAAGAATGTTTTAATGAGAAAAATTATTTTCATATCGTTGGTTTTTCTTTTGACTAAAATCAATGCTCAGCAAGATTTTATATTGTATCATATGCCTTCTATACCCCAGATAACACAGGTTGATCCAGCATCTATGCCAGATTCAAAGCTAGATATAGGGTTGCCAATTATTTCTAGTGTATATGGTTCTGTTTTTAATACAGGCTTTTCTATAGGAGACATATTTTATCAAAATGCCAATGGTATTATGATGCCAGATGTTGATAATGCTATAGCAAAAATGTCATCGGAAAACTTTTTCATTCTTAATGGCAGTACAGATTTAATGTTTGTTGGTTTTAAGGCGGGAAACAACTTTTTTTCTTTCAATGTTACCGAAAAGTTAGATTTCACTTTTAATTATCCAAGAGATTTGATTGTTTTAGCCATGGAGGGAAATGGTAATAGACTTTTGGGGAAAAGAGCTTCCTTGGATGGACTTGGGTTTGATTTTACACATTGGAGAGAATATGCCATTCATTGGGTCCACGATGTCCATCATAAATTTTCTTATGGGGCAAGACTTAAATACCTCTACGGAATGGAAAATTTCACTACTGATGTTAGCTATATGGGAATAGAAACCGATCAAAACACACATGCATTAAAATTTGATATGGCTTTTGATTTTAGAACTTCGGGCTTGCCACAAGTAATGGTAGACGGTGACATCCCAGCAATTGGAGGATTGAACACCAACGACTCTATAGCAATGCAGCAGTCTGGTTTTTCAGAAGGTTACATTAACAATTATCTATTTAACAGAAACAATCGTGGATTAGGAATAGATTTAGGATTCAATTATCACCTAAGTGATAAATTGCTTTTAGAAGCGTCTGTTTTGGATTTAGGATTTATCAATTGGAATAGTTATACTGCCAATTCTAAGCTTGAGGCATGGAACTATGAATACGATGGAATTAGTAATCCAATTTCAATTTTCGGAGATGGTTCTAGTGTTGATTTTTTAAAAGAAGTATTAGAAGATTCTATTGAAGAAGATTTAAAAAATAATTATTCATATACTAATGAAAGTTATAGTACCGCTCTTCGGACAAAAATTTATGCTTCTATGGAATATATTGTAGACCACAATAACTTTATTTCTTTGAGTTTGTACTCTTCATTTGTCAGAAGTAGATGGAGACGGGGAATGGGAATAGCATACAATTATCACCTTGGTAATTTCCTTTCTGCTACAGCTTCTTATTCTATATATAATCGAAGCTACTCCAATGTAGGTTTTGGACTTTCATTAAATCTTGGACCAGTTGAAATTTATTGTTTAACAGACAATGTTCTTGCTTTTGGAACCCTAAATCCTAGGGATAATTTCCTTTCTGATGCTGCCTCTAGTGTAAATATTGACACTAAAAAAGTTAGAAATGGTCAAATTCATTTTGGACTTAATTTAACCTTTGGTAGAGATAAGAAAGAAAAACCTATTGATGAAGAAGATGAAAATAGAGCAAAACCAGTTTCTTCTAGCGGTGAAAAAAGTAATGAATCTTCAAATCAGTCCAATACGCCAAAAAGAACCAACTACAATTCAAAAGGAAGTTCTGACAAAAATCAAAAGTCTAAAAAGACCAAGAATTCTAAATCTTCTTATAATACAAAAACAGAGAAGAAAAAGAATACTAGAAAAGGGGAATTGAAAACCAAGGTAGAACAATCTGCTCCTAAAAGTAGTACAGTAAGAAAGGTGTCTAGAAAACTATAATTAAGTTTATTTTTCTACAACATTACTAACCTCTAATTTTTTTGTGTTTTGAGGTTTGAAAAATATAAAATTAGGATCTCCATTAATTTTTATTTCTGAAGCATCTTCTTTTGTTTGAAATGGAGTAATTAAAATAGAATCTCTAAACTTAACTAGAGTATTATTTTTTCTTTCTGTAGAATATCCTATTAAATAAACAGTATCTAAATGGAAGTTCTTAATTTTTAATACCAATTCATTTTTGTCATTTACATGTTTATTTGCTTTTATTCCAATTGATGGGAAATAATTATTTCCAATTGAAGCATAATCATATTTGGTGGGCTTAACTGAAAATTTGTGATTTGAAGTATAGCTTGGAAGTAATTCTCTAATAGCTTTTGTGTTATCAATAAGATAGCTTATGTCAAATTCATAATCTGGGAATTCAGATTTTAAAATAGTATTTAATGAATCCGAACTAAGTTTGTACTTA
>Ga0228639_1001011_pt1 | contig 12345 bp, 13 predicted proteins | sample 50DmetaG_FD_190532 | JGI IMG/M metagenome (GOLD analysis project Ga0228639, IMG submission 190532) | Seawater microbial communities from Monterey Bay, California, United States - 50D | ecosystem: Environmental > Aquatic > Marine > Coastal | place: USA: California | collected 2016-10-18
AATGAAGAGGTTACACTGGTTTCGATAAGTCCAAAAATGTTTAAAATGCTCGGGCAAATGAGCTTGAGCTTAGATGATCCCGAGGCTCAAGAATACTTAGACATGGTAACGAGTATCAATAATTTTAAGGTCTTGGTTTCAAGTAACCAATCTATTAGTAATGATATGTTAAAATGGGTCAATCAGCAAGTTTCAAAGCAAGAATTGGATGAGTTGATGAGTATCAATGACCAGGAAGCTGAAATCACTTTTTATGTTAAAAAGGGTAAAAAAGAAGATTATGTTGAGCAATTGTTGATGTATGTAAATGAACCCATCCAATCTACTTCAGGCAACTCAAACCTCAATATTAACGGAAGAGAAATTAAGACTGTACTCATGCTCTTAGAAGGAAATATTGATCTCAATAAAATTTCAAAATTGACTGATCAAATGAATCTTCCTGGAGGAAATCAATTGAGAAAGGCACAACAAAAAAAGTCTTTGTAAATGAAAAAGAAAGCTCTTTATTTTTTGATATTGCACGAACGAATTGAAACCATTTCCCGTGAGCAGGGTCCTAGTTTACAGCAGTATTTTGTTGAAAAAAGGATGACCTCTCGTTTTTTATCGTCAACTTATCTATTAAAATCGACAATTTGTTTAAAGAAACATTACAGTCCAAGAGCAAAAAGCGATTGCTAGCGGGGGTAAACTGAATCTTTTATTTCAAGGTGAAACGGACAGGATTGAAGAAGTAATAGTATTTGTATGCTCAGATGAAATAGGATTAGGTTTGCTAAGTATATTCGGTGATCAGATAAAGATTGCTTCACTTTTGACTTTAAGTAAGAAAATTGATTCCATTCAGTTGGAAAATCAAATAAAAAATAACTGGGTTCGTCTGGCAATTTTTCAGAAACTCAGTAAACAACTCTAGATCCCTGTATAGTTAAAAGGTGTGATTGTTTTCAGTTTTGTTTTTATATGATCATCTACTTCGAGATTTTCCACAAACTGATGGATCGCTTCTCGGTTTATAGCAGCATTAGTACGTGTCAATTCTTTTAGGGTTTCGTATGGGTTTGAAAAACCTTCTTTTCTTAGTATAGTCTGTATTGCTTCTGCTACTACTGCCCAATTAGCGTTTAGGTCGTCTTCAATTTTGGCTGTATTGACAACCAATTTTTTCAATCCTTTGAGCGTTGATTGAAGTCCGATTAAGGTATGGCCAAAAGGAACCCCAATATTTCGAAGTACGGTACTGTCAGTTAAATCTCGTTGAAGTCTAGAAATGGGTAATTTACTGGACAAAAACTCAAAAATCGCATTAGCAATACCCAAATTCCCTTCAGAATTTTCAAAGTCAATGGGGTTTACCTTATGAGGCATGGCCGAAGAGCCTACCTCGTTAGCATTGATTTTTTGCTTAAAATAATCCATTGAAATATACTGCCACAAATCTCGATTCAGGTCAATGAATATGGTATTTATTCGCTTGATATTATCACAAAGTGCCGCGAAAGAATCGTAATGCTCTATTTGGGTGGTTGGGAATGAATAATTAAGCCCTAACTGTTGTTCAACAAATTGAGTTCCAAATGTTTTCCAGTCAATTTCTGGATAAGCGATCTGGTGAGCATTGAAATTTCCGGTAGCACCAGAGAACTTCGCACCAAAAGGGAGTTGCTGAATGCTGTCTCTTTGATTTTTTAGACGTTGAACAAAAACATCAATCTCTTTCCCTAAGCGAGTGGGTGAAGCAGGTTGACCGTGTGTTCTAGCAAGTAAAGCAATGTTTTTATATTCTATTACCATGCCTTCAAGTTCGACAATCACTGTATCTAGTTGAGGAAGGTACACTTGCTCAACAGCATTTTTTACAGATAATGGAATGGCTGTATTATTAATGTCTTGGGAGGTCAACCCAAAATGAATAAACTCTTTATAGGATTGAAGTTCAAGCTTATCAAATTCGTTTTTTATAAAATACTCAACAGCTTTTACATCGTGATTTGTAGTGCTTTCAATAGACTTCACTTCCAGAGCATAATCAGAAGAGAAATGTAAATAAATGCTTCTCAGTTCCTCAAATAAAGAAGGGTTGAAGTCTGACAACTGCGGAAGGGGTAATTCGCACAGAGCGATAAAGTATTCAATTTCTACTTGAACTCGATATTTGATTAGAGCCTCCTCTGAAAAGTAATGGGCTAGAGATTTTGTTTTGGATCTGTAACGACCATCAATAGGTGAAATTGCGTTTAATGCGGTTAGCAACATCTTTATTATGTTTGAAGGAGTAAAGATACGTTGAAAATAAGATTGGAAGAAATCAATCCTTAAAAACCGTCCGAATTGCATGGTAAATGCCTTTGGGAAAAGTTCCTTTAGAATGGAGTAAAATTTCTTCTAAATCAATTGTAAGTTTTGGAGCGTCTTTTGAAAATAACCCTAAAATACGAATTGAAAAGTTTAATAGCGCTGCTTTATTTTCTGTTAAAATCCATTCTAATCAGTCTTTTTTTTCTTTATTTAAAAGGGTTTTTGTATCAGTTTTTATCCTTTAAATACAACCAAATGATTTTACTATTAACCCGACTCATTCCTGGATGTTGGATTTTTTAAATTTCATCAATTAATTTTGTCCAATTGCCATCAAGTCTAGTAAGAACCTTCATTATTTAAAATTCCCAAACCCAAGCGGCATATATGTGAGGTCTTTTGGTACTTGAATTGATTGCTAAATAAAATAGCTGTTGAGGCATATTGCTATTATCATGAATGAATGACAGTGCCTTAAAACACTCTTTTTCGTTGCTTTTGGGGATTTAATATAGTCTTCGAGAGTCGCCCTTTAATGCGTTACAAATTCAACACCCTGTATTCCTCATAGCACTTACTTATTGCCTCTAAGATCTGTAAGTCGTTCGCTTCTTTCATAAAGGCATCTGAGTAATTGCAATTACGAAGAATTTCATCTATATCTAGACGACTTAGTCCAAGTAGTTGCATCAAGACTTGACGATCAAATTTTGAAGCAAGTAAATTTTTAATTTCATCGTCCTCGCGCATTTTTTTCAATTTCCGCATCTGATTGGGATTTTTTCCAAACAAATTGTTGAGAAGGTCGGCAGGGTTAAAGATTGCTCCAAATGCTTTAGAAATTGCTCCTGGATTTCTGTCTCCAGCTTCATAGCCTCTATTGGGCAGTCCTGAAATACTGTATCTTCTAGCAGTGTTGATTGGTACATTACGAACATCTATGTCCAAATAGCCTGTAAGTTGGTAGGGGCGAACTATAATTTCTTCTAAAGCAAAGGCCAATTCGGTCATATTAAATTCAGCATTTCCAAACTTAATCATGTCGTTGGTAACGGCTATTTTGAGCGGTTTATAACCCAAATATGAAAAATAGAGGGTGTCATTTGCTTGGGCTTGTATCTCAAAACCTCCTTTTTGATCCGTAATAGTTCCGATAACTTGAGTAAGATTCAGGATATGAACACTGGGCATGACAAGACCCGTAGTTTCATTTTTTACTACTGCTGTAAATATATCTTGCCCAAAACAGGTATAGGATATAAATAAAAATAGCATTCCCCAGATCTTCCTCATCCTATAAATTTATGTAAAAATCATGGAATCCATCTGCTTGTAAAAGGAAAAGTACTTCCTTGGGTTTGACTTCCCAAAACTTTGATCATCGATTGGGTTGCTATTGCGCGGTGCCCAATTTTATTTTTAACTTCATCACCCAATTCAGCAAAAGTCTTTTGATACCCTTTTGGAATAAAAATGGGATCATAGCCAAATCCTTTGGTTCCTCTTTTTTCAAAAATGATTGAGCCATTTACTCGACCTCTGAAAACATATTCTTTACTTTCAAAGTGAAGATAAAATACGGTTCTAAACCAAGCTCGAGTATTTTGATTTCCTTTGAGTTCGTTCCAAACTTTTTTAATGTTTTTATCCATATCGCGTTCCTCTCCTCCATATCTCGCAGAGTATACTCCTGGTGCTCCATCTAAAGCTTCAATTTCCAGACCTGAGTCATCTGCAAAACAATCCAAACCAAATTTCATTCTGGAATAATCAGCCTTGATTTTTGCATTTTCTTCTAAGGTAACTCCCGTTTCTTTAATTTCTACCTTACAGCCGATATCGTTTAAACTTATGAGTGAAATCGAATCGGGTAAAAGTTGATTGAGTTCTTCAACTTTATGATCATTATGCGTTGCGAAGAGTAATTTCACTATGAATTATGATAAGGATGATTATTGATTATAGTATAGGCTCTGTACAATTGTTCGCAAAAAAACAAGCGTATCATTTGATGTGAAAAGGTCATGTCCGATAAGCGAACTTTATAGTTGTAATTTAAGTAAATCTTTTCTGAAAATCCAAAAGCACCTCCAATAATAAAGACAAGATCCCTAACCCCCATATTTTGCATATTTTCAATAGTTTCAGCAAAAGTTTTCGAGCTAAATGCTTTTCCTTTCTCATCCAATAGAATGACGTAATCATCCTTTTTAATTTTCAAAAGGAGTTTTTTTGCCTCTTCATTTTTGACCAGTTCTGGATTACTTTTTTTTCCAGTTTTTACATCAGGGATATACTCAATACTAAAGGCGGTGTATTGATTGATTCTTTTTGAATAGTGCTCCAAAGAATCGACCCAAATAGAATTATTGTTCTTTCCTACACAGAGGAGTTTAATTTTCATAGCTGTCCAAAGTTACAAAGCTTCTTTATTTTTTAATCAATATTCAGCCTAAATGATTTTGGCGATTATATTTGTAGTAAAATAACCAATAAACGATGTCAAAGTTTTTGCAATTACCGATAGTAAAGTCAATTGTAGAATTCCTCCAAGCAATTAAGCTTCCTGGTTTTTACGGTTTTTCAGCTTACGATCTATTAGAGATGTATACTATTGGTATTGTTAAGGGTGCATTGACCTCTAGGGCTGGAAGTATCTCCTACAGTTTTTTTATGGCCTTGTTTCCTTTTTTATTGTTTGTTTTAAATCTTATTCCCTTTGTGGATATGATTCCATTTATAAGAATTGATAATTTTGATGAGACTTTTCTGAATTACCTTGAGTTATTTTTACCAACTGAAACACAATCTTTTTTCACTCAAATTTTTGATGACATAAAAAACAAACCTAGAGGGGGATTGTTATCCTCAGTTTTCTTGCTATCAATATTCTTGTCTGCAAATGGTATTTCTGCAATTTTTGGAAGCTTCGAAGTGTCTTATCACGTAAACTTTTCAAGAAACTTTTTCAGACAGTACCTGCTATCAATTGCACTAAGTGTTGTTATTGCAATACTTTCCTTGGCTGTTGTGATTGTCTTTTTTTACTTTGAATTTTATATTTTAAACAATCTAGACTCATTAATTGAGTTTGAGATTAGGTGGACTAGAATTGGTCAATATGCTTTTTTTGGTGCCTTTATCTACATAGTAGTAAGTTTACTTTATTATTTTGGTACCATAGAGGGGCGTAAAATACGTTTCTTTTCACCTGGGGCATTGATGACAGTTTTGATGTTTTTTGTGACGACATATGGGTTCGGGGTGTACATTGACAACTTTTCAAATTACAATCAGCTCTATGGTTCTATTGGAGCGTTGTTGATTTTCCTGCTTTATATTTGGATTAATTCAAACATACTTTTATTAGGATTTGAGTTAAATGCAACACTTTTCCGTTTTAAAAGAGAGCCAAAGATTGTATCAGATGAAGCTTGATGGAAGAGACGCTCCCGCGAATTTTGCTGATGTTCTTCTTCCGTTAGCACTTCCAAAGGCATATACCTACCAGCTTAGTTTGGAGGAAGCAGAGCAATTGGCCCCTGGTTTTAGGGTAGCTGTTCCTTTCGGTAAACAAAAAATGTATACTGCTATTGTAAAGCGTATACATCAAGTTGCACCTCAAACATACGAACCCAAATCTATTGGGATGATTTTAGATGAAGTCCCAAGCGTTACTCAAACGCAATTGGACTTTTGGTCTTGGATGGCAAACTATTATATGTGCTATGAAGGGGAGGTCATGCGAGCCTGTTTGCCATCGGCCCTAATGCTCGAGAGCGAAACACTAATTGTAATCCAAGAGGTTGAAGAAACAGTTTTAGATCAACTTACTGATCTGCAGTTTTTAGTTTATGAAGCCCTCCAAAAGCAAGCACTTAGTTTAGATGATATCACTCAAATTACGGACAGAAAACGAGTTATGCCTTTGATTATGGATATGATGCAAAAGGGAGCGGTTATGATTCATCAAAAAATTGAAGAAAAATTCAAGTCAAAAAGGGCACGTTTCGTGAGATTAAGTGAAGATTATGAGTCAAAGGAGGCAATGCAATTACTCTTCGATGCATTAAAACGATCACCTAAACAATCTGAAGTAATCATGAGGATTTTGAGTTTAAATCCCAAAGAAAGACTTTGGCAAAAAGTGGCTGAATTAAAATCTGATTCAGCAATTAAAAGTAATACAATCAAAGTGTTGATAGATAAAGGTGTTTTGGAAGAAAATTATCAAGAAGTATTTCGTGAACTCTATCCTAGAAAGGAGCTTTTGAAAGAAAAAAAAGAATTGTCAAAGGCGCAAATATTGGCCTTGGATAAAATCATGATTTCTTTACAAGAAAAGCAAGTGGTTTTATTTGAAGGAGTAACCTCTTCAGGTAAAACAGAGGTCTACATTAAATTAATTGAGGAACAACTTAAACAAAGTAAGCAGGTTCTTTATTTGGTTCCTGAAATCTCACTAACCCCACAAGTTGTAGATCGATTGATATCAAATTTTGGAGACCAAGTTTTGGTTTATCATTCTAAGTTTTCAATCCACGAGCGTACAGAGGTCTGGCAGCAAGTTTTGAGTCCATCAGGACAGGGCCAAATAATCGTAGGTGCCCGATCAGCAGTTCTCTTACCTTTTCAAAATCTTGGACTTGTACTTGTCGATGAGGAACATGAAAACTCTTACAAACAATTTGATCCAGCCCCACGATACCAAGCAAGAGACAGCGCCATTTATCTTTCTAAATTACTAAAAGCAAAGGTGCTTCTTGGCTCAGCCACACCGTCTTTAGAGACCGCAGAAAATGTTCGAAATGGAAAATACGGTTGGGTTCAACTCACGGAACGTTACGGGGGAATTTCCATGCCCAAAATTGAATTGATTGATCTCAAAGAGGCACAGAAGAAAAAACAAATGAATGGAATGTTTTCGAATACACTGATTAATGCAATGCGATCAACATTAAAAGAAAACAAACAACTTATTCTTTTTCAGAATCGTCGTGGTTATGCTCCTATACTTGAATGTACAAGTTGTGGCCATTCACCCCAATGTACGCAATGCGATGTAACACTTACTTATCATCAGACTCATCAGCAGTTGCGTTGTCACTATTGCAGCTACCATATAACGATGCCTCAGCAATGCCACGCTTGCGGTATGCACACACTAACGACCAAAGGAGTGGGAACCCAACAAATTCAGGAAAACGTTAAAGCAATTTTCCCAGAGGTTAAAGTTGGAAGAATGGATTGGGATAGTACTCGAGGAAAGTGGGGATTTGATAAGATAATCAACGCATTTGTCAAAGAAGAAATTCAGGTTTTGGTGGGTACCCAGATGGTAGTGAAAGGTTTAGACTTTAAAAACGTATTGTTGGTAGGGGTAATAAATGCAGATCAAATACTAAATTTTCCAGACTTTAGGGCTCATGAGCGTAGCTATCAAATGCTATGCCAGGTAGCAGGTAGGGCAGGTAGGTCAGATCGAAAAGGTCGGGTATTGATTCAAACTTATCAGCCTGAACATCCCACCTTAAAACAAGTCGTAAATCACGATTTTGAAGACTTATTTCGAGTCCAAAAAAGTGAGCGCTTACACTGCCATTATCCCCCCTACTATAGAATGATATGTATTACGATAAAATCCAGGCAGTATGAGACTATAAATTTGGCTGCAGACTGGATGGCAAATGTGATCAAGCAGACTTACAAAGGAACAGTTTTGGGACCCGTTTTTCCAGCAATTGCAAGAATAAGAAATCAATATCACAAACAAATCTTGATTAAGGTTGATCATGATTTATCCGCCGCTGCAGTCAAAGCAGTGTTATTAAAAACCTACAAAAGTTTTCAAGCAGTCGTAGCATTTAGAAGTACCCGTGTAAATTTTGATGTCGATCCTTATTAAATCTGACTGATGATCTGGCGGAAGTCTTTCTTTCGATTTCTACTTATGGGTAAATCATCTCCGTCGACATTAACGGTACTGGAAGTGTAGTTTACAACTTTATTTAGATTGATGATAAAAGATTTATGGATTCTTAAAAATTGATTTTCAGGTAATTTCTCCATAAAAGCCTTCATTGTTGATAAGACTAAGTATTTTTTTTCTAGGGTGATGATTTTAACATAATCCCCCATAGCTTCTATCCATTTAATTCCCGAGGCGGGAATTTTTTCAGTAGTGAGGTTGTGTTTTATTTCTATAATTTGACTCTTTTCTTTTTTAGTTTCAAAAGCATTATGAACTCTATAAACAACACGATCTACAGCTTTTTCAATACGTCCGAAGGTGAACGGAGGAGCAATACAGTCTGTGAGACCAATCTCATAGGCTCTTAAAGCATCTTGAGGTTCTTCTGTCATTAGGATTATTTCATTTGGGTCACAGAGTTTTTCGATAAATTCAAACCCTGAGTATACAGGTAGCTTGGCTGAAAGAAAGATTAGTTCTACTTTATTGTATTTAAGATAGTTGAGAGCATCGACAGCATTTGAAAATTCTCCATTTAGCTTTAAGTAATTGATTTTTTTGAAAAGTTGAAGTAATTGTATACGCTGTATTGGGTTTGGGTCAATTATGATGAAGTTAAGGAGCATTAAATAAAGATTTATTAATTCAAAATTAGTTAAAAAAATTATCTATTAATGCCTATATTATATTTGGTATAATGTAGTTAATAGTCTATTTTTGCAAACCAAAATTAAAATTATGAATAATTACGAAACTGTTTTCATTTTAAATCCCGTTCTGTCTGAAACTCAGGTGGAGGAAGCAGTTCAGAAGTTTGTAGACATTGTTAAGACTCATAAAGGCTCAATTACAAGCCAAGAAAACTGGGGCCTTAAGAAACTAGCCTATCCGATTGAGAATAAAAAGAGTGGCTTCTATCATCTTTTTGAATTTACTGCTACACAAGAAGTAATTGAATCTTTAGAGGTTGAATTGAGACGTGACGAGCGTGTCATGCGTTACCTCACAGTTAAACTCGACAAACATGCACTTTCATGGGCGGAAAAAAGAAGAAAACGAAACAAAACAAAAACATAAGCTATGTCTAAAATAGAAGAACAAAATTCAGGAAAAAAAGAGGGCGAGATTCGGTATCTAACCCCGTTGAACATAGATACTTCAACACATAAGAAATATTGTCGTTTCAAAAGAACTGGCATTAAGTATGTTGACTATAAAGATCCAGAGTTCTTATTAAAATTTGTAAACGAACAAGGTAAAATTTTACCTCGAAGACTAACTGGGACATCTCTCAAATATCAGAGAAAGGTTTCTGTTGCTGTAAAAAGAGCACGTCATTTGGCTTTGATGCCATACGTAGCTGATATGTTAAAATAATAAAGTATTCATCATGGAATTAATATTAAAAGAAGACGTTCAAAATCTTGGATTCAAAGATGAAATTGTGAGTGTTAAAAATGGTTATGGGCGTAACTTTTTAATCCCTCAAGGTAAAGCTATTATGGCGACTATATCTGCGAGAAAAGTTTTAGCTGAAAACTTAAAGCAAAAAGCTTTTAAAGAAAAATCAATCATTGAAGCCGCTCAGAATAGAGTAGAGGAAATCAAAGCACTAAAAATCCAAATTTTATCAAAAGTGGGATCAGGAGATAAGCTATTTGGCTCTGTTACTAACGCTGATCTTGCAAGTATGATTAGTGCCCAGACGAGTGAATTAGATAAAAAATATATTACCCTACCTGGTAAAAACATCAAGCGTTTAGGTAAATATATTGCTACTATTCGATTGCACAGAGAGGTAAGTTTTGAATTCCCCTTTGAGATAGTACCTGACGCGAAGGCATAAATATTTTTAAAGTCCGCGAGTAGCGGACTTTTTTTTTACTCTATAATATAAAGTGAAATATCATAGACTTGTCCATCAACAGTTTGAAGCATTACATCAAGAATTTGCTGTGTTTCTCGCAACACAAGGTCTGGATAAATCCAAGTGGAAGGAAATAAAAAAAAATCAACCTAAAAAAGTAGAGCTCTTGCTAGATTTATTTAGTGATGTTGTTTGGGATAAAATTATCAGTAGTTGTGAATTTTTGGAATTTTCAACCCTTGATCAATTGTTTTTATTTGAAATTTTAGAAAAAACAGCCTCAGTAATTATCCTTAAGGTTGAAAAATTGGAAATTGATTTAGAAACTTCATCTGGTTTTCAGTGGGTTTTAGATCATATTGATTCTGATCAAGTCAACATCTATCAAGGAAGTCGAGCCTATACTAGTGGTCGAAATGATTTTGTTTATGATTATTTAAAAAAAGGAGCAGTACAGTCTGAGGGGAAACGCTTCAAAGCATTGGAAACTTTTTTTTCCATTTCGTCAAAATAGAAGATATTTGTAAGACAAACCTGACTATGCCAATTAAACCCATAACACCAAAAGGAACAAGAGATTTCTCTTCAATCGAAGTAGGAAGAAGAAACTATCTTAAACAGCTTCTTCAAAATGCCTTTGAAACTTTTGGTTTTCAGCCTATTGAGACTCCTTCATTTGAGCGTTTAGAGACACTTACTGGTGTTTATGGGGAGGAAGGTGATCGATTGGTTTTTAAAATCTTAAACTCTGGTGATAGAGTTAAAAAAGCGGACGTAGCAGCATTGGAAAAAGAAAAAACAGAGCAATTCATCCGTTCTGTTTCTGAAAAAGCACTTCGGTATGATTTGACAGTGCCTTTAGCACGCTACGTTGCTCAACATCAAAACGAGCTTACGTTTCCTTTTAGGAGATATCAAATTCAGCCAGTGTGGCGCGCAGATCGTCCTCAACACGGTCGCTTTCAAGAATTTTATCAATGCGATGCAGATATTGTTGGTTCACGTTCACTATGGCAAGAAATTGAAATGCTCACACTCTACGATCGGGTGTTTTCAGATTTAAAAATGAATGGTATTACTTTAAAAATAAATCATCGTAAAATTCTGACTGGTATCGCAGGTTTATTGGGTGAAGCATCTGAGCTTACATCCTTCACGATCACTCTAGATAAAATAGATAAGATTGGTAAGGAGGGTGTAATCAAAGAATTGACCTCTAAGGGTTTCAGTTCAAAATCCATTAGTACTCTAGAACACTTATTAAAATTGGAAGGAACTGCAACTGAGCAGATGCAATCATTAGAAACGCTACTCGCTGATCAGCAGGAAGGACTTGAGGGAATCACTGAAATGAAATTTATAATCTCAGAACTTGAAAAGACTTCTCTTGAAGCAGTAACCCTTAGCTTTGATTTGACCTTGGCAAGAGGTCTACATTACTACACAGGTATGATAGTGGAGGTAAATGCTCCAGAAGATGTTAAAATGGGTTCTATAGGAGGCGGAGGCCGTTACGATGACCTTACGGATACCTTTGGCTTAAAAAATATGAGTGGGATAGGAATTTCGTTTGGTTTTGAGCGAATCTATTTGGTGATGGAGGCATTGGAGTTATTTCCAGAATCTTTAAATTCTACTGCTGATATTTTATTCACCAATTTTGGAGACGCTCCAGTATCAGTAGCCTATAAATTTGTCAATGAATTAAGGAAGCACGGAATTGACTGTGAATTGTATCCGAGCGAAGTCAAACTCAAAAAACAACTAGCATACGCTAATGCCAAAAAGATGACCAAGGTGGTACTAATAGGTTCTCAAGAACTAGAAAATAAACAATTTGTTCTCAAGAACATGGATTCTGGAAAGCAATCAGCTCATTCATTATCTGACTTGGTTAAAATACTTTCTTAAGATTTTGTTTTTGGAGTCAGGGTAGACTTAGAGTAGTGCTGGAAAGGTTGCTTCAATAAATTTGAAATTTTCCCATTGGCTTTTTCATCAAAAAAAACGTCCACTCCATAAACTAGCTTTTCTCGATCAAATGGAAGATAAGTTCCTAGTAAGCGATCCCAGATGGAAAAAATATTTCCAAAATTAGCATCAGTGTAAGGCAATCTATAATGGTGATGCGTTTTATGCATGTCTGGAGAAACCAAAAAATAACTCAAATACAAATCCACTTTTTTTGGAAGTTTGATGTTGGCGT
>Ga0228639_1001031_pt1 | contig 12205 bp, 12 predicted proteins | sample 50DmetaG_FD_190532 | JGI IMG/M metagenome (GOLD analysis project Ga0228639, IMG submission 190532) | Seawater microbial communities from Monterey Bay, California, United States - 50D | ecosystem: Environmental > Aquatic > Marine > Coastal | place: USA: California | collected 2016-10-18
GGGCTAATTTCTGCTGGAGATACTTTTCCAGTCGAATGGGTGCGCATTAAAGATCCCTTAGCAAAATCCACCAAAACAAAGATTCAAGGCAAAGAGGTTGGAGCATCTATTTTTAATGGAGGTGAGGGCATTATTTATACCAATGATAAAGATCTAACTACTAATATATTCTTTACATGTAAAAAAGGTGGAAAAGCTGGCCTAGGCCAAATTTGGAAGTATTCTCCATCTAAAGAAAAAATAACACTCTTTTATGAATCTGATAATGCTAATAATCTTTGGGAAGGTGACAATATAAATATTGCTCCATGGGGAGACCTTGTTATATGTGAAGATAATGGCAGTAATGCCTGCAAGCTTGTTGGGTGTACTCCCAATGGCACACTTTATCTACTAGGAAGAGTTGCTGGAAACAGCAGTTCAGAGATTGCTGGAATTTGTTTTTCTCCAGATGGTAAAAATATGTATCTTAATATTCAAGATGAAGGAAAGACCATTGTAATAAGTGGAGATTGGAGCAAAATCAGAGAATACAGAGATGAATTTGATTCGAACCTTATTCATTATGATGTTTAGCCAAAGAACGCTTTAAAAATTAATAACAACCTTGCCTTTTGCCTTTCTATTTTTTAAATGAGCGATTGCCTCTGCCGATGTTTCTAAAGTAAATTTATCGGAGGGAGCTGGATTAATTTTTCCATTTTTATACATTTCAAATAATTCATTAAAGTTCTTCTGATTCTCTTCTGGAAATAGTCCAGTCCATGCCCCCCAAAAGACACCAACAATTTGACAGCCTTTTAGTAAAGTTAAATTTAAAGGCATTTTAGGAATTTTATCAGCGCCTGCAGCAAACCCAATAACTAGATATCTGCCATCCCATGCTATAGATCTTAAACAGGGTTCTGCATATGAGCCGCCAACTGGATCATAGATCACATTAGGCCCCGTCCCCCCAGTAAGCTCCTTAATTTTACTAGATAACTCTTTTTGCTGATCCCTATCCAAATTTCCAGACGGGTATACAAACCCCTCATCCGCACCATTTTCTATGCATATATCAACTTTTTCTTGAGTAGATGCAGCAGCTATGACTTTTGCCCCCATAGCTTTGCCCAATTGAACAGTTGCAAGTCCAACACCGCCAGATGCCCCCAAAACCAATAATGTTTCTCCTGGTTGGATGTTAGCTCTCTGTTTTAAAGCGTATATTGATGTTCCATAAGTCACTGATAGGGCAGCAGCAATTTCAAAGTCCATTTCTTCTGGGATAAGTCTTATTGATGACTGATGAGCTAGTATTTTTTCTGAGATTCCACCAACACCAGTCGCAGCAAATACCCTATCCCCAACTTTAAAATTTTCTACGCCATCTCCAATTTCTGTAATAATTCCAGCCGATTCTCCTCCAGGTGTAAAAGGAAGAGGTGGCTGAAATTGGTATAGGCCTTGGATCATCAGAACATCTGGAAAATTAACACTAGCAGAATTAACTTCAATAATTATGTGCCCTTCAGTAATTACCGGATCTGGAACCTCTGCAACTATAAGTTTTTCTGGTCCGCCTAATTCCGTGCATTGAAGTGCTTTCATTTTTTTTACCTATTTATATTTTTGCGTTGTAAGAATTTATAAACTTTTCAAAACTTATTTTATCTTGACCACTTATTCTATCAAACTCTATTAAAGAATCACTAGCTTCTTTTTTGCACAAATCTAAATAAATATTTGAAAGAGAATTTAATTTGGTTGAGTTATTTTTTGATAATTCTAATCCAACTTCATGAAATGACTTGTCTTGATTCAAAATATTTTTTTTAATTTTAAGGGAGTTAATAGCTTTAACATATTCCTCATCGCGCATTTCATTTGCAAGCAACATTAAATCATTGATCAAATAATTTCTTGCTTCAATTATTGGCATTTCAGAACTCTTATAATTAACCATTGATGAGTTATCTCTGCCAAATTTAATTGTTGTTACATCATTCTCTTCAATTATTAATTTTTCTCTATCAGTCATTTTAGGACTTTCATTTATAAGACAATAAATTAGTAACAAGTCTAGGACCCTTATTTGATCTTCTGTTATTCCAAGAGGACTATTAGGGTTTAAATCAATTCCCCTAACTTCAACATATTGAATGCCATGATCTTTTAACAGTTGGTATGGTCTTTCTCCACTCTTCCCGGCACGCTTTGGTCTTATACAGTCATAAAGCTCATTTTCAATTTGCAAAATACCATTAGATATTTGTTGATACTTATTATATTTATCTTGTAAGCCAAGTTTTTTAAATTCAGGATGTGGCTTGATTATCCCCATTTTTAGCTCTTCCAAAAAGGAAGCTAAGTCATTATATTTAAAATCTAGATTTCTTTGCGCTTGGCTTTGATAGCCTATATCACTCATTCTTAAAGATGTAGCATATTTTTGGCAAAAATCAGATGCATTCAATTCATCTAAATCATTTTTTCTTCCAGAAACAAAAGTTTTATCAACCACAGCAGAATTACCAAACTCAAGCAAAACAAACCAGAATAGCCTTTTGAAATTTCTTATTAAGCCAAGATATGCTCTATCTTTTTCTTCTCGATTAGATATGCCCAAAAGATTCTTTAAAGACTCATCAGATAATGAGAAATTGTAATGAATACCAGATACACATTGCATTGTTTTGCCATATCGAATTGCTAGACCTTTTCTATAAACGTGCTTTAACTGACCCAAATTTGTATTACCATAAGTTGCAATATTTATATCGGATTCATCTTTTATTTTTGGAGGCATTGAAAAGGGCCAAAGAGTTTCTCCATGTTCTAAGTTTTCATTTATAAAAACATGAAGAGATTCAAGTTTTCTATATAGCTGCGTTATATCAGTATAAACAGGAGTTACAATTTCAATTAATGCTTCTGCAAAGTCGGTTGTTATCGAGGGGTTTGTAAAAGAAGATCCCAGACCTTTTGGGTGCTGTCGATCGGAAATAAATCCTTCTTTACTTACTCTAAGTGATTCTTTTTCAATACCCCTTTCTATAACATAGTTTGTAAAGAAAGATTGTTGTTTAAGATTTTTTAATCGTTTGTGGAAATCCACAGATATCTCTAAAATTTAGGTCCTGCCGAGATAATATCATGACCAACATCAAATTTTTTAAAGTTATTTTGGAATTTTTTAACCAACTCATCTAAATACTTTTGGTAGTCCTCTGAACTTTTCCAAGTCTCAACTGGATTCAGCAAAGCAGAGTTCACTCCTTCAATGTTCTTAGGGACATTAAGATTTAATCCAGGGATATGCCGTGTCTCAACATTGTCTAATTCTCCATTTTGAATAGCATTAACTATTCGCCTGGTCGTTGGTATCGAAAATCTTGAACCCGTACCATATGGTCCGCCGGTCCAACCAGTATTAACAAGAAAAACTTTTGAATTATAAGATTCTACTCTCTTCATTAGGAGGTCTGCATAGACGTTAGCAGGTCTTGGAAAAAAAGGAGCGCCGAAACACGTTGAGAAAGTAGATTCAATGGATGATTCAGACCCCATTTCAGTAGAGCCAACTTTAGCAGTGTAACCGCTTAGAAAATGATAAGCAGCAGCTTCTTTTGAAAGGATTGATACGGGTGGGATTAATCCAGTGAGATCACAAGTCAAGAATATTACCGTGTTCGGTTCTCCAGCAGCATTTTCTGGAATAGCATCTTCTATGTGTGATCTTGGATAACAGCAACGACCATTTTCAGAAAGTGTTGTATTGTAGTAATCAGGAGTTTTAGTATCATCTAAATATACATTTTCTATTACACTCCCATGCTTAATTGCTTTAAAGATAACTGGTTCGTTCTTTTCCGAAAGATCAATAGTTTTGGCATAGCAACCACCTTCAAAATTAAAAACAGATCCTTCGCCCCACCCATGCTCATCATCACCAATTAAAGAACAGCTTGGATCAGCTGATAAAGTGGTTTTACCAGTACCAGACAAACCAAAAAATAATGCTACATTACCATCCGCATTAACATTCGCTGAACAATGCATTGGTAAAACATCTTTTTCAGGAAGTAAAAAATTTTGAGCAGAAAACATAGATTTTTTAAGTTCACCTGCATATTTCATGCCTGCCAAGATAACCTTTCGCTTGGCAAAGTTAATAATTACGCAACTTTCAGAATTAGTGCCATCTTCGTCAGGTATACATTCATAGTTTGCTGCACTTAGTATTTCCCACTCCTGTTTATTAGACGCGTTGTACTCATCAGGAACTACAAAGATTAATCTAGCAAACAGCCCGTGCCAAGCGGTCTCAGTAGTAACTTTAATTGGAAGATAGTGATCGCTATGAGAACCAACATGCAAATTTGATGTATATCTATTTTTTTTTGAAAGATACGCTTTAACTTTATCCCAAAGGAGATCAAATTTGTCAGATTTAAACGGCTTATTAATATCACCCCATTCAATTAAACCAGACGTGGTTGGCTCTTGGACTATAAATCTATCATTAGGACTTCTACCGGTTCTGTCTCCTGTTGAGGTTGAAAATGCTCCATTACTAGCAATGACCCCCTCATTATTTTTAACAGCTTCTTCAATTAACTCTTCATTTGAAAGATGCATCGCTTTGATATGACCTGAATTATTCATATTTTGAATATATTATGCTTTGAAATTATAACTGTAAAATATTTACACATTTGTAGTGGATTTAATATTAAGACAAACCTCTAGTCAAATATTATAAATTTCTTTGTTCTAAGCGCTTTAAGCAAGATTTAATATGTAGTTTTATTACAAGATTAATGGTTTCGTTACCTTAAAATTTTTGAAATTGAGCCAACAAAATAAACTAAAAAGAATATAAAACCCCATTCTGCAAAATTAAAAATAAATTCCCAATTAACTTCTGCACATGTAGGTCCGCCTTTATATGCATTTGCGATGCCTCCAAAAAACCCAAAATATTCTATTTGAACTTCTAAAGGCATCCCACATCCCATTGGTAAGTTGGCAAGTTGTTCTTTACTTAGGTTCTGAAGATATATTTGCTTTCCTGTTACCGCCAAACCCGCAGCCGAAGAGAGTGTTATAAGCAATTTATTTAAAATAAACAATTTCTTTGTGGCAACTCCTATCAGTGATATTAGTGCAATCATGCCAAATAAATATCTTGTCATGATGCACATTGGACAGGCTTCTAGATCGAGAATGCTATCCATTAAGATGGCTAATAAAATTATTCCAGATGCACCCAAACAAGAGGCTATTTCGAAATAGTTTTGATACACTGATTTAATAAAGCCTGTAAGATGATTAATCATAAAAATAAACCGGTTTATGTTTTTAATATTACAAAAATATATATACATAATACATCTTGGGCAATAAAACTAATATGAAAGATAGAATTTTTATAATTGACGGCTCTTCATATCTTTATCGTGCTTATCATGCGATGCCCCCACTTACCACCTCTAAAGGTAAGCCAACTGGAGCAATAAAAGGAGTCACTAATATGTTGATGACTTTAAAAAAAGATAGTGAAGGGTCACCAATAATTGTTGTATTTGATGCAAAAGGTAAAACCTTTAGAAGCAATATTTATAAGGAGTACAAAGCTAATAGACCTCCTATGCCAGAAGATTTACGAGAGCAGTTGAAGCCATTAAAAGATATTTGCAAGGCAATTGGATTTCCGTTAATTGAAATTGAAGGTGTTGAGGCTGATGATGTCATTGCAACTCTAGTTAGAACAGCCAAAGACAAAAAACTTAAAGCTGTTGTTTCCTCTCTTGATAAAGACTTAATGCAATTAGTTGAAGACCCCACTACCACAATAATGAACACAATGAGTCATCAAATTTTTAATGAGGATAAAGTTTTTGAGAAATTTGGTGTCAAGCCTAATCAAATCAGGGATATGCTTGCCCTTGTTGGAGATACATCAGATAACATTCCTGGAGTTCCAAAGGTTGGTCAAAAGACAGCTGCAAAATGGCTAAATGAATATAAAAATATTGACGGAATTAAATTGAATGCGGAGTTAATTAAAGGAGTAGTAGGAGAAAACCTAAGGCAGTCTTTAAATGAAATAGATAGAAATATAGAACTAGTTTCTTTAAAAGAAGATGTTGATATTGGCGTAAATTTTGAAAGTCTTTTAGAGCTTCATGCCAATCAAGAAAAACTTGATGAATTATTTTCTGAGCTTGAGTTTAAGCCTATGACCAAAAATTCATCTAAGCAATCTACTTTAGCAAAAGAAGCATCAAATGAGCTTCAAGAAAAAACTTCTGTTCAAAGTAATAATAACTATGAAACTCTTTTCACTAAAAAAAATCTTAAAGATTGGTCTAATAAGCTAGATAAATGTACGGTTTTTGCAATTGATACAGAAACTGATTCTCTTGATACAGTAACAGCAAATTTGGTTGGGATATCTCTATCAGTAAAAGAAGATTCGGCTTGTTATATACCAATTGGCCACAATTATGAAGGATGCCCCAAACAATTGACTCTCGAAGAAGTAATACATGAAATTGGCAAAGCAATAGAAAGAAATAAAGAAAAAGCTGTTGGCCAAAACTTAAAATTTGATATACCAATTCTTAAGAGGCATGGCATTATTTTGGATAAATTTCATGCAGATACTATGCTTATGTCCTATGTTCTAAATAGCACAGCAACACGACATGGCATGGATAAACTTGCTATGTACTATTTAAATTATGAAACGATTAAATATGGTGATGTTGCAGGAACAGCCTCTAAACAAGTTTGTTTTTCAGAGGTAGAAATTGATATAGCATCAAATTATGCAGCAGAAGATGCAGATGTAACGCTTAAATTATTTAACAAGTTAAACGGATTGCTTAAAGAAAAACCAAATCAGTTAAAGCTTTTAAAAGAAATAGAGTATCCACTTATTCATGTGCTTTCGAGAGTAGAACAAAATGGCGCCAAAATAGACAAAGAAAAACTTAAAGACCATTCAAGGGAATTATCTAAAAAAATTTTAGATCTGACCACACAGGCCTACAAAATATCTGGCGTAGAGTTTAACCTAGATTCTCCAAAGCAGTTGTTAGAGGTTTTATATGAAAAACTAAAATTACCAGTTTTAAAAAAGACACCCAAAGGCCAGCCATCAACCAATGAAGAAACCCTTCAAAGGCTTTCAGAAGAGTATGAGCTTCCAAAAATAATCCTTCAATACAGAACTCTCGCAAAACTTAAATCTACCTATACAGATAGCTTAATTAGGATTGAAAACCCATTCAGCAAAAGAATACATACTTCTTATCAACAAGCTGTTACTTCAACAGGTAGGCTGTCTTCTACAGAACCAAATCTTCAAAACATACCAATTAAGACAGCAGAAGGTCGAAGAATAAGAGAAGCATTTGTTCCAGATAAAAATAATATTTTGATATCTGCTGACTACTCTCAAATCGAATTAAGAATTATGGCTCATCTTTCTAAGGACAAGAATCTAACAAATGCATTTAATGAGGGTCTTGATGTTCACTCCGCAACTGCTGCAGAAGTTTTTGGAGTTAATCTTGGTGATGTGACACAAGACCAAAGAAGAAGCGCTAAAGCAATAAATTTTGGCCTTATGTATGGGATGTCAGCATTTGGCCTTACAAGGCAACTAGACATTCCAAGAGCGGAAGCGCAGAAGTATCTTGATACCTATTTTGAACGATATACTGGCGTTAAAGACTATATGGCAAATACTAAAGCACAAGCAAAAGAGGATATGTTCGTGGAGACTTTAATGGGGAGACGGCTTTATCTAAATGAAATTAATGCTGCTAACGGCTTAAGAAGACAAGCTGCTGAGCGAGCAGCAATTAATGCCCCCCTTCAAGGATCGGCAGCAGACATAATCAAAAAAGCCATGATAGACATAGATGCATTTTTAAATAGAGAGATGCCTGAGGTAAAAATGATCATGCAAGTTCATGATGAATTAATATTTGAAACACCTAAGAAGAATGCTGAAGAGGTAATGTCAACTATGAAAGATATGATGGAAAAAACAGTTAAGTTAGATATCCCTCTTATAGCAGATGCAGCTATCGGAGATAATTGGAATGAAGCTCATTAAATATATAACTGCATCTTTGGTCGTATTCTTTTCTTCTGTTTTAACAAGTCAAATAAATAATGATATCAAGGCTTTCTATGAACAAACATACCATAAAGAAAAAAATAAATTTCTTGAATGTTTGAATAAAGAAGGGTTAGATTCAATAGACCAAATATATACTAAGTGTGAGCTATCAAAGAATTTAAAAGACTCTTCTTATATAGTTTTGAACAAACCAACTCTTGATGTTCTTGATCTTCTTCCCGGCGTCGAAAAATATAAAGCTACTAAAAAAAGTTCACCTGAATACCCAAGCTTAATGCAAAGAAGAGGGAGGATGGGGTATGTCATTATTCGCTTTGATATAAACAAAGATGGAAATGTTGAAAATCCCTCAGTTGCTAATGGTCTATGTGGTGATATTTATAACCCAATGACAAAATATAGAACTTGCGATTATTTTAATAATAGTGCCTTAAAAGCTATTTCAAATTTTGAATATATACCCACTCGGGTAAACGGATTTGAAATTCGACATGCTAATTTATTACACAAATTCACATTTGTAATGGAAAATGAAAGAATTGAACTAAATAAAGCAAGAGGTGAATACAATAAAATAATACTAGCTATTAAGAAAAATGACTTGGTTAGCGCTCTAAAGATAGCTAACAAGAATCTTAAGAATGATAGTCTTTTTTTATATCAGAAGGCAGCAATTAAATTCAAACAAAAGAAATATGCTGAAAGTGTAGACTTGTTTTATGAGTTTTCTAATAAAGTTACAGAAGAAAGGCAGGTAGTTAAAGAAAATTTTCATATTACTGCTTTCTCAATGCTGGTAACTTCTTTATTTAATTTGGGCAGATTTGAGGATATCGTTGAGTTAGAGAAGGAATATTTGTTCTATATTGATAATAGAAATAAAATTTCTACGGCTTTGCCTATTACTGACTTTTACATAGGTGCATCCCTTGCAAATCTAGGTAATCTTACTCAAGGTATTTTTTATATAACTAAGTCTCAGAAGAATGTAAGCTCAAAAGCAGAATATGATTATATAGATTCTGTAATTCAGCAGCTTAAGGATTATTTATAGACCCTGACCACTGAGTTGGACAATAAGTGAGCTCCTCAGAAGAAAGAACTTTTATGCCATGAATCTCTCTAAGTTCTGATATTTTCATATTTAAATATTCTTCTGGCATTTGAAAAGGCCACTTTTTTTTCATTTTAAAGGTTCTAAAAATCACTTTTCTTTTTATCGTTATAGTATTCCAATAAAGCTTTAAGAAACCTTTCATACCTAATTCTTTGAATAAGTTTTTTTGAAGATCTTTGATTTGAGGCAGCTTCAAATAGCCTAAAAGATACTTCCATTTAAACGAAGAACCCCAAAGAACCCAAGTATCTAATATAGCTTCTTGATCGATAGATATATCAAGACCAAAAATTATATGAGTGCAGTCATGATCTCTTAAAAGATTGCCTGATTCAGGACTATCTATAAAGATTTCTTTCGATTCCGGAAATGAGTTGTAATAACACTCAAGACCTTGAGACATAGTTAGATCACAATTATTCTTTTGATATTCAAGCACTAGTAAATTCTAGAATCGCTCTTGATAGTTTGTCAAAACCTATAACATCTTTAGATGAGACTGCTATTACTTCAACTCCTTCCATTTGACGATTCACGGCCGCAATCGATTTATTTCTTTGATTATTAGACATTTTGTCGCTTTTAGTAAGCACTGGTATAAATGGAGCATTTGAGGTATTGCACAGATTAATCATGTCTCTATCGCTATCCTTAAGAGGATGTCTAATATCCATGAATATAACAACCGCTTTTAGAGATTCTCTTTTTAAGAAGTATTCTTCTAAAAGAGGAGCCCAATCTTTTCTTTTGTGAAAACTGGATTTAGCAAATCCATAACCAGGAAGGTCAACTAACTTTAAAGAATCATTAACTTTGAAAAAATTAATTTCTGTAGTTCTGCCAGGAGTTTTGCTTATTCTCGCCAATTTTGGGTTATCTGTTAAAGCATTTAGCGCACTTGATTTGCCAGCATTAGATCTTCCAGCCAAAAGAATTTCATTACCCACATCTTCTGGTAGGTTTTTGAACTTAGTAACACCAAGCATAAATTCAGATTCTTTAAAAAGGTTTTTCATTTAATAGTTTGTATCATACCAACCTATGTTTATAATACACATCACTAAGACACACTTAAATTTAGTTATATGAAATCACTTTTGATATTTATTGCTTCTTTCAGTATTACATTTAATACATATTCTGCAGAAAAATCATCTGCCCCAAAAGATATGCCTGAAATATTCAAGGCTGGAGACGCCATTAAGGGATCATCGCTTGTTGCGTCTTGTGCAGCATGTCATGGCTCTGATGGGAATAGTATTAATACAGATTGGCCAAAATTAGCTGGACAGAATGAGAAATACTTATATGATCAGCTAAAACATTTTAAGTACGAAGAGCGAAATAACGCTCTTATGATGTCTGTTACTCCTTATCTAAAAACACTTTCAGACAATGATTTGCTTGATATAGCTGCCTATTATTCTTCAAATAAAATATCAATTGGTCAGGCAAAAATGATGAAGATTTATTATCTCTAGGAAAAATGTTGTATAGGTCTGGAAATATGAAAAAGGAAATTCCAGCATGTTCATCTTGTCACTCAGTATATGGTAATGGTAATAGTCTAGCTGGCTATCCTTCTTTAGCAGGCCAACAAATTGGTTACCTAACATCAACCTTGAAAGCCTATAGATCTAAAGAGCGAAATGAAGGCGAGGGAGCCTTAGTTATGCAGTCTATCGCAGAAAATTTATCCGACAATGAGATAGAAGCTTTAGCAAATTATATGCATGGAATATACAAATGAAAATCATAAAAAATCTTACTAAAATTTCACTTTTAGCACTATTAGCAGTTTCCGTTAATGCTGATTATAAGCTTGGTAAAGACTATGATTTGGTGGACAATCCTATGCCTGTAAAAAAAGATGGGATCGTAGAGGTTACTGAGTCATTTTGGTATGGATGTGCTCATTGCTATTCATTTGAACCAGCCATTAACAGCTGGAAAGCAACATTAGATTCAGATACTAAACTAATAAAAATGCCAATTACCTGGGGAGGTATTCACCAATTGCATGCAGCACTTTACTATACAATTGAAGCTCTGAAATTAGATCCCTCCACCCACTCAGCAGTTTTTGTTACAATTCACAAAGAAGGAAATTTTCTACAAAGCCCAAAAGCAATACAAGATTTTTTAGAGAAATTTGGTATAGCGCCTGAGATTACCACCCAGTATCTGAATTCTTTTACAGTTAAGCAAAAAGTAAATAAAGGTATTAAATATGCCAAGCAAGTTAAAGTAACCGCTGTGCCTATGATGATAGTTGATGGTAAATATATTATTAAATCAAAAGGTTCATTCAGTGATATGTTAAAAGTTGTAGATCATGTCATTGAGCTACAAAGGCCAAACTCATAGGAATAATATGAAAAATAAGTACTATCTATATGTTTTACCCATTTGCGCAATATTTCTTTTTAATGGAAAAAAATATGATGAATCGGTCATTGAAAGAATACATCTTGAAGTAAGTATTTGTTTAGAGGGTCAAGAATGTGGGGCCGCAGTACCTGTTATTAAAAATGATACTCAAGCATCAAAAGGCACCAAACTATATGCTGGATGTATCGCATGTCATGGTGCAAAAGGAGAAGGTGGAATTGGGCCATCATTCAAGGGGTCAACAAGTGATTATATAGCTACTTCCCTAAATGAATATAAGAATAAAATAGAAAGAGGACCTCAAAGCGTGCTCATGTATGCCCAAGCAGCTGGCCTATCAGATAGTGACATTAAAGAGCTGTCAAAGTATATAGTTAGCTTATAGTTTTTTTTCTAACTCAATAATTCTTTTTTCCAGTTCTTGAGCCAGTCTTTCTAAAGAATCATATTTTGATTTTGCTACATAACCACTTTTTTCAACAAGTCTATGTATTTCTGGAGTAATTTTTTTCTTAATTCCATTCAACATGTCAGATGGTATAGCATCTCCAATT
>Ga0228639_1001033_pt1 | contig 12188 bp, 9 predicted proteins | sample 50DmetaG_FD_190532 | JGI IMG/M metagenome (GOLD analysis project Ga0228639, IMG submission 190532) | Seawater microbial communities from Monterey Bay, California, United States - 50D | ecosystem: Environmental > Aquatic > Marine > Coastal | place: USA: California | collected 2016-10-18
ATGCTAATGCTAAAGAAAATGTACCAACTCCAATAATAATTTTATAAATATTTATTTTTAAAAAAGATATTAATATGTAAGAAAAGATTGATAATAAAATGAAACTTGTAAAAGCAATAAAGACTACTTGAGTTTCCATAAAATTAGCAATAGTTGATCCGTTTAGAAGATCAAAACTTTGCTTTGCATAAGCAGTACCTTTAATTCCTTTCATCAATATAAAATAGGTAATTGATGTTAGAGCAACTCCACCAAATAATGACCCAACCCAGTTAGCTTTTTTTTCATAATTATAAGAAAGCATTAGTCTAGAGATATATTGTACAAGTGCTCCTACAGAGAAGGCTACAAAAACCGAGAGTAAAATACCTCCAATAATCTGTGTGGCTTTGGTCACATTAATATACTCAACAAGCATACTTGCATCTCCACCTATTGCAAAAATTTTAATTAATGAAACTGCTACTGCAGCCCCTAAAAGTTCAAATACAATAGAAACTGTAGTTGACGTTGGCATTCCAAGAGTGTTAAAGAAATCTAGTAATAATATGTCGGTTATTATTACTGCCATAAAGATGATCATGATCTCTGAAAAGAAAAACATATTAGGATTAAAGATTCCTTTTCTAGCTACCTCCATCATTCCACTAGAAAAAACCGCTCCAACCGCAACTCCTAAACTCGCAAGAATCATAATATTTCTAACAGAAATAGCCTTTGATCCAAGCGCAGAATTCAGAAAGTTAACAGCATCATTACTAACACCAACCACTAAATCTCCTACAGCTAGAAGACCCAGAGCAATTATCATTATTAAGTATATATCCATGTCGTTATTAAATTGACTTGAAAAATACGTTAAATCTATAAGATTTGATGTAAAATTAATGTTAAGAAAGTTCATATGTTATATTTTAAATTCTGCGTTTAATGATAGAATAGATTTATTGTTTATTACTGAATTATCATGATTAAATAGCCTGTAGTTTAAATTAAATTTTACACCTTTTACCGCTTGATATTGTGCTCCAAACATTAATAAACTACCGTCATTATTATAGTTCCATGCATTGGATTCTCCTGAAAGAATATTTGAACTTATTTGATCGTATCTAGCGAATAGTTCATAGCTATTGGATAATTTTTTTGATCCGTATATTGAAAAACCATCTCTGTTGTATCCATTTTCTGAAGACTTATAATTTCTAGCATTACTTAATGTATTGTATTCTAATCCAAACCTTCCATTATCTCCTATGTGACCTATAAAAAATGAAGTATTAGTTATGGCGTTGGCATCTTCACTGGCGTGAGAGTCAAAGTAAACTCTTGTTTCAAATCCTTTTGGAAGAGAATAGAATAGGCTTACACCCTGTCTAATATTTCCGTCGTTATCTTGCACATTTTTATATCCCTCTCCATTTAAAAGGAATAGATTCATTGTTAATTTAGAACTTAGCTTAAATTCAGAATTGAATCCTAAATCGGCACTTGCTCCAAATTTGTATTCGTCTTGAAAAGATTTAAATACATATCTATATCCCCACAAGTTTTCTTGTCCTTTGAATTGTTTGTTTCCTATAAGACCTAAACTAAATTTAATTTTGGAACTTACTTCCCAATCTAGTTGAGCTACTTTCACATAAGCAGTGTAGGCACTTCCACTTGAATTAGATCCTATATCATAAGTGATTTTTCCTGAAATTTTATCATCAAATTTGTAAGAATAACCTAAGTAAACTCTTTTTAGTTCGAAGGCTTTATTTTTTTCTACATCTTTAGTGAAGTCATTTTTAAAATTCCAAAATACTTTAAAACTTGGCTTTCCGGCTGGATTATCTTGAGAAAATCCGTTAATTGAAAACGTTACAAATAGAATAAATAATATTTTTTTCACTTAGTTTTATTTTTATAATACAATATTAAGTAGTTATTTATTGTCTAATGTTAAGAAATTGTTATGAATAAGTAATCAAAAGATTAAATTAATGTTATGAACTATTTTTATTTTTATTTTAAAGGATTCGTTAAATTGCACGAATGAATTGGGAACAACTACTCTCTCTAAAAAGACAAGGCGATACATTAAAAAGATTAAGGCTAGAGCAAGACGAAACAAGAATCGGATTTGAGGTCGACTATGATAGAATAATTTTTTCGTCATCATTTAGATCACTTCAAGATAAAACACAAGTAATTCCATTTTCAAAAACAAGTTTTGTACACACAAGGCTTACTCACAGTCTGGAAGTTTCAGTTGTTGGTAGAAGTTTAGGAAGAATTGTGGGGAAAAAATTACTAGAAAAACATCCTTACTTAAATAAAACTTATGGATTCCAAAGCAATGATTTTGGAGCTATTGTAGCTGCTGCAAGTTTAGCTCACGACATTGGAAACCCACCATTTGGACATAGTGGTGAAATGGCTATTGGAGATTATTTTAAAAACGGTAAAGGTTTAAAATTCAAAAATCAATTAAACAAACAACAGTTTCAAGATTTATGTGATTTTGAGGGGAATGCAAATGGGTTTAAAATTTTAAGTGAAAACAAAGTAGGCATTCCCGGAGGATTAAGACTTAGCTATGCTACTTTGGGAGCCTTTACAAAATATCCTAAAGGCTCTATCCCAAAAAATCCTAGTCATCATATAAAAGATAAAAAGTTTGGTTTTTTTGCTTCTCAAAATAAGTTTTTTTTAGAGCTAGCCGATGATTTAGGCCTTAAACAAGATAATGAAAATTTTTCAAGACATCCCTTAGCTTACTTAGTTGAAGCTGCAGATGATATTTGCTACACTTTAATAGATTTTGAAGATGGAATAAATCTAGGCTGGATCTCTGAAGAGTATGCATTAGAATATTTGATAAGACTTGTAAAGGGAAGTATCGATACTAAAAAGTATAATTCTTTAGAACATAAATCAGATAGAGTAGCTTATTTAAGAGCTCTTTCGGTTAATACATTAATTAATGATGCTGTAAATATCTTTATTAAAAATGAAGAAGATTTATTATCTGGAAATTATTCTAAATCTTTATTAGACGAAAGCGCATATAAAGCACAAATGAAAGATATTATTGACATAAGCATTGATAAAGTGTATAAGTCACAGGAAGTAATTGAAAAAGAATTAAAAGGATATCAGGTAATTCACCACCTTTTGGAAGTATTTGTTAAAGCTGCTGTCAATAATCAAAACAACTGCTTGAGTGCCTTTGATGAACTTGCTCTTGCTTGTATACCAAAGTCTTACCTACACAAAGATGGAGAGTTGTATGATCAGCTTTTAGATATAAGTTGTTTTATTGCAAGTTTAACAGATGGAAAAGCTTTAGAGTGGTATAAAAAAATGAATTAGTTATGATTCTTTACGATGATAATTATTTTATGAGAAGAGCAATTGAGGAAGCAAAAATTGCTCTTCAAAAAAATGAAGTTCCTGTTGGAGCAGTAATAGTTAGTGACAACCAAATAATAGCGAGGGCACATAATTTAACAGAAACATTGAACGACGTGACTGCCCATGCCGAAATGCAAGCTATTACAAGTGCGGCTAATTATATTGGAGGGAAATATTTAAAAGATTGTACTTTGTATGTTACTCTTGAACCCTGTCAAATGTGTGCAGGTGCTTTATACTGGTCTCAAATATCAAAAATTGTCATTGGCGCAAGTGACTCTCATAGGGGATTTAGAGTTATGGGAACTAAAACACATCCAAAAACAAAAATAATATATGGTGTTATGGCATCTGAGTCCAAAGAGTTGATTGAAGATTTTTTTAAGGAAAAAAGAAAATTAAAATAAAAAACCCCCAGTAGACTGAGGGTTTTATGAGTTATTAAAATAAAATACTATTCTTCAATTAGTTTCACATCTGTTGCTACTCTACCTTTTCTTCCATCTTCTTCTGAATATTCTACTTTGTCTCCTTCGTTTAGTTTAACACCTTCTAAAGAAGTAACATGAACGAAAATATCTTCGCTCGTTTCGTCGTTAGTAATAAAACCATAACCTTTGGCTCCATTAAAAAATTTTACTGTACCAGTCATTTTTAATATATTGATTAAGTTACAAATGTAGTAATTATAAATAAAAAATAATTATTTGTATATAAGTTTGGGAATTTACTTAATTGATTTTGAAGATTTTGACTTCATTTTTTGAATATTTTCATTACTAAATGTATAGTCGGATAATTTTTTCCCTTTCCAACTATTATATATAAAAATTGGCATAAATACGAATACAAAAAACAACATACTGAATCCAATAATTTTATTACCAAGTATTTCATTTGTGGACTTATGATAAAAGCCTATGCAAACACTTATTAAAGTTGAAAAGAAAAGAAAAGTAATAATTTTTTTCATTTAATTATTATTCTGACTGCTCTTTTAAGGCTAAGCAAAGCTCCTCTAATTGTTCTTTATTTAGAGCTGATGGGGCATCAATCATTATATCTTTTCCACTATTATTTTTTGGAAAAGCTATGTAATCTTTTATTGATTCACTCCCGTCAAGAATTGCAACTAATCTGTCAAGTCCTAATGCTATTCCTCCATGAGGTGGAGCACCATATTCAAAAGCATTCATCAAAAATCCAAATTGACTTTCAGACTCTTCTTTTGAAAAACCTAAATATTTAAACATCAGTGATTGAATGTTTTTATCATGAATTCTGATTGATCCACCACCAATTTCATTTCCATTAAGAACTAAATCGTAAGCATTAGCATTTACCTCTTTTGGATTAGTTTCAAGAAGCTTAATATCCTCAATTTTTGGAGATGTAAAAGGATGATGCATGGCATGATATTTTTTACTCTCTTCGTCCCATTCTAACAGAGGAAAATCTGTGACCCAAAGCGGAGCAAATTCTTCAGGATTTCTTAAATTAATATTTTCAGCGATTTCCAATCTTAAAGCACTCATTTGAGCTCTAACTTCATGTTTTTTCCCTGAAAGAATTAAAATTAAATCTCCATTTTTAGCATTTGTTATTTTAGCCCAATTACTTAAATCTTCCTGATTGTAAAATTTATCGACGGATGATTTAAAACTTCCATCATCATTACACCTAACATACACCATTCCTAAAGCTCCAATTTGTGGTCTTCTAACCCAACTTGTATAATTGTCAATTTCTTTCCTAGTAAAGCTATTACCATTAGGAACAGCTATTCCAATTATTAGTTCGGCAGAATTAAACACAGTAAAGTCTTTATGTTTAGAAACATCGTTCAATTCACCAAGCTCCATTCCAAACCTAATATCAGGTTTGTCAGAACCATATTTAGACATGGCTTCCTTATAGGTAATTCTTGGAAATTTTTCAATAGATACTTTTTTAATTGCGCTTAAAAGATGTTTAACCAACCCCTCAAATGTTTTTAATACTTCCTCTTGATTAACAAAGGACATTTCACAATCAATTTGAGTAAATTCTGGTTGTCTATCAGCTCTTAAATCTTCATCTCTAAAACATTTAACAATTTGAAAATATCTATCAATGCCACCAACCATCAAAAGTTGTTTAAAAGTCTGGGGAGATTGAGGAAGTGCATAAAATTCACCCTGATTCATTCTAGATGGAACAACAAAATCTCTAGCACCCTCAGGAGTTGATTTAATTAGATATGGAGTTTCCACATCAATAAAATTTAACTTCGTTAAATATTTTCTTATTTCTGAACTTACTTTATGTCTAAATATTAGTTTTTCTTTTATTGGATTTCTTCGAATATCAAGATATCTATATTTCATTCTTAATTCTTCACCACCATCAGTATTATTTTCAATGGTAAAAGGAGGAGTTTGGGATTTATTTAAAATCTCTAAATCAGAAACGAGAATTTCAATATCACCTGTTGGAATATTAGGATTTTTAGAACTTCTTTCGATTACCTTACCACTTATTTTAATTACGAACTCCCTACCCAACCCTTTAGCTTTTTCTAAAAGTTTTTTTGTGCTTCTTTGTTCGTCGAAAATTAGTTGTGTAATTCCATACCTGTCTCTTAAATCAACCCAAACCATAAATCCCTTGTCTCTGGGTTTATGTACCCATCCGCATAAACTTACTTCCTTTTCAGAGTCTGATATTCTTAATTCACCACAGTTATGAGTTCTGTACATTCCAATTTAATATAATGTAAATTTAAGAAGATATTACCTATATCTTAAACCAATCCACAATTTAAATTTTTCAATCATCATAAACAGAGAGGGTACAACAAATAAAGTTAGAAATGTTGCTACTACTAGACCTGATATTACAGTGGTTGCTAATGGGCCCCAAAAAACAAAATTATCCCCTCCCCAGTAGATATTTGGATTAAAATCGCTAAATAGAGTGTAGAAATTAATATTAAAGCCAGCTGCAAGTGGGACAAGACCACCAATTGTAGTAATTGCTGTAAGTAAAACAGGTCGCAACCTAGATTTACAGGATTCAACTATTGATTCGTATTTAAGTTGAATTAATTTTTTATTCTTGTTAGAGTGGTCTAATTTTTTTCTGTTTAATAAAATTTCAGAATAATCTAAAAGAACAACACCATTATTAACAACAATTCCAGAAAGAGCAATGATTCCCATCATAGTCATCATAATTACAAATGAATTTCCTGTAATTGCCAAGTAGCCAAAAACACCGATTAGACTTAAAATTATTGCAATCATAATAATTGTAGGCTTACTAATTGAATTAAACTGAAGAATTAATAATAAGAAAATTAATAATAGACCAGTTAGAAAGGCTTTTAGTAAAAAATCTTGATTTTTATTTTGCTCTTCAATTTGGCCGGTATAATCGATATTAATCATACTAATATCTTCATTAAAGCTTTTCATTTCATTGACAATTTGATTTACTACAGCACCAGCATCAACATAGCCAGAAGACAGACCTGAATAAATTGTAACAATTCTTTTGAAATCTTTGTGTTTAATTTCACTAAAAGTAGTTGCTCTGGAGTTACTGGTTACACTTGAAATAGGAATTTCTTTGACCATACCATTTGAAGGATCTTTGAAAGTTAAATTTTGATCGAACAATACGTTTTCAGAATACCTGTTATCCTTATTAAATCTAATATTAATATCGTAATCTTCACCCTTTTCTTTATAAATACCAGCTTTAGTTCCAAATAAAGCAGCTCTTAATTGTTGTCCAACCTGCCCAACACTAAGCCCTAATTCACCGGCTTTTTCTCTATCTATGTTGACTAAATTTATTACCCTTGATTTATTAACATCTATTTTTAATTCTTCAATTCCAGGGATATTTCTAGTATTAATAAATTCAGTTATTTTTTCAGCTTTTTCAATTAAAGTAGTGTAATCCTCGCCGGTAATTTCAATATTTATTGGATATCCCACAGGCGGACCGGATTGGTTTTTTTCAACAGCAATTGAAACCCCAGGATATTTATCTTTTAATATTTGTTGAATTTCTTTTCTCACTTCTCTAGAACTAAAACCTTTACGATATTTAAAATCTCTGAAAGAGGTGGTGATTTTAGCTCTATTTGGCATTTCAGACAGCGCTCCTAATTCTTTTTCAGGATTTTCTGAACCTTCCCCAACTTGAGAAATATTATTTTGAATCATAAAATTATATCCCGAGTTATCATAATATTTTTTGGAGTATATAATTGAATTAATGTCCGATTCAATAAGTTTAGCAATTTTATTGGTTTTAGAAATATCTGTTCCTTCAGGATATTCAACATATACTATAATTTGTCGTGGGTCTTCATCTGGGAAAAATTCAATACTTGTCCTTTGACTTTCAATAGATTTACCAAAGCTCATGAAAGCTATTATTAAACTTATAAAGGTTGAAAGTATAATTAAGTATGGCCTTTTACCAACTAAAATTGTTTTAAGTAATTTTTCGTAATTATTGTCTAGGATTGGAAGAAATTTAGCTTGGAAGTTATTGGCTAATTTTCGTAGAACAATCCTATAAATCCAAAAATTAATAGAAATAAATATTTGAAGAGACCCCAAAAATCTATAAAACCCAGCAGATTCTACATTTTCAACAGTAAAACCTAAAATTAAAAATAAAATTCCAAAAATTCCTAGAACAGTCGTGAGTCTAATTATTCTTTTTATTGGCATATTAGTATCTTCTATTGTCATCATTTTAGATACAAGTACAGAATTAAAAAAGATAGCAACAATTAGTGAAGAACAAAGAACAACAGAAAGTGTGATTGGAAAAAAGATCATAAATTTTCCAATTCTTCCAGGCCACAGTCCAAGTGGTATAAACGCAGCTACAGTGGTAGCTGTTGATATTATTATAGGAAAAGCTATTTCTGAAATCCCCTTTTTGGTAGCCTCAATTCTGTTCATTCCTTCTTTTTCCATCAGCCTATAAACATTTTCGACAACAACAATTCCATTGTCAACTAACATTCCTAAACCAAGGATCAAACCAAAAAGTATCATGGTATTTAATGTATTTCCCATGGCACTTAAAATGGCGATAGACATAAACATTGACATAGGAATTGCTATTCCAACAAAAAGAGCATTTTTAAAACCCAAAAAGAAAAGCAATACAATAACAACTAAAACCACCCCAAAAATTATACTATTAACCAAATCAATAACTTGATTTTCAGTTAATTCAGATTGGTCGTTTGTTATGGAAACTTTCAAGTTTTTGGGGAAAACATTTTTTATATTTTGTTTTACAATAGTGTGAATTTTTTCAGCAGCATCAATAGTATTTTGACCAGATCTTTTTTTAACATCCAACATAACAACAGATTCTCCATTTTCTCTGGCGTATGTAGTTACATCTTTTTCCTTAAATTTTATTTCAGCAATATCTTTTAAAAAAATGGAGTTATTGTAAGATGATTTAACAACGAAGTTTTCTAATTCTGAGGGGGAATTTATTTCTCCAATAATTCTAACTGTCTTTCTTTGTTCGTTGGATTTTAGGTTTCCAGCTGAGATAGAAATATTTCCTGCTTGTATGGAATTAACTACATCATAAAAAGAAACTTTAGAAGCCATCATTTTATAAATATCTACAGCAATTTCAACTTCTTTATCAAGTGCTCCTCTGATATCAACTTTCTTTATTTCAGTCAAATTTTCAATTTCGTCTTGTAATATCTCTGAATATTCTTTAAGTTTTTCTGTTGTGTAGTCTCCAGAAATATTAATGTTCAATATTGGCATTTCCTCTGTGAAGGTCATATTGAAAACATTAGGGTCAACCTTAACATTATTATACATTGGCCAATCCTCACTGGCTACTGCAGTTTCAACTTCATCTTTAACTTTAAGCTTAGCTTCTGTATATCCTATTCCGTCATCAAACTCAATTATTATTAATGAAAAATTTTCTTGAGAGGAAGATTTTATATCAATGATATTATTAACAGATTTGAGTTTGTCTTCTAGCGGTTCAGTAATTAATTTTTCAAGATCTTCTGATGTGTTTCCTGGGTAAATAGAACTAACAAAAACTATATTTTCCTTTATTTCTGGGTAGTCCTCTCTAGGCATACTGAAATAAGCATCAATACCTAGAAATAGTACTATTGCCATAACGACATACATGGTTGTACTATTATTTACAGCCCATGATGATGGCGCAAAATCTTTTTCTTTATTATTCAAATTTTTATTTTTTTAATTGATGATTTTAACTCTTGCATTGTCAACTAATTTTCTCATTCCCTCAGAAACTATCTTGTCACCAGAGCTGATCCCTGAAAGAACTTCTACATTTACTCCATCGTTTTTCCCTGTGGTTATAGTCGTTTTAGAGACATAATTTTTATTGTTTTTATTGGATACTTTATATACATACTCTTTATTATTACTGTCTATGCTAATTAAATTTTGATTAATCATCAAAGCTTTTTTATTCGTGTAATTGTTGATATTTACTTTTGAATTTAAATTAGGCTTAATGTTTAAATTATTTTTTTCAATGTCTAATTCAATTTTAAATGTTCTATTAATGGGGTTTATATAATTACCTGATTGACGAACTGTAGTATTGATAGTTTTGTTTAAAAGAGGAAAGTGCACAATAGCTTTATTACCTTTGTTAATAGAAGCTATATATTTTTCGGGAACATTAGATTCAATGTATAAATTATCTAAATTTAAGAGCATCATTAAATTGGATACGCCAGGGTAAACTACTTCTCCCTTTTTAGCAATGACATTGTCAATAGTTCCACTAAAAGGAGCCTCAATTAATGTTTTTTTAATTTGTTTTTTTAATTGATTGATTCCTTGCTTTTGAGCTTCGAACATTGATTTAGTTTCAAGAAATTTGATCTCGCTTCCAATGTTTTGATCCCACAATCTTTTTTGCCTTTCAAATGTAGTTTTAGTTAATTCAAATCCTATTTCAAGTTGTGATAATTGTTCTTTTAAACCTCCATCATCAATTTTTATTAATGGCTGCCCCTTTTTTACTACGTCTCCACTTTTTATAAAAATGTTTTTTACAATACCAGAAAATTCAGGAAAAATATTTACTAATTCGTCAGACTTAACACTACCCTGTACTTGTATATAATGATTAAATTCCGCCGCATTTATTGTAATAGTTTCAATAATTGGCAACTGAGGGTTTGTATTTAATTCTTCTAATTTATTATCTATGATTTGAAGTTTATTTACAAAATCCTGCTTAGAGGCAGCTATTTCTTTTCTTTTAAGTTTTATTTGTTCGATATCATTAGAAGCCAAAACACTTTGAAGTGTAGAATTGTTTTCACAAGAAAGGATTGAAACTATTAGAGCGAGTATAAATATTTTTTTCATTTTAAAATTAGTTCTGAGTTAAAATTCCCTCGAGGTTTGTTTTTTTATTGATAACCTCAAGCATTGATTGTATTAATTGGTTTTGAATAGAATAAAGTTGAATTTGTGCTTGTCTTAAATCGAGACCGGATATTAATCCTTCTATAAATTTTATTTGATTTTTTCTTTCAATTTTTTCTGCAAGCTTAACATTCTCAACGTTACTATTGTATGAACTTACGGCATATTGATATTCACTTTCAGCATTATCTAACTCTATAATAATTCTCTTTTTAGATTCAGATAAATCAATTTTTGATTTTTCAAATTCAATTCGTGCTTGTTGTGTTTTTGCAGATTTCCTCAATGAGCTAAAAATCGGAACAGACATTGAAACCCCTGCAATTGAATAGCCATACCATTTTTGATCAGATTTAAAAAACCTAAAAGAATCATTATTCCCATCATAACCTCCTTTAATAAAGGCTCTTAAGGTCGGCAGTGCTTTTGATTTTTCAAGGGTTAATAAAGTTTTTTGAGATTTTGTATTGTTTAAGGCCAACAGATAATCAATGTTTTTATCAATCTCGAAATTTTCTATTGATTTTTTTTCAAGGATACTTTTAAGAGTCAAATCCTGTAAGCTATTGCTAAGAATAATTTCCTTATCAATATCATAACCTATTATTAATTTTAATAAGTTTAACGATGTTTTATTTAATTTATAAGAATAGTCAAGAGAATTTTTAATTGAAACATAAGTAATTTTTAGTTGTTCTACATTTTCTATTTCAGTCAAACCACTCTGGTATATTTTTTCAATCTCATCTAAGTTACTTTTTACATTATTGAGATTTTTTTCTAAAATTTTTACTCTTTCCTCACTTACAAGTGCATTACCATATGCTGAGATAATTGATTTTTTTACTTCAAGGTCAGTTTTAATTTTTGCTTTGTATGCAATGTCCATATAAAGCTTTATGGACGATAAGCCAACGGAATATGATCCGTCAAATAAAAGTTGAGTCAAAGTAACAGAACCATCAATTGTTTGTTTTGTGCCAAAAGACAACTCAGAAAATTCACCTGGATTTCCTCCGAAAAATTCAGCAGGGACTAAAGAGATGGGTTGTTTAATATTATTATTGTATTCAATAAAGGAGTTAATTTGAGGGAGACCAGTAGCAATAGTTTCCCATTTTTTGGCATTAGCAATCTTAACATCATTTGTTGCATTTTTTGCAATACTGTTATTGATTAGCCCAAACTCGACGGCCTCGTTAAGTGTGAATGAATCCTGGCTTTTTAAAAAAAGAGAGTATAAAACTAGTGATATAACTAATATTTTGTGCTTCATTATTTATTAATAAAATGATTTAATTTTTTAAGGCC
>Ga0228639_1001035_pt1 | contig 12167 bp, 9 predicted proteins | sample 50DmetaG_FD_190532 | JGI IMG/M metagenome (GOLD analysis project Ga0228639, IMG submission 190532) | Seawater microbial communities from Monterey Bay, California, United States - 50D | ecosystem: Environmental > Aquatic > Marine > Coastal | place: USA: California | collected 2016-10-18
GCTAATATCTTTGTGAGCGCGGCACCTATGCCGCTAGATCCTCCTATAATTACATAATTTTTCATGTACTATAAATGAAGTAAAGCATGGTATTGTTTAGCTAATAGCTACTTGATTATTATAGAAAATTGAAAATAGAGGTAAAGTTCTATTTGAGAAACTCATTTGTGTAATGAATTCGATCTTTTTCTCTTAAAACTTGTCAACATTGTACTTTTGAGATTAAACTCGAGTTATAGATACTGATAGCCAAGCCCTAACAGTATGCATCTTATCTATAAATACAATTTGGCCAATATGATAAGGGTAATGTACTAGTTGCCTGTTGATAGCTTCTATGATCATATAGCCTTGATTACGTATGTATATTATCTCCTATAGATAATCATCTGTTATTGATTTCAACGCGTTGAATAGGTAGTTCCATCTTTTCTCTCAGTATGCGATAAGCTCTGTATTGGTTTTGATATCATCTATAAATTCTGATTTTCGATTGCGCCATTCTTTTTCTCCATCAGTAGTACTGAAGTCCGATTATCGACTCTGAGTATTGTCAGCAATATATTTGATGATCATCACAATGGAATTACTTTCATTGTTGTACTTCCAGTAAAATTTGCTGTTCTGACAATTGCGAAATCATCTTGTTGTCTAGAGATTTGTAGTATTGGAATTGTTTGATGGTAGGGTGGAGGTAATTTGTATAACTGAGACTTGACACAAATGTATTTTATTTCTAAATCTTTAATAGTAAGAAGCATAAAATATATTTTAGACTCGTTCACAAATTGGGAGTGCAATTTTTATTTTTGAGTTTGATCTCGCCGGATAGTAAAAGGTTAAATTTATAGAAATTCGTCATTATTGTGTTTTTCTAAACACTATTACTCTTTCTCTGCCAGTATCCCATATACCATTGGTAGTTTATCGCCCATTGTTTTGAATCGATATTTTCGATCAGCAACCTTTACTGTAGTTTTTCCGAAGCAGTCGTAAGGTGAATAATCGTATTCAGTTACAGATCTAATTTTGAGACCTTGATCGATCAGACTATTGATGATTTCTCCTAGTCCGTGGTTCCAAGATATGCATTGACTATTTATAACTTCGTCACCATCGGTGTATGTTCCTTCCTCTTCTATGATGGGTTCACTATTGAAATAGCGATGTGTAACTTTGGTGAATTTGTCATCAAACATCCATAATGCTGGATGGAAATCTACAATCAAGAATTTGCCGCCAGCCTTTAGAAAGTGATTGACTACTGAAGCCCATTTGTTGATGTCAGGCAGCCAACCAATCGTTCCATAGCTAGTGAAGACTATATCGTATTGGCCTTCGTGATTAGAAGGGAGATCGTATATGTCTGAGCATACGAATTCCGCATTAGAATTACATAGTGTAGATAGTTCTTTAGCACGCGCCACTGCTTTGTCAGATAGGTCTACTCCAGTCGCTTTAATGCATCCCTGTCTTGTCCACTGTATCGTGTCCTGTCCAAAATGACATTGAAGATGTAGAATGGATTTTCCAGTAACATCACCTAATAGTCCTAATTCGATATTATTAAGTGAATTCTTACCAGCTATAAATGATTTATTATCATAAAATTCTGAGTCATAGTGCACTTCAGTACGTTGATTCCAAGTTTCTTTATTTATCGCTTTGTAATTTATGTTAGTTTTCATTGAATCTAATATCTAGTTATTTGTCAAATCTTGTTATATATTTTTGGATTATACTTATCTTATTAGTTTGGATAACATGCGGGAGATAATAGGGATTTTACAAATGTCAATATTTTTATTGTTTGAGTTTTGGCTTATTAGCTCCAAGTTTCTGAGCGAGTCAAGTTATACCAATACGTATTGGATTACAAGAGTAGCAGATACATTGCTTGGTGTTTTGCTCTGAACGGCAGGTAACAAATATGAATGGTTTTTGAATATTTGAAGTAGTTTATATTCATGTTTAGAACTTTGCACCAAATACAAAAGTCAATTCTGAGAACCAAAAGCTTTGACTTGCTTTATCTATAGATTCTGCCGTCGTTCGTATATTTGGCATATTGATGTGCCCTCCTTTTACTTCAGTCTTGAGAAAGATTAGATCGAAAAATTTGATATCAATTGCCACAAGTGCATTGAGTCCTATACCAGCTATATTGAAATCATCATGACGTGCACGCCCTAAAATCTGAGCGTTTGTCTTAGGTAGTAAGAATCCTATGCCGCCGCCAATATCACTTACAAAAGAAAGATGTCCGATTGCGAAGAGATCATGTGATAGTCTTGCATCAGAATGGATATAATTTAAACCATCAGTATGCTCGTATTGCAAGAAGTCTTCTGTGATTATTATGGGTTCGTTACTAAATGTGAAAGTCTCTATAGAGTTTAAATTTTTCGTAGTACCCGTTATGTATACATATTGGCCGTTGGTAACAACATACTTCATATGATCTACGCCAAAAGAGATAGTGATAAGGTCGGTTACGAAATATCCAATTCGGAAATTGTATTGTGGCACCGAAAATGTCTTTGGATTGAAATACAAATTTGCCCTATACTTAGAAGGGCGATCTTTTGCCACTACGTCATATAAAGTAAAATCATAGTCTTCACCACTGAAACTGATATCTGAATTACCATAGATGCTTGTATTCCAGCCATAATACATATAAAAGTCACCTTTACTTCCTTTTTTAGGAATTTTTATAATCTCTTGACTATATAAAAGGCTTAGGCTAGTAATTAGCAAAAGGAAAAAAGTGAAAATAATTCTAATTTGGGAGATTGTCATACCATACGTTTACTAATTGTAAATATACAAATAGAGATTAATCGATATTTAGTAACGACTTTTATTTGAATTGTTGCGACAGTATGGAAGAGAAAGTAAATGTTGTGTTAATTAGATTTATTTTAATAATAATTAGATCATGTGTTGAGTATGAGTATTGGGAGCATTATATCTAGCGTTGCTGGAGGAATTGTAATGGCCATTATGGGAATGATCAAAAAAATGATGTCAAATTAGAATACATCAAATAACAATAGAAAGTTAATGAAGAGAGTCCTGCTTTCACAAGTCTCTCTTTATTAACTCTAATTTTAGTCTGTTCTTAGATTTCACTATCAAGTAGATCAGTCACTACATGATATCTAGGATCATCGATCGAATCTTCTATGACATCGGCAAATTTCGGGTTAGCCTTCATTAGTAAAGTCTTACATTCAGGACTTAGGTGAGTGAATTTGACATTCTTACCTAACTCTAAGTATTTATTTGCAATTCCTTTCATCGCCTCTATACCTGAGTGGTCACTCACTTTAGATTCTATAAAATCTATCTCGACATTATCTGGATCGTTACGAGGATTAAATTTCTCATTGAAATTTTGGATTGACCCAAAAAATAGTGGCCCCCAAATCTCATATACTTTAGTATTTTCATTTTTCATACGCTTGCGCGCACGAATCATAGTTGCATTCTTCCATGCGAATACAAGTGCTGAGATTATTACACCGGCGATTACGGCTACAGCAAGATCTACATATACAGTGATGGCAGACACTGCGATCAAGACAAAGGCATCGGCCAACGGAATCTTGTTCATGATCCGAAAACTTGACCAAGCGAATGTACCTACGACTACCATAAACATTACACCAACAAGTGCAGCAATTGGAATTTGCTCGATTAAGGGAGCTGCAAATAAGACGAATACTAGTAGTGCTACTGCAGCTATTACTCCAGATAGCCTTCCACGTCCACCACTCTCGACATTGATGATAGATTGCCCGATCATCGCGCAGCCACCCATTCCTCCAAATAGTCCATTGAGGATGTTAGCACTACCTTGAGCTATACATTCTCTATTTCCGCTTCCTCTCGTCTCTGTAAGGTCATCTACTAGGTTAAGTGTCATTAGAGATTCTATAAGACCTACAGCTGCCAATATAAAGGCAGTAGAGATTATCAATGGATAATGTTCGCCTATAGTTGATAACATAGAAAATACCTGAAACTGGAATGTAGGCAATCCACCTTGTAGACCTTGTCCTCCACCATCTCTAATAAATGAACCTACGGTGCTCACTTCTAAACCACCAAATATCGTAATTGCGGCTACGATCATTATCGCAACCAAAGCTGAAGGTATTTTCTCAGTAAGTTTTGGTAGTCCCCACATGATAAGCATAGTAAGAGTGACTAAACCAAGCATTATATTTAATGAAGATCCTGTCATCCACTCCATAGTCCCATTTATGTTTTCTTTGAATAACCCAAGTTGGGCTAAGAATATTACGATGGCTAATCCATTGACAAATCCCATCATTACGGGGTGGGGGATAAGTCTAACAAACTTACCTAATCGAAACACTCCAGCTAATATCTGTATACCACCTACCATAAGTAAAGTAATGAATAGCCACTGAAGTCCAAGATTGCTGATAGGAACAGTGAGTGCGTCCCCCACTTCGTTGCCTGTAGCAATCATATGTACCATCACTACTGCCATAGCTCCAGTTGCCCCAGATATCATACCTGGTCTTCCACCAAATAAGGCAGTGACAATTCCCATCATAAAAGCACCATACAAGCCCACTAAAGGATCGATACCAGCTACAAAAGCAAATGCTACTGCTTCTGGGACTAGTGCCAACGCAACGGTAAGTCCAGATAGTATATCGTTCTTAGGGTTTTCAGTGAAGCTGTTGAATATTCTTCTTGTCATTATGGTTGATGTTAGATCGTTTACTTTTCTGAATGACATTAATCACTCTTTAAAATAGTTGTTTCTTTTTTTGTTTCACTTCTCCTTTTGGATAAAATAGCCGAAATTTCTTTAGATTTTTCCTCAGTAATGCTGTAATTGCGCATTACAAACATTGCCAAGATGGTTCCTCCCATTGGGAAAAAGCAGAAAAACGCATGCAAGCCTTCTACTGCAGATTGCTGATCTAAGGTAGAAAGATCAGGGTTAAAACCTACTACGGATATAATCACTCCACTAAGGGCACCTGCAATACCAAAACCTACCTTTACCATCCACCAGTAGATGGCTCCAAAAATACCTTCTCTTCGTTTTCCTGTATTAATTTCATCAATATCAATCACATCTGCTGTCATAGACATCATAATGGTAAATAAACTTCCAATTCCAAAAGAGAAGAACGGCAAGGCTATAATATACATCCATGGTTTTCCTGGAATAAATAAAAAGTATAATAATATGTATCCTATCAAAGAGATAGACTGAGATATCATAAAAGCTTTTTTCTTACCCAATTTTTTTGACATCCAAGCCACTGTAGGTATCACAATAAATGTGGTGCCTAAAGCGCCCAAACATCCAAACATAGATACCCAAATACCACTTGCACCGGCGTCTCCGTTAAATAGTTTGTAAACAATCACAAAAAAGGTAAGTGCTGCAACGGTGTTAAAAGCATTAAATATTAAAAATGTTGCTCCGCATAATTTTCTAAACTCTTTTATTTTAAAAGCCTCATAAAAACTTTCTAAAAAAATCTTTTTTAGACTGTTTCCAATGTTGGCAGTATTTAAAGGCTCATAATCTTCCTCTAAAGTAGATTTACTCTTTATAAATATAGCAGGCACAATAGCACATAGGGCACATGGTATGGCAACCCAAATGGCTAATTCACGAACGGCTACATCTGCTGATGGAAACCAGTTTTCGTCATACATAATGATCCAAAATAAAGGAGCAATTACCCATGCCCATTGACCAATCCATTGGGAGATAGCCATAATATTTGTTCTTTCGTGAAAATCATCGCTCATTTCATAACCCATCGCTACATAAGGAACTCCAAACATGGTAAGACCTACATAAAACACCAAAGACCATAAAAAGAAATACCAAAAATTATATTCTACACCATCAATCTTATAAAGTTGCCACATAAAAATATAGGCAAGCCCCATAATTAAGCCTCCAATAATCACGTATTGACGACGCCTTCCCCATCTAGATTTTGTGTTGTCTGATATAAATCCCATAATAGGATCTAGAAAAGCATCAAAAATTCTTGGAAAAAGAAACACCAAAGACCACATCCATCCAGAAAACTCAAGGTCCTCCACCAAAACGATCATAAATATTCCCAGAATGGCTGGAAACATTTGATTGGCCAACATACCAAAGCCAAAAGCAATCTTCTGGCCCATTGGGACTTTTTCATGTACTGATGTTTGTTGATTTGACATGGTTTATGGTTTTTAGACTCTGTATATTTATTATTTTATAGTATTCGGAATGATTACAGTTTGGATGGCTTGGCCGTTTATTTGAATAGTAACATTACTTTCACCCAAAGACAAGTTGATATTTTTCACTTGTTCATTTTCATTGAAAAGTACCACGGCAATACTATTATCAGCATTTTTGGCCGCAGTAACCATTAGATCATTATCAGAGGAATTTGTTCCTATGCGAACAGCACCTGGTCTAATGAATTTACTGAAATGCGCCATTACATAGTAGATTGGTGTGTAATATACCTCATCCTTATTTTTATCAACTATTACAGGCGCAACACACCAGTTTTTAAACCAATTTGGTCCTCCATTTTTGTCCAATACCATATTCCAATCTATCCAACCATCGACCCAGTTATTGAGGCATCCAATAATATCTCGGGCATAGCGATTCGCTGGGGCATACTTAGGATGTAAATACTTTTCTTTATCAGGTGCCCAGTCCCATCCCCAATCTGTTGCTTCTTTTTTCCAATACCAGACATCATCTTTCCATTTTGGGATTTCGGAATCTACACAAGCTTCGGTTTGTATCAAATATTTATCAGGTGCCTTATTATGTGCGTATTGCAAAACCTCAGGAAATACTTCAAATGTACTAGCATACCAATGAATGGCAGTACCATCAAAATATTTTGCAGATGCTTCATCTTTATACATGTTATCAATCCAGTCTTTTAAATGGTCTCTATTTTGATCGTAACCTAATATCTTAACTTCATGTCCATCCGCTTCCAGTTTAGGGCCAAGATGGTTTTGAACAAAACTAGTCATCTCTTCAGCCGTATAATGCATACTTTCCCAATTATTGCCATTTCCTAATGGTTCATTTTCAACTGTAAATCCCCAAATATCTATCCCTTCCGCTTTGTAGGCAGCGAAGTATTTTGAAAAGAACAGCGCCCAAGTTTTGCTATATTCAGGTAAGAGATTACCGGCCATCCAATCCTTATTATCTTTCATCCATGGCGGTGCCGTCCATGGCGAGGATATAATTTTGAAACCATCTTTTGATATGGCCATGGCTTCTTTTATCATAGGAATAATATCATCACGATCTTCGTCAATAGAAAAATGTTCCAAATTTATATCTCCCTCAACAGGGGCATACGAATATTGACCCAATGAAAAATCACATGAATTCATATGTGTTCTAGTTAGTGAATAATTTGCTCCGTTTTCTCCAAAATATGCCTCTAAAACCTTATTTCTATTTTCTTTGCTTAATTGATTTAGTAAATATGCAGATGACTCAGTAAAAGATCCACCAAATCCTGTAATGGTCTGGAATTTTTCATTGGGCAATAATTTTATTTCTATGGCATCAACTGCTTCAGTAAAACTATTGATTTGTTTCAATTTGTTTCCGTTAGCTGCTGTTTCATATACTATAATCGCTAATTCTTTTTCCATACAACTCGTTAACACCAGCATCAATAAAATGAATGAAAGCACAATTCCTTTCGAAATTATTTGATAGGTTGATTTTCGTGATTTTCTATTTTTCATTATTTCATTATTTCATTATTTCATTATTTCATTATTTCATTATTTCATTATTGGTGTTTGTACTTTTTTCATCAGCATTTCTTTATTTCCATCATACGTTTTTGAAATAGGTTTTCCATCTCTAGTTAGACCGTCAAATATTCCCTGATCTACTAAATCCCAAATGGCAAATTTGGCTTGGCTTTTTAAATTGATTAAACCAAAATGATTTTCAGAACCTTGCGGATTTTCTGAGTCTTTCCATTGTTCGTCAAATCCTTCAAAATAGAAACATGAAATATTTTCGGTATTGGTCCATTCACGCATGTGTTTATAATATACTCCCTCTTTGTATTCATCGGTAGCCCTTGAGCCATCAGGTCCGTAAAGTTTATTTGAATTGCTTGCCCAACCAGTCTCACCGATATGGATAGGTTTATCAATTCCTAGACCTTGCATATATTCTTTTACACTATTGTATTGAGATATTGCATATTCTTTGGCACGAATCATTACAGCATCAATTTTTTCAATTTCAGTTAGTACTTGTTCATCTTCTCTAATACTCCAAAAAACAGGGTTGTAGTGTGTGTCATGCATTGGATAGGTATGGACAGATAAATAATCAACTGCAGCGATTAATTTATTTAAATCCTCTACATGATATTCATCATGACCACCACCCCAAGAGGCAAAATTATCTGAACTAGTAATCCAAAGGTCTTTTGGGAGTTTATCTGCTTTTTTCAACTTTTGAAGATAATCAACCCATTTTAAAATAATACTTGGTTGCACATAATAGCTAGTAGCCCATTTTACCATCGCTTCATTGCCTACAGCAATTACTTTTACTATGTCAGGATATTGATTAGCTAATTTGACTGTTGTTGCAATTTCGATGGCATTACGTTCGCTTTCAACATTATGGTTAGGCTCTAGATCAGTCCATGCGTGTAGACAATCTATCCAAGCGCCCAACATAATATACATTTCAAAATTTGGGATTTCTTTTTTAAGTTCACTGATTGCCTTAAGCAGATTGCTTGCTTGAGGTTTATGTACTTTATAGGTGCGCAAAATTTTGATACCCATGGCAGATAATAATTTTAAATCTTCTTTGAGTTCATCTTGAGTCGGTTCTATGTCATTGTCGGCATGTCGATACCCTCCATATGACATTGCAGGATAATTTGAATTTCCTAAAATATTTTCCGCATTTATATTTGACTGTTCTTTCAATGTATAAATTTTACTTCCCGTGTTAGTATTATTCTTACATGAGTGGATTGATATAATAATGGTTAAGCAAATTATTGTTCTTATATAATACTTCATGATTTAATTAGGTCGACTATTATGTTTTCGATGTTTAGTAAAGTTTATTAAATATTTGGGAGAACTACTAAACTGCTCTATTGAATAATACTCTTATATTTTAACTTGACTACATCAAATGTTTGTTTTTTATTTCTCTCTATATCTACTATACCCCAGTATTCTTCATTAGGTGAACCATCATAGGGCACTCCACTACTATTGGGTGCCCATCCCCCAGGGTTTTGCTCAGAAGGGTCATCTGCTTTCCACCAACCATCTGTAAACGAAAATAGGGTTGCACCGGAGCATACATCTTGGTTGTTGAAAATTGCATCTAGAATATTTGAATTGGCATCTGCCTGAGATTTTTCATTTACTCCTTTTGTATAACCCGCTTTTGAGATGGTCATATAACTATCACTACCTGCTTCAGATAGATACATTGGTTTGCTAGAAATATTTTTCCATTGTCTGAATATTTCTTCAGGATTGTCCCAACGGTATACATTCATACCCCAGATATCAATATTCTGACATGTAGTTAAGGCTAGCGAATCTGGTAGTTCACCATGTGCTGTGGTTACAAAGTGTTTTTTGTCTACCTTATGAATTTCGGCTGCTGTCTGGTTCATTGCTGTATACCAGGTTTTTAAAGTACCTTCAAACCATTCTGGATGATAATTGTATTCATTGCCTAATTCCCACATTAGGATTGCTGGATGATCTTTAAAATTGTTTACGTAATCAATGCATGTTTCTGATAGAATGTCATAATTTCCACCTTGATTGTAGCCAAAACCTATAATAACTTTTATTCCAGATTTGTGAATTTCGTCAAGCACATATTTTTCAATAATTGGCGCATAAACTCTAATTGTGTTTATTCCTGCTTCTACCATTAATGCTAGATCTTCCGATAGGTTTTCAAAACTTCTTGTTTCTTTACCCTTCTGAACTGGGTGGTAACAGATTCCTTTAATAATATATGGAACATCATTAACTAAAAATTTACGATTATAAATTTTAGCCTCTTCGGTTATCTCTTTCATTTTGGAAGTTGGATTACAAGACAATAGGGTACCTATCAAAAGAATAACTGTGACATTTCTTATCATTATATATCTATCTATTTTGTTTACTTATATTCCACTCCTATTTCTAATCTTGCCTACTAAGTGTTACTTTTTAATGTAAACTGTTATTAAATTTATTTCTCCTGTCCTTTTGAACAACTTATTACTTGTATCGGTATCAAGTATTAATGATGCTGATTCGAGAATTTCTTGATTGCTAAATTCTACTTTTATACCGGATTTATCTGATAGTTTATACATTATAGGTACTTGGCAATATGTGAATGCTAGAGTACCCACTTCTAATTGGATTTCTTTTGCTGCCTTGTTTAGTTCTGTATATTTGAAAGTGGCAGTTTTTTTCAAAAATTCTTCTCTTCGGAGTAAGCGTGGGTTAAATGATAAGTTTCCATTAGTCACAAAAACCCCTAATTCGCCAAACCGACATAAGATATCTTCTTTTACCTGTCCAGTCATTCCAGGTTGTTGTGCTCCTTTTCCTCCAGGTGTATGTGAATATGGGTCAGTTGGGAATGCACCATATAATAAAGGCGACTTATGAACGCCGATACCTTCATTTATTTCGTAGTAGTGATCTAAAAGGTTACCAATTAGTACTTCATCTGTAGTATTGTTGATAGATTTTAGGCAGGTTTCCTGTACACTCAGCAATAATTTTGATACCATATGCCAATAGATAGAACCCAATCCTTCATAACCAAAAAATGTCCCTGATCTTCCAGTAAAGGATTTATGATCAAAAATATCTTCAAAGATGTCTAATAAAAGTCCTCTGTCTTTTTCAATGAGATTTGCGTAGCGTTCTTTTGGTAATTGAATTAGGGCTTCTTTCAAGCTATCCGAATTGTTGAAAGAACCATTAAAATGGTAGATATCATTTATGTCTTTTACAACTATAGTTCGGTTATTATCTTTTAGTAGCTGTTGGACTAGTTGCGATTCCTTAATCTTATTTGTTGGGATATTGTTCTTTAGAGTAAATCGAGGTAAATCTTTATTCGGATATAGAATATAGCTGTATTGATCTTCTCTAAATAAAGCGCTTGATTTTAAGGCATCTAATACATCCAATGATTCTTTTGATGTTAAATACCCAGAACTCAATACTGACACTTGGCCTTCTAGCATTTCCGGTAAGTACGAAATAGACACCTCAGTATCATTTTTAATAGTCATCAGGTTATAGGCATGGTATAAATTATCTTTTCTTTTATTTACAGAGATTGAATGTTCCAGATACTGATTTGAGACAGACAAAAAATCTATTAAGTCCGTTTTGGAAATGTTTTCCTTTACACTGCTGAATCCATTATCATAAATCTTATTCCGATACTTGCTACCTGCGTTTCCTAAACCATCTAGAATAGTTTTTCTGTCTTTGTCTGACACTCTTTTTTCTAGGATTTTCGTGTTTTCCTTTAGGGTGTCGTTGATGCTATTGAAGAAGTGCATTAATTCTTTGGAAATAGTATACGTTTCATTGTTAGAATTTTTTACTACATCTTCAAAGAAATTCAAAAATCTTCTGAGGTAGTAAAGTGTAACCATTGAGACTCCATTGCCGACTAGTGCATTATTGGCATCATTCCATTCTGGTCTTTGTGTATTCATCCAAATTCCTCCTTCAGGAATAAAATTAGACATCTTTGCCAGCACTGTAGCCAATAATTTTTCAATTAGGTTGACCTTATAGATGATTGAGTTTTTATCCCTAAGTAAAGCACCATCTGCCCCGAGTTCTTTTCTTTTTTGAAAAATACTTTCTTCAGACTCCTTATCCAAAATAATAGTGTCTTTTGGATTCTTTAGAATATCCGAATAGCTCTTTATTTTGTAGGGTACATTTGCATATACAAAGATGTCTTGATCGAAATATTTGGCCAAGCTCTGAGGTGAGTGCTTTTCAATGAATTCTAAAAATTTTAGCAAATAGATGATTTGATGATCTCCCCAATAGCCAATGTAGGACCAAGGGTC
>Ga0228639_1001038_pt1 | contig 12152 bp, 10 predicted proteins | sample 50DmetaG_FD_190532 | JGI IMG/M metagenome (GOLD analysis project Ga0228639, IMG submission 190532) | Seawater microbial communities from Monterey Bay, California, United States - 50D | ecosystem: Environmental > Aquatic > Marine > Coastal | place: USA: California | collected 2016-10-18
CGCCCACGCTGGTATAGGCCAGACCCGTGACAACCCCCACCTGATGATCGTCTTCCGCCAATCCGTAGCGATATTTCTTAACGCCGAGGTAGTCATCCAGATTTTCAACCGAAATATTGACGCTCTCTACCTCTTTCATGACGATCTTGGTGACAGCTTTACGGGCCAATTTGCCAATCTCACGCTCCAAATTCCGCACACCCGCCTCCCGGGTATAGGTGCGGATCATCTCTTGCAGCGCTTCAAACTTCAAATAGAATTCAGAGGCCTTTAACCCGTGGTTTTTCACCTGCTTTGGGATCAAATGACGATGCGCGATCTCCGCCTTTTCCTCCTCGGTGTAGCCCGCCAAAGGAATGATTTCCATGCGGTCCAGTAACGGACCGGGCATGTTATAGCTGTTGGATGTGGTCAAGAACATCACATCAGAGAGATCATATTCGACTTCCAAATAATGATCGACGAAGGTTGCATTCTGCTCGGGATCCAACACCTCCAACATAGCTGAGGACGGATCGCCCCGGAAATCCTGGCCCATTTTGTCGATCTCATCCAACAGGATAAGCGGATTGGTGGTTTTGGCCTTTTTTAACGCCTGGATTATTTTACCCGGCATTGAGCCAATGTAAGTCCGGCGGTGACCGCGAATTTCGCTTTCATCCCGCACACCGCCCAAAGAGATGCGGATAAATTCGCGCCCCGTGGCCTTGGCCACAGATTTTCCAAGTGAAGTTTTCCCCACGCCGGGAGGGCCCACCAAACACATAATAGGGCCTTTTAATTTGCGCGAGCGCTGTTGCACTGCGAGATATTCAACAATCCGCTCCTTGACCTTGTCCAGGCCATAGTGGTCGTCGTCCAATGTCTTTTGTGCCTTCACAAGGTCTTTCTTGACCCGGCTGCGCAGGCCCCAAGGCAAAGACAGCATCCAATCAAGATAATTACGCACGACGGTCGCTTCTGCTGACATTGGCGACATATTCTTGAGCTTTTTCAACTCCGCTGCGGCTTTATCAGAGGCTTCTTTGGACAATTTCGTTTCTGCAATTTTGGCTTCCAACTCGGCCAATTCGCCTTCGCCTTCTTCCCCCTCGCCCAATTCTTTTTGAATGGCTTTCATTTGCTCATTCAAATAATATTCGCGCTGGGTATTCTCCATTTGCGTTTTGACCCGCGACTTAATTTTTTTCTCAACTTTCAGCACGGACATTTCGCCCTGCATCAGCCCGTAGACTTTCTCCAAGCGGTCTGCCACGCAGAGCAGCTCCAAAAGCTCCTGCTTTTGCTCAACCTCGACGCCAAGATGTCCAGAGGCCAGATCAGCCAATTTGCTGGAATTACGCGTTTCGGCAATGGCCGCCAGTGCCTCCTCGGGCACGTTTTTCTTAACTTTGGCATAAAGTTCAAATTCAGACGACACCGAACGGACCAGGGCTGCGACTGTGTCCTCATCACCCTGCGTCTCTTCCAAAAGTCGGGCCTCGGCTTCAAAATAGGAGGCATTGCCAATGAAGCGGTCAATCTGAACGCGAGCCCGGCCTTCGACCAAAACTTTGACCGTCCCATCAGGAAGTTTCAACAGCTGGAGAACATTGGCCAAAACACCAACCCGAAAAATTCCATCTTCAGACGGATCATCATCCCCAGCGTCGCGCTGCGACGACAGCAAAATTTGCTTGTCTTGCGTCATCACTTGCTCAAGCGCGCGAACAGATTTATCGCGCCCAACAAACAATGGCACGATCATATGTGGAAACACAACAATGTCGCGCAGGGGCAATACAGGGTAGCTTTCGGCTAAATTCAAAGTCATTTTCGTTCCTTAACTGTGGCAGGCATAGAGCGAATCCCAATCCGGCAATTCGCCCGGCCCCGGTCTTGTTATATAACTGGGGCGCAACCACCTCAATTTCAAGACCCTGTGTAACCTGCCTGCACAATCTCGGAAGTGCAAGCAGTAGGTTTTAGATAAGTTTAAATATTGCGCGATCAGCACATCTCACCCCCCCGATGAGACCGCTCCAGACATGCCATTTGCAGGCCTTGGCGCCCGGCGGTAGCATGGGGCAGGAATGAAAGGTGTCACAATGCGGATATTCGCCCTTGGTCTTTTTCTATTCACAGCATTGGCCGGCTGTGCGCTGCCTTTGCCCATTGCCGATTATGTCGCAGATGCCCGCAGTCCCAATGCTAAGATCACCACCCAACCGCTGCGGTTTGATGTGATCACGGTCCGCAGCTTCTTAGCCCGCAATCGACAAGAGCGCTCGGGCGCGCGCTGCCATATGTTCACGTCAGACCAGCGCCTATCCGCCGCCTTTCAAACCCCGGCGCAAGTGCGTGTGCCACAGTTTACGGGCAAGCCCGCGCCAATCCACGGGCATTGCCGCCTGCCGGGCACTGATCTCTCCGCGCGCTTTACTGTGGAGGCGATCAATCAATCCGCACCAAAAGGTGAAGGGGTGCGGCTCACGCTAGCCAGAGGGGGGCCGCGCATTGGCGCTACGATTTCCCTGCGTGACCGGAGCCGCGATCGCTATGCCTATCCAGCGGCGCTGCGCGTCACATTGGCACCCTAAACGAGACTTGGTTAAACCGGCTCAATATCACCCAAGGCCCGCTGTGCATGGAACTGACTTTCAAATCCAGCAAAATCATCCACAGCAATGGCGTCGCGCATCTGCTGCATAATTTCTTGGAAATAATGCAGGTTGTGCCAGGTTAAAAGCATCGAGCTGATGATCTCCTGACTGCGGAACACATGGTGTAAATAGGCGCGCGAATAATTGCTACAAGCCGGACAGCCGCAGGCCTCATCCAAGGGGCGCGGATCGTCTTGGTGACGCGCATTTTTGATGTTAACCACACCCCGGCGGGTGAACACCTGCCCTGTGCGACCCGACCGGCTGGGCAAAACACAATCCATCATATCAATGCCGCGCTTCACGGCGCCCACGATGTCATCTGGCTTGCCAACACCCATCAAATATCGCGGCTTATCCTCGGGCAATTGATCGGGCGCAAAGTCGAGCACCTCGAACATGGCCTTCTGCCCCTCGCCCACGGCCAGGCCGCCAACCGCATAGCCTTCAAAACCAATGGCTGTAAGCGCATCGGCACTTTCGCCGCGCAATTGCTCATCCAAACCACCCTGCTGAATACCAAATAACGCATGACCCGGGCGGTTGCCGAATGCAGCACGAGAGCGCTCAGCCCATCGCATCGACATGCGCATTGACCGGGCAATTTCGTCGCGTTCTGCCGGCAAAGCCGGGCATTCATCAAAACACATGACAATATCACTGCCCAAAAGCCGTTGGATCTCCATCGAGCGCTCGGGCGTCAAATGATGTTTGGAGCCATCAATATGCGACTTAAAGGTCACCCCATCTTCGCTCATCTTGCGAAGGCTCGACAGGCTCATCACCTGAAACCCGCCGCTATCTGTTAAAATTGGGCGCTCCCAATTCATAAACTTATGCAGCCCGCCCAAGCGATCAATGCGCTCTGCAGTCGGGCGCAACATCAAATGATAGGTGTTGCCCAGCAATATATCCGCCCCTGTTTGCCGCACGGAGCTTGGCAGCATCGCCTTGACCGTGGCGGCAGTTCCAACGGGCATGAAGGCAGGCGTTCGGATCTCGCCGCGCGGGGTGTGAATGGTACCAGCCCGGGCCGTGCCTGAGCGCGCGTGCAATTGGAAGGAGAATTTTTCTGTCATGGGCCTCACATGCGCTAAACCTTATGAAGGATCAAGCGATTGGTCGAAAGATTCATGGTTTTCACCCAAAACCGAGGGCGCGGAGGCCGATATTCGCGTTCTTAATTCAGGTTATCGCTTTACCCCGGCCTGCTGCCCCATTATACCCTATAAAAATACTCAAGGATCATAACATGTCGGACGAGTCTCCCATTGAAGGTACACCATTGATCGCGCCCTCGAGCACAGATCACCCGCTATACGACAATATTGTCGACAGCATCCGGACGGTTTACGATCCTGAAATTCCCGTTAATATTTTCGATCTAGGCCTCATTTATACGGTCGATATCAATGAAGACTCTGAGGTGAAAATTGCCATGACCCTCACCGCTCCGGGCTGTCCGGTGGCCGGTGAGATGCCCGGCTGGGTGGCCGAGGCCATTGAACCCTTGCCCGGCGTCAAACATGTGGATGTTGAGCTGGTTTGGGAACCCCCCTGGGGCATGGATATGATGTCCGACGAGGCGCGGCTCGAATTGGGCTTTATGTAGGCTCCGCAACTTTGGCACAGCGCCGGGTGGTGACAGCACCGGGGCCATCTTATCCCCAAGTCCCCTCTTGCAGTTCGTTTTGCCCGCTCTTAGGTTAAGAGCAGATTGAAAAGGATCAGACATGTTCGGCATTCCGGGTAAACAAGCTGTGACCCTCACGCCAGCCGCGATTGGGCAAATTACCAAACTCATGGCGCGCGAGGGGCATAAGGGCCTGCGCATTGGCGTGAAAAAAGGTGGCTGCGCCGGCATGGAATATACAATGGATTATGTCGATGACATCGAAGCCCATGATGAGTTAATCGAAGAAGGTGGCGCGCGCGTCATGATTGCGCCGATGGCACAGATGTTCCTCTTCGGCACAGAGATTGATTATGAAATCAGCCTGTTAGAATCGGGCTTCAAATTCAAAAATCCCAATGTAGTCGATGCCTGTGGCTGCGGCGAGAGTATCAAATTCGACGAAACACTTTTCGCCAAGAAATGAGCATTTCGAACGCTGATATCGCCTTTGTGAAAGATCTTTTTGCAGGCGTCAGCACTCTGACAACCCGTAAAATGTTTGGCGGGTTGGCGATTTATGCGGACGGGGTCATTTTTGCACTTATCATCAGCACGGGCGCTTTTATGCTCAAGGCAAAGCGCGCGCTCGCACAAGAGCTCGCCGCAGCGAGACCCCAGCAATTCGTCCAAGACGGCAAGGACAATCGGGCCGTCGCCATGCCCTACTGGACACTGCCAGCTGCGGCAATGAATGAGCCAGAGCTGGCCTGCGATTGGGCCCAACGCTCTTTGATGCAAACCTCTTAACAAATAACTGTCTCGTGGAAGGATCTCCAATGCCCCAAAAAATCGCCGCTGGAAACTGGAAAATGAACGGGACGCGGTCGAGCCTGTCTGAAATCCAAGCCATCGCTGAAGCTGCACAAGACATTGACTGCACTGCCATCCTATGTCCACCTGCGCCGCTGATACATAGCGCGGTTGGCTTGGCTGGACCATTGGCCATTGGCGGACAAAATTGCCACCATGCCAAATCGGGCGCCTTCACCGGTGATATCAGCGCCGCGCAGCTGGTTGATTGCGGTGCCTCCTATGTCATCCTTGGCCACTCAGAACGGCGCGAAGGCTATGGCGAGAGCGACACACTGGTGCGCGGTAAAGCCCAGGAAGCCCTGCGATCTGGGCTCACTCCGATCATCTGCCTTGGTGAGAGCCGCGACCAACGCACCGCAGGTCAGGCTCTTGACATCGTGTTGGCACAGCTGTCCGTCTCTGTGCCCGATGATGCTCAGATCATCATCGCCTATGAGCCCGTTTGGGCCATAGGGACGGGTCTTGTTCCCAGTGTCGCTGAGATCACCGAGATGCATGATGCTTTGCGTGCTGAGCTCCATGCGATCTATGGCGCGTCTGGTCAGGACATCTCCATCCTCTACGGCGGATCGGTCAAGCCGAGCAATGCGCAAGAAATTTTCGCCATCCCCAATGTGAATGGCGCATTGGTTGGGGGAGCCAGCCTCAAAGCCGCAGATTTCCTCCCCATTATGCGCAGCCTGGCGGAGAGCTAAAACAACAGGTGCATCACCACCATAGAGACGATCAAAAACAACAGGGTCATCCCTGCGCCGCAGCGCACGAAATCAATCACACGATACCCGCCCGGCCCCATAATCAGAGCATTCACCTGATGGGTGGGGATCAAAAACGAGTTTGATGTGGATATTGCCACGGTCAGCGCAAAAATAGCTGGATTGCCGCCGGCCGCAACCGCGATGGACACAGCCAAAGGTACGAGCAATACGGTGGCTCCGACATTGGACATCACCAAGGTGAAGACCGTCGCCATAATCGCCACGCCCAGTTGCAGACCCCAGATAGGCCAACCCTCTAAGAGCATGAGAACCTGTTGTGCAATCCAAGCCGCCGTGCCCGTGGCTTGGACGGCGACCCCGAGGGGGATAAGGCTGGCCAATAGAAATACCGTATTCCAGCTCACCGCCTCATAAGCCTCGTCGATTGACAACACACGCGACACGATCATGCCCGCGGCGCCCGTCAATAGGCACAGCGATAGACGAATATCCGTCAGCAAAATCATCGCGATCGCCAGGCCAAAGAAGACCAAAGCCCAGCTCACTTTCTGCGGTCGCACCTCTTCGCGCGGGTATTCAGACGTGACGACGACATAGTCGCGGTTGCGACTCAATCTGGTCAGGGATTCCCACTTCGTATGCACCACCAAAGTATCGCCGGCCAAAAGCGGCACATCGGTCAGACGCGTCGCGGCATGATCTGGAGTTTCCACATGGCTCAAAGTCTCTTCCCCACGGTGAATGCCGAGCAAGGACAGGCCATGGGTGGCGCGAAAACGGATCTGACCTGGCGTTTTGCCAATCACAGATGAGCCGGGCGGCACAACAATCTCAGCGACACCAGCGTGGGTTGCGGCGAAATTATCAGAAAAATTGTCAAGCTGCGGTGAAATTTCCAAGCCGTAAATTTCAGCAAACTCCTCCACCACACGCCGGCGGCCCAAAATAGCTAAGCGGCAGGGCGCCTCGATCTGCGTGGGGGCCATAGGGGCCACCACTTGCCGGCCGCGATAATCTGTGCCGATAATGTAGATGTGATGCGCATCCATAATATCGGCCAAACTATGGCCAATCAGAATATTGCCCTCGGGCACTTTCACCTCAAAGATAACAGCCTTCAGCCCGTAAACAGCTTTGACATAATCAAGCATAGATTGCGCCGAGGTGCCCTCACCGGCGCCGTCGCGTCGCGGTAAAATCCATCGCCCCAAAAGCATGAAATACAAGATCCCGGTTATAATCAAAGACAGGCCGATCGGCGTGACATCGAAAAGTTCAAAGGGGCGCATCTGCTGCTCGTCGGGCAATCCTGCATTGGCGACACCCATCAGATCGTTAAGCAAAATCAGCGGTGACGAGCCCACCATGGTGATCGTACCGCCCAAAATGGCGCAAAACCCCATGGGCATCAAAAGCCGAGACATTGGCAATTCTGCCCGAACGGAAATGCGGCTGAGCACCGGCAAAAACAGCGCCGCGGCGCCGACATTTTGCATGAAAGACGAAATGACGCCGACCGAACCGGAAATTATCGGCACGATCCGCGTTTCTTTTGCGCCCCCAAGTTTCAGGATATAGCCAGCCACTTTCGACATCAAACCCGTCTTATCCAACCCCGCCCCAATGATCATAACGGCAATGATCGAAATTACCGCGTTCGAGGCAAAACCGTCAAACAATCGCGAGGTGTCTGCGAGATTGCCAAGACCTGGCACTTGACTGAGCAGACCCAGCGCCAGCATGGTGAGGATTGCTGTCAAATCGATCCGAAAGGCCTCGGTGATAAACAATGTAACCGTGACAAAGAGCACCGTCAGCACAACGATCATTTCATATGTCAGCGTAACCGGGTCCATCCATATTCTCCGTTTGGCCACAAGCCCTGTGCCAGAGGGGCATAGCCTTTGATCTCTCTAAAACATCATTTCACGATCAGTTCCGGTCCCATCATCGCATTTGGTAAGACCGTCGAGATCCAAGGCACATAGGTAATCAGAATTAAGAAAACGAACAGCACTGCCAAAAACGGCAAGGCCGCGCGCACAACGGACATCATCGGCATATTCGCCACGCCAGAGGTCACAAAAAGGTTGAGCCCCACCGGCGGGGTAATCATTCCAATCTCCATATTCACAACCATGATAATCCCGAGATGGATCGGGTCAATGCCCAGCTCGATCGCAATTGGGAAGACCAAGGGCGCAACAATGACCAAAAGCCCCGATGGCTCCATGAACTGTCCGCCAATCAACAGGATAACATTGACGATGACCAAGAACATAATCGGTCCAAAACCTGCAGACAGCATGGCACCGGCAATATGCTGCGGGATTTGCTCATCCGTTAACACATGTTTGAGGATCAGCGCATTGGCGATGATGAACATCAACGTCACTGTGAGTTTTCCCGACTCGAACAATGTTTTGCGGGTGTCTTTATGCACAAGCGCGGCTGGCAAATAGATGATCGCTTCCATGACACCCCGGCTCATGGCCTTAGCCCCACCTAAAAGACTGGCGCCAAATCCAGTGTCTTCCCCCGCGCGAGCCGCACCATGCAGCGAAAACGTGAAAATTATAGCTGGTGCCACAGTGGCCGCAAAGATAAACAACCCGGCAACAACAGCCAAAAGCCAAGTGCCTGCAAAAGCAAGCATTGACCCTGACGCGAAGCCCAATAAGCCCTGGAAAATTGAGACCATCGTCCAATAGGAAAAAATCACACCCGGCAAAGCGCCAAGCATGACGATCACAGGCCATGCCACGCGGCTACGTTTGCCTGCAAAATGAGTCATCGCCCAGCCTGTGCCAAGGCAAACCAAAACCCAGCCAATCGCCACAGCCAGCCCCCAGTCCTCTGGATAGACACCCGCTTTGCCGAGCGATGCATGCAGCAAGAAGCCAATCACCGCAAAGGCTACGACCCGCAGTCCCAAACCAAAAGCGCGCTGCTCACCCTCACGCAACCAGCCCCTGCCTTGCAAAGGACCCATATCGCGATAAATCATCAAGGCTGCAAAAAACGCATAGACACAAGCCACAGCAGCAGCCTCTGTTGGGGTGAAAATACCGCCATAAATCCCGCCAAGAATAATTACGATCAGCACCAATCCGAAGGCAGCATCTAAGACTGCGGCCGCAACCTCATCCCAGCCTTGCCAGTCCCCCTTTGGCAGGTTTTTCACCCGCGCCATGATGTAGATGGTAATCATCAACATGCAGCCAGCCAAAAGGCCTGGCAATACACCCGCGAGGAACATGCGGCCAACGGAAACTTCCACCGCTGCCGCATAAACCACCATAACGATGGACGGGGGAATCAAAATCCCCAAAGTACCGGCATTCGCGATCACACCAGCCGCAAAGTCTTTCGTATACCCAACCTGATGCATGCCCGCGATAACGATGGAGCCGATCGCCACAACCGTCGCCGGCGAAGAGCCCGACAAGGCCGCAAACATCATACAGGCAAAAACGCCGGCAATCGCCAAGCCACCCGGCACATGCCCGACCAAAGCCACCGAAAAGCGTATGATACGCCGTGCAACCCCGCCAGTGGACATAAAGCTAGAGGCCAAAATGAAGAAAGGAATGGCCAGCAGGGTATAGTGGCCCGCCATGGCTTGAAAGAATGTCTGCGCAATGGACGCCAGCGAGGTATCGCTAAGGACCAGCAAAAACAGGACCGACGCCATGCCAAGGCTGACTGCAATAGGCACACCGATGAGCATCAGACCAACAACAACAGCAAATAAAATTGCGACTTCCATGGGGTTAGTCCTTAGAGTTAAGATGTTTAACCTCAGCCACAGCCTCTTCAACCTCATGGCTGACAATCAAGCTGGCCTCCTGGCCGCACACCAACCGCACGAAGACTTGGACAAAGCGGAACAAGAGCAAAGCCATGCCAAAGGGGAGCATGAAATAGGGAATGAACCGTGGGATCTTTTCGTAATCATCGCCATCGTTCATGATCGGTTGGATCCAGCGCAACCACTCGGGAAAGGCGATATCAATGACCTCATACCATCCGCGGTAAGAGGTACGTTTCATCTCTTCGAAGCCTGTTGGAAACCAACGGCCCGTTGTCTGAGGCAAATTGGCAAAATTAGCCCAGTAATCCCAAGCCCCTTTCATCAGCAAGCCAGCGTAGAGAACGCAAACCGCCGCCGCGATCAGCGTCAGGATGCGGCGGGTTTTCGGTGCAAAGATATTGATGAGGGCGTCGACACCCAAATGCGCGGTGACCTTCACCGCATAGCTGACACCGAAGAGCACCAACCAAGCAAACAAGAATGTTGTCGCCTCTAAACCCCAAATCAAGCCAGTGTTGAACCCATAGCGCAAAACAACATTTGCGAAGGTGATCAAAGTCATGAGGCCCAAAAGAACAGCGATGGCTGTCTCTTCAAATTCGTTTATCCAATGGCCCAATCTTGACCGAGGCGCTGGGGGATTTGATGGCATATCGAGGGGTCCTATCAAGAAACATTTGGCCCGCAGATCTGCGGGCCAAAGTTACGCGTTCAATAGTTTAATGCTTCGCATTAATCGCTTGGGCTGCGTCAATGTTTTCTTGACCCACATCGCCCACAAACTGACCCCAAACAGGCATCATTGCTTTGACCCATTCAGCACGCTGATCCGCTGTCAAAGTGCGAACTACACCGCCAGCATCCAAGATTGCTTGCTTGTTACTGGCGTTTACAGCAGTGGACTCTGCGTTGCGTGCCGTGGTCACCTCGTCAAGAATGGTCGCCAACTGGTCACGAACGTCGCTAGGTAAGCCATCCCAGAAATCGGTAGATGTCACGACTAAATAGTCGATAATACCATGATCTGTTTCTGTGGTGCCGTCCTGAACTTCGAAGAACTTCTTACCGTAAATGTTAGACCAAGTGTTCTCTTGTCCATCTACAACGCCGGTTTGTAACGCGCCATAAACCTCGGAAAACGCCATCGGCTGAGGGGACGCACCCATCGCAGCCATTTGTGCTTTTAGAACGTCAGAGTTCTGGACACGGAATTTCAATCCATTTGCATCAGATGGCACATTCAATGGCACGTTTGCTGACATTTGCTTCATACCGTTATGCCAAAATGCTAGGCCAAGTAGGCCCCGCTTTGTCATAGATTGCTTCATCGCTTGACCGGTTTCTGAGTTTTGAAACTCATCTACCGCATTGATGTTTTTAAACATGAATGGCAGATCAAAAATGCGGAATTTCTTTGTGAACTGCTCAAACTTTGACAAGGATGGCGCGGCCATTTGTACGTCACCTTGCAACAGTGCTTCTAAAACTTGATTGTCGTTGTAAAGCGTGGAATTCGGAAATACTTCAAGACAGGCCTTGCCGTTCATCTCTTCGTTTACCCGTTGTTCAAGCAATGTGGCCGCGATGCCTTTGGGATGCTTGTCCGTGTTTGTAACGTGACTAAATTTGATGACGATCTCTCCGGAATCACAGGCAGCAAAAGCTGAGCCCGCAGAAAACGACAGTGCAACAGCGGCCGCGGCCGCAGTAAAGTATTTCATGGTATCCTCCCAATTTAACCGGTTTGTCCGGAGTATCGATAACTGTATCTCGCGGTGGCAAAAAAACAAGGAGCATTCTTTGTTTTTGACTCGGATATTTAAATGCGCTCAACACATCTTGCCAGCCTGCCCCTTTTCGGCTGTCATGACGCTATGCAAATATTCAAACAATCGCCAACAGAGCCCAGTTTCGTGCAAAATCCCTATCCAGCCTATGCGCGCGCTCGCGCCATGGGAGATCTCGTGTGGTGGGATGACTACCAGATACCTGCTGCCGTCAGCCATCGGGCGGTGCGTGGGCTGCTGACCAATCGCAAGTTTGGCCGTGAGGCCCTGAGCGCGCCCGAATGTCCAGCCCATCTCGCCGATTGGCAGGCCAATGAGAGCCATTCGATGCTTGAGCTTGAGCCACCGCGACACAGCCGGCTCCGCGGTTTGGTTTTGCGCGCCTTTACCAGCAAAAAAGTAGCGGCCATGGCACCGGAGATTGTCGACACTTGCCACAGGTTGATCGATAGGTTCCCCGGCCAACCTTTTGACTTCCTCGATGCCTTTGCCCGTCCCTTGCCCGTGCATATCATCGCCAAGCTCTTGGGCGTGCCCACCGATCGCAGTTCAGATTTGCTCAGCTGGTCTAACGCTATGGTGGCCATGTATCAATCGAATCGCAGCTATGAGACGGAAGTCGCGGCCAATCAGGCAACGCTGGAATTTACGGCTTTCCTGGACAGCTACATCGCCCACCGTCGCAGCCAGCCAGGCGACGAT
>Ga0228639_1001042_pt1 | contig 12129 bp, 14 predicted proteins | sample 50DmetaG_FD_190532 | JGI IMG/M metagenome (GOLD analysis project Ga0228639, IMG submission 190532) | Seawater microbial communities from Monterey Bay, California, United States - 50D | ecosystem: Environmental > Aquatic > Marine > Coastal | place: USA: California | collected 2016-10-18
AGTTCTGGGCGAACAATTAACTTTGAAAGATCAATTTTTGATTTATACCCTAATCCATCACAAGACGGACAGGCTCCTGATGGACTATTGAAAGAAAATAATCTTGGTTCTAATTCTTGAATGCTAAAACCACATTTGGGACAAGCCATTTTAGTAGAGAAAGCATCTAAACTTTTTTCATCATCCATATCTTGAATTTCTACCAATCCAACAGATTCAGAAACACAAGTTTCTAATGATTGTATGAGACGACTATTATTTTTTGAATCAATAGTTAATCTATCAACCACAATTGATATTGAATGTTTTTTATTTTTATCCAATTTGATTTGATCGCCTAGATCATAGACTGCTCCATTCACAGTTACCCTCACATATCCTTTCATAAGAAGATCATTGAATAAGTTTAAATGTTCACCTTTTTGCTGTTTTACAATAGGAGCTAGAATGAAAACTCTTTTTTTATTAAAAGTTTTATGTATTTTTTTACTTATTTGATCAATGGTTTGGCCCTCTAAAGAGATATTATGTTCCAGGCATTTTGCTGTACCTGATCGTGCGTAAAGTAGCCTTAGATAATCATAAATTTCAGTAACAGTTCCAACTGTAGATCTAGGATTATGAGAAGTTGATTTTTGTTCAATAGATATCGCGGGAGATAATCCTTCTATAGTATCTACCTCTGGTTTATCCATAACAGAAAGAAATTGTCTTGCATATGCAGAGAGAGACTCTACATATCTTCTTTGTCCTTCTGCATATAAAGTATCAAATGCGAGAGAAGATTTTCCTGAACCTGATAAACCAGTTATTACAGTTAATTTATCTCTAGGTATATCTAAATCTATATTTTTAAGATTATGTTGCTTTGCACCTTTTATATGGATAAATTTCATTTATTTAATTTTTCTTTTAGATTAGACTAACTTATCAGATATCAATTATGGCTCAAAGCGGAATAAATAAGGTTATATTACTTGGAAATTTAGGGCAGGATCCTGAAGTTAGATACACAGCTGGCGGGGTGCCAATAGCTAATATCTCAATTGCAACATCAAATAGCTGGAAAGATAAAAATTCTGGAGAGACAGTTGAACAAACCGAGTGGCATAGAATTGTTTTTTTTAATCGTCTAGCAGAAATTGTCGAGCAATACCTCAAGAAAGGTTCAAAAATTTATGTAGAAGGCCAATTACGAACTAATTCTTGGGAAGATAAGAATACTGGAGAAAAAAAATACAGAACTGAAATTGTTGCAAGAGAAATGCAGATGCTTAGCTCTAAGGGAGAAATGGGTCAGCAGAATCAAGATTCTGGACTTGATCAGTCTTCTCAAAATTCTCAAGAAGGCGTACCTTGGGACGATGAAGATATACCATTTTAATTCTCGTATTTAGAAAGAACTAAACTCACATTAGTTCCACCAAAACCAAAACTATTACTCATAAAAGAATTAAATTCTTTTTCCAAAGATTTTTCAGGAATATTGATTCCATCTGCCTCAGAAATTGGATTAGTTAAATTTTTATTTCCAGCGATGAAATTTCCATTCATCATAAGTATGCTGTAAATGCATTCTTGCACACCTGCTGCACCTAACGTGTGTCCAGTTAAAGATTTTGTTGAACTTACTATTGGAATATCATCTTTGAATATCGATTTAATAGCATTAAGCTCAATAGGATCACCTGCAGGAGTTGAGGTTCCATGAGCATTGAGATAGTCAATGGATTTTAGGCCGCTCATTCTTAAAGATTTTATCATACAATTTTTTGCTCCTTCACCAGATGGGGCCACCATATCATCTCCATCAGAGGTTGCTGAATAACCTTTAATTTCAGCATATATTTTCGCCTTTCTGGATAAAGCATGTTCCAGTTCTTCAACTATTAAAATTCCTCCTCCGCCTGAAATAACAAAACCATCTCTATTTTCATCAAATGGCCTTGAAGCTTCGGTCGGATTGTCATTGAAATTACTTGATAAAGCTCCCATCGCATCGAACAATCCAGATTGTGTCCAATGCTCATCTTCGGCTCCACCTGCAATGATTACATCTTGATTGCCAAGTTGAATCTGCTCCCAGGCAGAACCTATGCAGTGAGCACTGGTAGAGCAAGCTGACGATATAGAGAAATTTACTCCTTTTATTTTTAAAGAAGTGGCTAAACAAGCTGAAACTGTACTTCCCATAGTTTGAGTTACTCGGTAAGGACCAACTCTTTTGGCTCCTTTCTCTCTCAAAATATCCGCTGCTTCAACCTGACTTCGAGAAGAAGCTCCTCCCGAACCTGCAATAACTCCTATCCTGTCAGTTTCAAAGATACTCTCTGGTAAATTTGAATCTTTTAGAGCATCCATAGCGCTCAAATAAGAATAGGCTGCAGCTTCTCCCATAAACCTAAATAATTTTCTATCTATTAAATCTTTGAGATTAATTAAAATTGATCCAGAAATTTTACTTCTAAAACCTAAATCATCGTATTCATCATTTTTAGTTATTCCCGAGTTACCTTGTTTTAACGATTCAGATATTTCTTCCAAATTATTTCCAATACACGAGACGGCACCCATCCCTGTGATAACTGCTCTTCTTTTAGTCATTTTAGAAATTTTGTGGATCTTCAAACAATCCAACTCTCAAATCCTTAGCAGAATAAATTTCCTTTCCGTCTACATACATAAATCCGTCTGCAAATCCAATAACAAGCTTTTGTTTTCTGATCTTCTTTATACTGATTTTGTACTCGACTAGTTTAGCTTTAGGTAAGACTTGGCCATAAAATTTAACTTGCCCTGAACCTAAGGCTCTTCCAATGCCGTTATTTCCTTCCCACAAAAGATAAAAACCTAATAATTGCCACATTGCATCTAGTCCAAGACAACCTGGCATTACTGGATCTGTTGAAAAGTGACAGTCAAAAAACCAAAGCTCAGGAGTTATGTCCAATTCTCCTTGAATTTCACCATTATTGTAATAACCCTTAGAATCGTTAACCTCGACAATTCTATCCATCATTAACATTTCATTATTTGGCAATCTTCCGTTTTTTGAACCAAATAAATTACCATCTGAACAAGCTTTAAGCTCATCTTTAGAAAAATTATTTTTATTTTTTAAATCCATTTGTTATCAATTATCATACTTTTCTTAATGATTGCGAGGAAAGACTTTATCCTATACTATTCGCTTCTATTTTGTAATTTGTAAAGATGTACGCAGTAATAAAAAGCGGAGGAAAGCAACATAAAGTTTCGGAAGGAGAAGAAATTCTTCTTGAAAAGATATCTCTAGATGAAGGAGAGGTCATAGAGTTTTCTGAAGTTTTAGCTGTAAACAAGGGCGGTACTTTAAATGTGGGTAAACCGCTTCTTGATGGAGCAGTTGTAAAAGGCAAAGTAATAAATCATCTTAAATCAAAGAAAATTAATGTAATAAAAATGAAAAGAAGAAAAGATTACAGAAAAAAACAAGGACATAGGCAGAATTTAACAAAAGTAAAAATTGAATCTATAAGTTATGGCGCATAAGAAAGCAGGCGGAAGCTCAAGAAACGGAAGAGATTCTGAGTCGAAAAGACTTGGAGTCAAAAGATATGGCGGTCAGGCAGTTTCTGCTGGAGAAATTCTTGTCAGGCAAAGAGGAACAAAATTTCATCCTGGTCATAACGTTGGTATCGGAAAAGATCATACCCTTTTTGCAAAATGCGATGGAAAAGTTTCCTTTAATAAAAAAGGAAAAAATCTTAAACAATTTGTCAATATAGAATCTTCCTCATAATGTCATGCGCTTCATCGATGAAGCAGTAATAGAAATTTCTTCTGGAGATGGCGGTAATGGCTGTCTAAGTTTTCGTCGCGAAAAATTTATTCCAAAAGGTGGGCCCGACGGGGGAGATGGAGGAAAAGGCGGTAATATTAATTTTATCGCAAAAGAATCTTTACATACTTTGCAAGATTTTAAGCTTAAAAGAAAATATAAGGCTAAAAATGGCCAACAAGGCAAAGGCAAAAACATGCATGGAAAGGATGGAGAAGATACCATCTTAGAGGTGCCATTAGGAACCATATTAATAAATGATGAAACGGATGAACTTCTTTGCGATCTAACTAAATCTAATCAGGTATACACAGCTGTAATGGGAGGCAAAGGAGGCCTTGGTAATGCTAGATTTAAGACGTCAACAAATAGAGCCCCAAGAAAAATTACAGAAGGAAAACTAGGAGATATAGTAAAAGTAAGACTGGAGTTAAAAGTCTTAGCAGATGTAGGACTTTTAGGAAAACCTAATGCAGGAAAATCAACTTTAATTTCAAAAATATCTTCAGCCAAACCTAAAATAGCTGATTATCCCTTCACAACATTAAGCCCTAATCTAGGAGTAGTTAAGATAAATAGTTATTCAAGCTTTGTTGTAGCCGATATACCAGGATTGATTCCAGGAGCATCAGAAGGTATTGGATTAGGAATAGATTTTTTAAAGCACCTCTCCAGAGTACAAATACTTTTACATTTGATTGATGTTGAAGAAGGAGACTTAAAAAAGATTAAAAAAGACTATGATGATATCAACAAGGAGTTAGAAGGATTCAGTGACGAGCTTAATAAAAAAGAACAGTGGGTTGTTATTAGTAAAATAGATAAAATTTCTGAAAATAAAATAAAACAGATAAAAAAAGAAGCCAAAAAACTTTTCAGCAGAAAAAATGTCTTTTATATATCATCGATTTCTGGATTAGGTTTAAAAAAAATAATATTTAGCATAGGTAATAGACTGACACATGAAAAAAATTAATTCTGAAAAACTAATTGTCATTAAAGCTGGATCAAGTTTAACTACTTTGTCTTCGGGTCTACCAAATTTAAAATTTATAAAGTCAATTTCCGAACAAATTTTTAGGTTATATAAGAAAGGGTTTCACATTATTTTGGTTTCTTCAGGAGCAATTGCACAAGGAATGAAAATATGGAATTTATCCTCCAAGCCTAAATCTGTTGATTTCCTTCAGGCCTTGTCTGCATCCGGACAAATTGGACTAATAAATAATTATCAAAAAGAGTTTAAAAGATTTGATTTAATCGCCGCACAAGTTTTACTCAGCCATTCAGATTTTGGCGTTAAAAGTCGTTCTGAAAACGCTAAAAACAGCATTTCCAATCTTATAAAGCTAGGTGCTATCCCAATCATTAATGAAAATGATTCAATCTCTACAGAAGAAATTTTAAATGGAGACAATGATAGATTAAGTGGAAAAGTTGCAACATTATTAAGCTCAAAAAAACTGTTTATTTTGACAGATCAAAATGGTCTGTATGATAAAAATCCTGTTCAAAATTCAAATGCAAAATTAATAAATAAAATTAATCTCAACAAATTTGATTTCAAGAAAGTATCTTTTGGTGATTCAGGTCTTTTAGGAAGAGGAGGAATGACAACTAAGATAAAAGCTGCAAGAGATTATCTCAACAAAAATAATGCGGTTTGGATATTAAATGGAAATCAGGAAAGGATTATAGAAAAGACTTTTCAAAAAAAATCTATTGGAACCAAGATATATTTAGCCTAATTTTTTAATAGACTTGCTTAGTCTAGACTTTTGACGAGCAACAGCATTTTTAGGAAGTACCTTTTTGTTTGCTAATTTATCTAAAACCTTTTGAGTTGAAACAAATAAACTTTTAGCCTTAGATGCATCATTTTCTGCAATAGCATCTTCAACATTTTTAATCATAGTTCTCATAGAAGCTCTTTGAGAGCTTTTAAGAGAATTGCGAGAGTCTGCTTGTCTAGACCTTTTTTTAGCTGATTGGATATTCGCCATAGGGGGCGATGATGAAGAGTATTTAGTTTATTGTCAACTTTCTATTTTGATTTTTATAAATATAAATAGCTTGTAAAATAGCCTTATTAGCTCATTTGCCAACCTATAAGGAGCTAAAATCCAATATCTTTTATAGAAAGGAAACTTGAATTCTTTATTTGCTTGAATATATGAATTTTTTAGATGCAGTTCTTCTTTAAGATATACAGGAGCTGGTGTAATACTTAAAGATCTTATATTTAAAATCCAATCTCTATCCATTGCATGATCTATTGGAAGACTCATTTTTTTTATTTTTTTTATAATATTTTTGGCTGCATGCCGATTTATTAAGTAACAACCTGTGCCAGATTTAAATCCAAAATTTAATGACAAAAAAAAGTCATTATGAATTTTTTTTAATTTAAGAGGTAATCCTATTTCTTTGTTTCTAATGCTTCCACCACTGAGTCTTAATAAGTCAAAATTAATCCCGGACTTCAAAGCACCATTGATTATTTCAATAATATCTTCATCGAATTCAATATCGTCTTCACAGATAAGAGCCAAATCTTCTTTAGTATTTAAAAATTTTTCTAAAACATTTAAATGACTAAAATAACAACCTAATTCTCCAAGATTAGTTTTTTTACCATGCAATAAATTATATTTAAGCTCAGAGTAATTTTGATGAGGCAAAGATAATTCCTTACCGTCTACAGCAACTTCGAGATTAAAATTTATTCCAGCTTTATCAAAGGCCTCTTTTGCGGAAACCAATCTGTCATTTGCTCTTTTTAAATTTATTAAGTATGCAATCACAATAAAATTATAATTTGGTGGAGGCGGCGGGTATCGAACCCGCGTCCATCAATCTATCCCTATCAGCTCTACATGTTTAGATTCATCTTTTAGATTCCTTTTTTAACTCTCCGATGAGCAGGATAGATAAAAAGTATTCTGTAAAAAGCTTTTCAAAAAAATCACAGAAATATTTTCTTGAGCAACCTATTAATCGACTTTCTTTTACCTTAATAGATATCAGGTAAGGAAAGCTAGCCTAATTAAGCGGCTAGAGCGTAGTTTGCTTTATTGCCAACTAATTGTTTTGCAACTCTTTTTTACGAGATTGTTACCAGCTCGACATGCACATTAAGTTCAAAAACAGATGTCTAATCCATTTCGCCCCCATAAAGTATTCTTATTGTAATAATTTTTTTATAAGTTGCTATTAAAGTTCTTTGTCTTAAGCTTTTCTCTCTCCCATTCCTTTCTTTTGATGCTTTCTCTTTTATCAAATTTGGTTTTTCCTTGACCTAAACTGATTTTCAATTTGATTAAATTTTCCTTCCAGAAAATCTTTGTAGGAATACAAGTTAAACCTTTTTCTTGAGTAGCCTTAAAAATTTTTGACAACTCAGATTTTGTAAGCAAGAGTTTCCTTATTCTTTGAGGATCGACAGAAAAGGTGACTTCTTTGAGGGGTAAGATAGATAAACCAAATATATAAGCTTCTCCTTTCTTCATTAAGATATAACTGTCCTTTAATTCTAAACTAGAAGCTCTTATAGATTTTACTTCCCAGCCTAAAAGAGATATTCCGGCTTCAAAACTCTCTAAAAGCTTGAAATTGTATTTTACTTGACGATTTTCAATGACCGGCTTTCTATTTATTTTCTTGTCTTTAGCCATTTTACTGGACTAGTATAACTTGTTAGAAAATTTATAAAATCTTATTGAATGAGCAAATCAAAAATTTGGAAGGGCAATTCAACTTTCATATTAGCCGCGGCTGGATCAGCTGTAGGCTTGGGAAATATTTGGAAGTTTCCATACATGGTAGGCTCAAATGGCGGAAGTGCATTTGTAATTGTTTATTTATTTTGTATCTTGATCATAGGTTTGCCAGTAATGGCTTCAGAAATAATTATTGGTAAATATGGAAGAAAAAGCCCAATAAATTCTTTAAAAAAGATTTCAGTTGATTTTAAATTAAACCAAGGTTGGAAATACCTTGGAATCTTAGGCGCCTTAGCAGGAGTATTGATACTATCTTATTATAGTGTTTTTGCGGGTATTGCATTTTCCTATATGTTTAATATTTTTCCTGCTGGCTTGGAAAATCCCTCAAAGTATTCAACAAATTATTTTTCTTCCTTTGCAGCTTCACCCTTAAAACTTATTTTTTGGCATTCAATTTTTATAATTATCACTTGTATCATTGTTGGCTATGGAGTCATAAAAGGAATAGGAAGATCAGTAAGTTTTTTGATGCCCATTTTCTTTGTTTTTATTATTTTGATAGCTATCTATTCTTCTATAACTGGCGATATAGATTCAACATTATTCTTTTTATTCAATCCAAACTTTTCAGCTCTAACGCCTCAAGTAATCATTAGCGCAATGGGTCAAGCTTTTTTCTCTTTATCTATTGGCATGGGTGCAATAATGGCTTACGGAGCTTATATTCCGGAAAATCAATTGATTGGTAAAACAGTTTTATCGATTATTGTTTTGGATACTTTTGTAGCATTAATTGCTGGCATTGCAATATTTCCGATAGTTTTTAGTAACTCTGAGCTAATGGTCAATGCCGGTCCTAGTCTTATTTTTGAAACTTTACCAGTGGCATTTTATTCTTTACCTTTTGGCAGTATTTTCTCTATCTTATTTTTTATTCTTCTTTCGATTGCTGCTTTAAGTTCCTCAATTTCATTATTAGAGCCGTTCACCGCATGGATGGAAGAAAAGCTAAAAACTAAAAGGAAAACGATTGTATCTATTTTAGGACTGCTTATATGGATTATTGGACTAGGAAGTATTTTCTCTTTCAATATTTGGGCAGAAATCAAATTTTTTGGATTTAATTATTTGGCAGGACTTGATTATTTAACCAATAATATAATGCTACCTTTAGGAGGATTCTTTATTGCTTTACTTGCTGGTTGGATTTTGCCTACAAAATTCTTGGAAGAAAATTTAAAAGTTAAAAACTTCTCGTTTAAACTTTTCTATTTTTGTCTTAGATATATATCAATTAGCGCTATTCTTCTGATTTTTCTTTATTCAGCTGTTCTGTGATCCTGCTTAAGTCTTCATTAGAGTCTGAATCAACTTTATTAGTCCATTTATCAAGTTTTTCATCCTGAAAATATAAAGAGTAATGGATTTCTCTCAATACTTCATTACCAATAATTTCGTATCCAATATAGTTCCAAACAGATGAGTCGAATGGATCTTTAATAGAGGGCGTTCCCATTATGTATTGAACTTGCACTTTAGTAAGACCTTTTTCAAGTTTTGAAAGCATCTCAATGCTTATTATATTTCCTTGAGCAATCGGAACTTGATAAAAATTGCTTGCACAAGAATTAAGGAGAAAAATAGTTATAATAGCTACTAGAAAAGAAGATTTCACAAAGAGATTTAAGCATATTTTTTAAAGATGAGCGAAGATAAAAATTTAAGGAAAGCCGGACTAAAAGTTACTTTGCCAAGAGTAAGGATTTTAGAAATTTTCGAGCAGTCTTCAGAGAGACATCTCAGTGCTGAGGATATTTATAATAAAATAAGAGAAGCAGGCGATGAAGTAGGTTTGGCAACGGTTTATAGAGTTTTGACTCAATTTGAATCAGCAGGAATACTTATGAAGCAAAATTTTGAAGATAATTATTCTGTTTATGAACTTGTTTCTGACGATCATCACGATCACATGGTTTGTATCGATTCTGGAGCGGTAATTGAATTTAAAAATGACTTGATTGAAGAAGAACAAGAAAAAATAGCAAAAGAGCACGGATATAAAATTGTGGATCATAAATTAGTTCTATATGTAAAACCCATAGATGGCGAAAAATAAAAAACAAGAAAAAAATCTTAATCCGGTTGATAAGAATTCTCTAGAAGAGTCATCTAAGGATAAGGAATCTTCTTCGGAAGAAAATCTGTCTGTAAATGAAGTTGAAAGCAAAATTACTTCAGAGACGATAAAGGCTCTTGAGGAAAAGGTTTTAAGAGCCCATGCAGAATTAGAAAATTTTAGAAGAACTTCTCAAAAAGAAATTCTTAAAGCAAGAGCTTATTCAGCTGAATTAATTGCTAAAGATTTTCTTTCTCCAATAGATAATTTGACGAGATCTTTACAACATTCAGATGAGGATATTCCAAGAAGTTTAATTGAGCTTGTTTTAAAAGAAATTTCACAAGCCTTATCCAGTAACAATATTGAAGAAATTGATCCTTTAGGAGATAAATTTGATCCTAATTTTCATGAGGCTTTATCAATAAAAGAAGATAAATCTAAACAGGCTGAGGAAATTATAGAGGTTCTTCAAAAAGGTTATAAAATTCAAGAAAGAGTCATTAGACCAGCCCTAGTAATAGTCAATAAAATTTAGTTTTCTCCTTGTTTTTTTTCTCTTTAACCCCATTAAAGGTTTAGGAAATGTTAAGGAGTAAATAATGTCAAAAATTATAGGAATAGATTTAGGCACAACGAATTCTTGTGTTGCTGTTTTAGAAGGCGGAAAACCAAAGATAATTGAAAATTCTGAAGGAGATCGAACAACTCCTTCTGTAGTAGCTTATACCGATAATGAAACTATTGTTGGGCAGAGTGCCAAACGCCAAGCAGTAACCAACCCAGAAAATACTTTATATGCAATTAAAAGATTGATTGGAAGAAAGTTCGATGGAGAGACCAAAAAAGAGGCAGAGACCACTCCTTTCAACATAATCAAAGCAGACAATGGGGATGCCTGGGTCGAAGTCAAAGGAGAAAAGCTTGCACCCCAGCAAATTTCAGCACAAGTGCTTACAAAGATGAAAAAATCCGCTGAAGATTATTTGGGGCATGAAATTAAAGAGGCTGTAATAACAGTACCTGCATATTTTAATGATTCTCAAAGGCAAGCCACCAAAGATGCAGGAAAAATAGCTGGTCTTGAAGTAAAAAGAATAATTAATGAGCCTACTGCCGCAGCCTTAGCATTCGGTATGGATAAAAAAACTGGAGATCAAAAAGTTGCAGTCTATGATCTAGGTGGAGGGACTTTCGATATTTCCATTATTGAACTTGCTGAAATTGATGGAGAAAAGCAATTTGAAGTCCTCTCAACCAATGGAGACACCTCTCTGGGAGGAGAGGATTTTGATAACGTTTTGATAAATCATTTGGTTGCAGAATTTAAAAAAGATCAGAATTTTGATTTAACTCAAGACTCCTCAGCAATTCAAAGACTCAAAGAGGCAGCTGAAAAGGCAAAAATAGAGCTTTCTTCTAACCAGCAAACTGAAATCAATCTTCCCTATATTACTGCTGATTCTTCAGGGCCAAAACACTTACTTTTAAAACTTACTAGAGCAAAATTAGAATCTTTAGTTGGCGATCTTGTTTCTAGAACTTTAAAACCCGTTGAAACTGCTCTTAGTGATGCAAAAGTCTCTTCATCAGAAATAAGTGACGTAATTTTGGTGGGTGGGCAAACAAGAATGCCTCTTGTTCAAGAAAAAGTTAAAGAATTCTTTGGAAAGGATCCTAGAAAAGATATAAATCCTGATGAGGCTGTTGCTGCTGGAGCAGCAATTCAAGGAGCGGTTCTTGCAGGCGATGTAACTGACATCCTTTTACTTGACGTTTCTCCTTTAACTCTTGGGATTGAAACAATGGGAGGAGTAATGACTCCCTTGATAGAGAAAAATACAACTATTCCAACAAATAAGTCTCAAATTTTCTCAACTGCTGAAGATAATCAGACAGCAGTTACGGTAAATGTCGTCCAAGGAGAAAGAAAACAGGCTAAAGATAATAAACAACTAGGTTTGTTTAACCTTGATGGTATACCTGCGGCGCCAAGAGGTATGCCTCAAATTGAAGTTTCCTTTGATATAGATGCAAATGGGATTCTTAACGTATCAGCTAAAGATAAAGCCACTAATAAAGAGCAATCCATAACCATTCAAGCTTCAAGCGGTTTATCAGATGAGGAAATTGAAAAAATGGTTCAGGATGCTGAGACAAATGCAGAAGACGACAAGAAATTTGAAGAACTTGTTCAGGCTAAAAATGCTGCTGATACTTTAATTCATGGTTGCAAAAAAACACTAGAAGAATCTGCGGATAAAGTTGAGGCTGCTGAGAAAGAGAGTATTGAAAGCGCCATTTTAGCCCTTGAAGAATCTCTTAAAGGTGAAGATAAAGACGATATAGAAGATAAAACAAAATCTCTTGCGGATGCCTCTTCCTCTTTAGCTCAGAGACTTTACGCTGAGCAACAACAAACTGCACAGGAAGATCAAAATAATTCTGAATCTGATAATACAAGTTCT